>Ga0172378_10004310_pt1 | contig 13359 bp, 15 predicted proteins | sample GrowelOW332metaG_FD_119755 | JGI IMG/M metagenome (GOLD analysis project Ga0172378, IMG submission 119755) | Groundwater microbial communities from an aquifer near a municipal landfill in Southern Ontario, Canada - Pumphouse #3_1 metaG | ecosystem: Environmental > Aquatic > Deep subsurface >...
TATTACTTAAATGTAGGAAAGGAAAGAATGTGCATGAGTCGGGAAATATTATTTTAACAAGATTAAGTATCATATAAATAGATCTTTAGCTTTATAGTTGATTGTGTTTAATTCGTTTTGGCATGCTTTCTGCCTATTATATGACAGGTTACAAACTTTAATGGAGGTAAAAAGATGAGAAAGATTGCTATTTACGGAAAGGGAGGTATAGGCAAGAGTACTACCACCCAAAACACAGTGGCCGGATTGGCCGAGATGGGAAAAAAGGTTATGGTTGTAGGTTGCGATCCAAAGGCAGATTCTACACGTTTGCTTTTACACGGACTGGCTCAGAAAACAGTATTAGATACTCTTCGAGACGAAGGAGAAGATATTGACCTGAATGATGTTATGAAACCTGGTTTTCAGGAAACCAGTTGTGTTGAATCGGGTGGCCCGGAACCTGGTGTTGGTTGTGCTGGACGTGGAATTATTACTTCTATCAATCTTCTTGAACAATTAGGAGCTTACGATGCCGATAAACAATTGGACTATGTTTTCTACGATGTTCTGGGCGACGTAGTTTGCGGGGGATTTGCTATGCCTATACGTGATGGGAAAGCTGAAGAGGTCTACATTGTTTGTTCGGGAGAGATGATGGCCATGTATGCTGCGAATAATATCTGTAAATCAATTGCAAAGTTTGGAAAAGTAGGAACCGTTCGTTTGGGAGGGTTGATTTGCAACTCCAGAAAGGTGGACAACGAATCCAATATGATTGAGGAATTTGCCAGAAAACTGGGAACGCAAATGATTCATTTTGTACCCCGCGACAATATGGTTCAGCATGCCGAAATTAACCGTAAAACTGTAATCGATCATGCTCCCGAACACAATCAGGCAGACGAATACCGCGCATTGGCAAAGAAGATTAACGATAATACCATGTTCGTAATTCCAACTCCTTTGGCTATGAATGAATTGGAAGATTTACTGGTCGGTTTCGGTATTATGAACTAATAAATAAAAGGAGGATAAGATATGTATTTATTAAGAGCTATTGTTCGTCCCGAAAAGTCGTCTGTTGTTATGAAAGCATTGTTTGACGCTGGTTTTCCTGCAGTTACAAAATTGTCGGTATTCGGCCGCGGGAAACAACGAGGACTTAAAGTTGGAAATGTTACCTACGATGAGTTACCAAAGGATCTGCTCATGATTGTAATCAATAAGAAGGATAAGGATTTTGTGATTGAAACAATAATGAATGCCGCCCGATCAGGAGAAAAAGGCCAGTTTGGTGATGGTAAAATATTTGTTACTCCGGTGGAGGAAACATATACCATATCCAGCGGGAAGAAAGAAGTATAAACCACAGAAGTAAACGATATGAAATTAATATTAGCAATCATACGTATAGCGAAGATGAGCGAAACCAAACAGGCTCTTTCCGAAATAGGGCTTCCCTCTTTTACTGTTATGCCCGTTCTGGGAAGAGGTAAAGGTCATGGTGATCTGGAGAAAGCTCCGTTTGTGGATCAAGCACTTCTCGAACTGATACCGGAAATGCCCCGCCTCAAATCAAAGCGGATGATTACACTGGTAGTAAGCGATGATAATAAGCAACTTGCTGTAGATACGATCATAAAGGCAAATCAAACCGGACAAAGCGGAGATGGTAAAATTATTGTATTAGAGACTGTAGACTCAGTTCGTGTACGAACAGGCGAAAGCGGTGATATTACGTTAGATTAATAAAGGAGACTGACTAATGGAAGAAAATAGTAAGAAAAAATTACAGATGGACGATTTCAAAGATATTGTTCTTGCTGCTTATCCCAAAAAGGTAGCGAAGAAGCGCTCCAAGTCTATTATATTGAATGATCCGGATTCAATCCCCCAAATACAGGCTAACGTACGGACTATTCCCGGGATTATTACCCAGCGCGGATGTACTTATGCTGGTTGTAAAGGTGTGGTTCTTGGTCCGACAAGAGATATTATAAGTATAACACATGGTCCAATTGGTTGTGGTTTCTACTCATGGCTTACAAGACGCAACCAGACAAAGCCTGCAACACCGGAAGAGGAAAACTACATTCCGTATGCATTTTCTACAGATATGCAGGATTCTAACATTGTATTTGGTGGTGAAGAGAAATTGAAGCAGGCCATTCGTGAAGCCAATGAACTATTTCATCCCAAGGCAATAGCCATTTTCTCTACCTGCCCAGTTGGTCTTATTGGCGATGATGTACACCGTGTTGCCCGCCATATGATGGAAGAACTGCCCGGAGTAAATATTTTTGGCTTTTCGTGCGAAGGTTATCGTGGAGTATCTCAATCTGCTGGTCACCATATTGCAAATAATGGATTGTTTAAAAATCTGATTGGCCGCGACGATACGGTGGAAGGAAAGTTTAAGTTCCGAATCAATGTGTTGGGAGAATATAACATTGGAGGAGATGCATTTGCCATTGAAGCTTTGTTAGAAAAATGTGGTATTCAACTGGTAGCAACTATGTCTGGTAACTCTACCCGCAAACAGTTTGAAACTGCTCATACGGCTGATCTTAACCTCGTGATGTGTCACCGGTCTATCAATTATGTGGCTGAAATGATGGAAACCGCTTTCGGTATTCCTTGGATTAAAGCTAACCTTATCGGAGCTGAGGCAACGGCAAAAACGTTACGAAAGATTGGACAATATTTTGGAAACAAGGACCTTTCGGATCGCATTGAAGAGGTTATCGCAGAGGAAATGATTGCCGTTAGTGCTGCACGAGAAAAGGCTACGCTTAAGACAAAAGGGAAATTGGCCATGCTTTTCGTTGGAGGATCTCGTGCTCACCATTACCAGGAGTTGTTCGATGAACTAGGCATGCGTACCCTTTCTGCTGGATACGAGTTTGGTCACCGCGACGATTACGAGGGCAGAAGGGTGATTCCCTCAATTCAGATTGATGCCGACAGTCGGAATATTGAAGAAATAACCGTTACCAAAGATGCGTTAAGGTATGCTCCGCGAAAAACGGAGGCTGAACTGAACGATCTTAAGTCTAAAGGTCTGGAGTTTAATGGATACGACGGAATGATGAAGGAAATGGCAAAAGGGACATTGGTTATAGACGATTTGAGCCATTACGAAATGGAAAAATTGGTGGAAATGTATCATCCTGATGTTTTCTGTGCTGGTGTAAAAGAAAAATATTGCGTGCAAAAAATGGGTATCCCTCTTAAACAGCTTCATAACTACGACAGCGGTGGTCCTTATGCTGCATTTGAAGGGGCAATAAATTTCTATAAAGACATTGAAATGATAGCCTGCAGTACCATTTTCAAACAGATGAAGGCTCCGTGGGAATGTGAAGAGATGGTGGAAGCCGAATATGCGTATTAACTACTAAAGAAAAGCGTTATGTTATTAAGACACACTACTGCAAAAGAAATTGAAAGAAAGGCTTTGACCATTAACCCGGCGAAGACTTGTCAGCCCATTGGCGCTATGTATGCAGCCCTTGGAATTCATGGTTGCTTGCCTCATAGTCACGGTTCACAAGGTTGCTGCTCTTATCACCGGAGTATGCTCACGAGACATTTTAAGGAGCCGGTTGTTGCGGCAACAAGTTCATTCTCGGAGGGATCGTCTGTATTTGGTGGCTCTGCCAACCTTGTGCAGGCTATTGAAACCATGTTTACCGTTTACAAGCCCGAAATAATAGCTGTACATACCACCTGCTTGTCTGAAACTATTGGCGACGACCTTACTCAGATTGTTTCCAAGGCAAATGAAGACGGAATTGTACCGGAAGGAAAGCAGGTAATCTATTGTAACACTCCTAGCTATGTGGGAACACATGTTACCGGTTATGCCAATCAGGTAAGTGCTATGGTGAAATTCTTTTCTACAGCAACTGCAAAGAAAAAAAATGTTGTAAACCTTGTGGCTGGTTGGATGGAGCCTTCTGATATGAGAGAGATTAAACGCCTGGCAAAAGAGATGGAGGCCAGAACAATCATGTTCCCGGACATGACGGATGTACTTGATACTCCCCTTGACGGTCATTACAAAATGTATCCTTCCGGAGGTACTACGACGCAGGATCTGCGTGCTACTGGCGACAGTAAATTTACTATCGGACTCGGGCAATTCTGTACTGAAGATGCATGCATCAAACTCGAAAATAAGTGTAAGGTGAAATTTGAAGTTGTTGATATTCCTATTGGTTTCAAGGCTACCGACCGCTTCCTGATGTCTCTTAGTCGTCATTCAAACCTGCCAATTCCAGATAGTATTACAGCCGAACGTGGTCGCCTGATAGATCTGATTGCTGATAATGCAAAATATCTGTATGGCAAACGGGTGGCTTTATGGGGAGATCCTGATACACTTATTCCACTTTGTGAATTTCTAGTAAGCCTTGATATGAAACCGGTATATGTGGTAACAGGAACGGGAACACCTGGTAAGTATTTCGATGAACGGATGATCGAGATACTGAAAGATATACCTGAAGCCAGATTTAAGTGTGGAGAAGGTGCCGATATGTTTCGGATGCACCAGTGGATTAAACAGGAAGGAGTCGATTTGCTGATAGGAAATACCTATGGCAAGTATATTGCACGCGACGAGAATACTCCGTTTATAAGGTTTGGTTTTCCCGTTGTTGATCGTCCTGGACATAACTTTTTTGCCAAGACCGGATACTCAGGAGCAACCAATCTGGTTATTCAGATTCTGAATTCGTTTATGGATCACACGGACCGTACTTGTCCGGAAGAAAAGGTTGAATTCCAGATGTAATTTATTTTTCTCGTGTAAAGAAGTGATAAAGGATAAAGATATGAAACATATATTAGAAGAACGGCGCAATCAGGTGTCACAGGCAGGAACAGATACCCGCGTGATCGAATGCAACAAAGAGAGTCTGGCTGGAAGTGTAAGTCAGCGTGCCTGTGTCTTTTGTGGCTCAAGGGTGGTTCTTTATCCTATTGCCGATGCCTTGCATCTCATCCACGGACCGATTGGTTGTGCTGCCTACACCTGGGATATCCGGGGATCATTATCATCCGGACCTCAGTTGCACAGACTAAGCTTTTGCACGGATTTACAGGAAAAGGACGTGATATTCGGGGGCGAAAATAAACTGTATGGCGCTTTAATTGAATTGATAGATTTGTATCGCCCTAAAGCAGCTTTTGTTTATACCACTTGTATTGTTGGTGTAATTGGCGACGATGTGGAAAGAATATGTAAACAGGTTCAGAAAGAAAAAGAAATACAAGTTATTCCCGTACAGGCTCCCGGGTTTCAGGGGTCCAAAAAGGATGGTTACCGTATTGCCTGCGAATCCTTATTCCGTTTGGTGGGAACCAAAAACAAGCCTACTCCCAAATTCAGTATCAATATACTTGGAGACTTTAACCTTGCTGGCGAACTGTGGATTCTTACGGAATACTACAGGAAAATGGGTGTTCATATTAATGCAACCATAACGGGAGACGGCAGAGTGGATGATATTGCCAATGCCCATAACGCTTCCCTGAATGTGGTTCAGTGTTCGGGTTCCATGAGTTATCTGGCTAAGATGATGAAGGACACCTACGGAATACCTTCCATGAGGGTGTCTTATTTTGGAATTGAAGACATGAGTGATGCTTTGTACGATGTGGCCCGCTTCTTTAAAGACGAAGAGATGATGGATAAGGCCCGTGAGCTTGTGTACGAAGAACTTTCAAGACTGATTCCTGAGCTGGCCTGGTATAAAAAACGGCTAATCGGCAAAAAGGCGGCTATTTATGTAGGAGGTGCGTTTAAGGCGATTTCGCTGGTTAAAGCTCTTCGTTTAATCGGTGTTCAGACTGTTATTGTAGGATCGCAGACAGGAACTAAAGAAGACTATGAATTGATAAGGCTGCTTTGCGACGAAGGAACTATTATTGTAGATGATTCAAATCCAGTGGAATTGTCTCACTTTGTAAAAGAAAAACAGGCTCATATTTTTATAGGAGGCGTTAAAGAACGTCCGATTGCTCATAAGTTGGGTCTGGGATTTTGTGATCATAATCATGAACGGAAGGAGGCTTTGGCCGGTTACGAAGGGATGATAAACTTTGCGAAAGAGATATACGCTACGGCAATGAGCCCGGTATGGCGTTTCACCAGAGATAATTCAGTCAAACAATAGCGTATGAAAACAGACAAACAATTTATATCAACGAGGAATTCATGCAAATTGTGCGCTCCCTTAGGTGCTTCTGTTGTTTTTAAAGGGATTGAGGGATGTGTTCCTTTAATACACGGAAGCCAGGGTTGTGCTACGTATATACGCAGATACATGATTAGTCACTACAAGGAACCGGTGGATATTGCTTCCAGTAATTTCAGCGAGCAGGCAACTGTTTATGGAGGAAGCCGGAACTTTATTACCGGGATAAACAATATTATCAGTCAGTATCATCCCGGTGTAATTGGTATAGCTTCAACTTGTCTTTCAGAGACTATAGGTGAGGATATAGCAGGTCATATCCGGAACTATAAGGAAGCCAACGAAACGTCCAAAACAACGCTGCCTGTTTTTATCCATACATCAACACCCAGCTATTGTGGCAGTCATGCCGACGGTTTTTACAATACCATCCTTGCCACAGTGAAGAGTATTGCCAAGGAAGGTGAAAGGGGACATACTATTAATATTATACCTGGTTTTGTTTCGCCGGCTGATATCCGCTACCTTAAAGAATTACTGGAAGCATTTGTTCTGTCGTATATTTTATTTCCAGACTACAGCACCACATTGGATAACGAACATTTAGGAGAGTATCAGCTTATTCCGGCTGGCGGAACATCTGTGGCAGATATTACACGGATGGCCGATTCGCAGGCAACCATCGAATTTGGAACAATATTTAATAAAAATACTGTCAGGATATCTGGTCCCGGTCAAATACAAACCGCCGGCGAATGGTTGGAGACAGAGCATATTGTGAAGAACTATCAGCTTCCTTTACCCATCGGAATTGATTCTACCGATCGGTTTATTGATGTATTGAAGGAAATTAGTGGATTGCCATTACCTGAAGAATTCCGCAAAGAACGTGGCCGACTGATCGATGCTTATGTGGATGCGCATAAGTATGTTTTTGGTAAGAAAGTCCTTATTTATGGTGAATCTGATCTGGTGGAAAGTCTTTCCGGCTGGCTGAAGGAAATAGGAATAGAGCCCTATACTGTAAAAGGGGGTGACTTCGAGCAACTGCGGGCTTATGCCTGCGATATTAAACCAGATTTACTGATTGGAAGCAGCAAGGGATATTATATAGCCCGCGAACTAAAAATCCCTCTGGTAAGAGTTGGCTTTCCTATTCACGACCGGTTTGGTGCTACCCGAATGCATCATCTTGGTTATCGGGGTACACAGGAGCTGTTCGACCGAGTGGTGAATGCATTGATAGAATATAAACAAGAAAACTCCCCAGTGGGATATAAATACATCTAAACAGAATGGATTCAAAAATAGAAGACTTTAAACCAGTTCATCCTTGTTTCAATGAGGAAGCCAGACATACCAATGCCCGTGTTCACTTGCCGGTTGCACCTAAGTGTAATATTCAGTGTAACTATTGTAACCGGAAGTTTGATTGTGTGAACGAGAGTCGCCCGGGTGTTACCTCGTCTGTGCTGGCTCCGGCACAGGCTGTTGCCTATCTTGTGGCTCTGGACGAACGAATTGACAACCTGTCTGTGGTTGGAATAGCTGGACCCGGAGATCCCTTTGCAAATGCCAAAGAAACACTGGAAACCATGCGCAGGGTTAAAGATGTTTTCCCTGAAAAACTCTTTTGCCTTTCCACTAACGGATTAGAGCTTGAACCCTATATTGATGAAATAGCCGAACTGGGAGTAAGTCATGTTACAATTACCATCAATGGGGTGGATCCTGTGATTACGGCTAAATTATATAAATGGGTCCGATACAATAAACATATTTACAGAGGTGTTGAAGGGGCTCGTATTTTGATGGAAAATCAGCTTGCTTGTATTCCTAAATTAAAGGCGAAAGGAATTACCGTAAAGATAAATACGATAATTATCCCGGGTGTAAACGAAGGCCATATTCCTGAGGTGGCTCGGCGTTGTGCCGAACTCAAAGCAGATATGATTAACTGTATTCCTCTTATTCCTACACCCGAAACACCCTTTGCAGAGGTAACTGAACCAGATAAGAAGATGATATTCAGGGTTCGCGCTCTGGTATCTGAACATTTGAAAACAATGATTCATTGTGCTCGTTGCCGTGCTGATGCCGCAGGATTACTTGGAAAGGACCTGTCCGATTTGCATGTATTATTGAAAGAGTATGCCTCGCGTCCAACGTTCGACGTAAGCAGCCGCCCTTATGTGGCTGTGGCAACAAATGAAGGTCTGTTGGTAAATATGCATTTGGGTGAAGCCCGTAAGCTCTCTGTCTTTGAACAGAGTCCGAAGGGATTCAAATTAGTGGAACAACGCTCTACTCCCGAACAAGGAAGAGGCGATAGCCGTTGGGTGGAACTGGCTCGAATTCTTGGGGATTGCAGAGCTTTACTCGTAAGTGGAGTGGGAGAGAATCCTAAATCCATACTTACCTCGTGCGAGATACATGTTATAGAAATGACTGGACTTATTGATGAGGGTCTAGACGGTGTATATAATAACCAACCAATTCGTTCCATTGCAAAACAAGATGCCTTTAAATGTGGAATTGCCTGCAAGGGTAATGCACAGGGTTGTGCCTGATTATTAAATTGAAGTACTTATAATAACAATTAAAATAAAAAAGATGAAGAAGCCTGCCTACCATATTCTTGTATGCAATTCCTATCGTACAGGAGGTGAAGCTCAGGGAGTTTGCAATAAAAAAGGGGCAATCAATTTGCTCCAGTATATAATGGAAGAATCTTCGGACAGGGGACTGGACGTGGCTGTTAGTACAACGGCCTGTCTGAATGTTTGTTCTCAAGGTCCGGTCATGGTTATTCACCCGAATAATTTCTGGTATGGAGGAGTAGATTCCGAAGCTGCTATTGATGAAATTCTGGATGCGCTTGAGGATGATGAACCTTGTACAAAGTATCTGATAAGCAACTAATAGTATGGAAAAAGTCCCCCGTTTTATAGATACTACTCTCCGCGACGGAGAGCAGTCTCCCGGAGTTGTTTTTTCGCTGCATGAGAAGATCCGTATATGTACTTTGCTTGATAGGGTGGGTGTGCCGGAACTGGAAATAGGTATACCCGCTATGGGGAGACGAGAGATGGAAGAGATGCATACTCTTTGCAGCATGGGCTTTGGTTTTAAAACCATTGCATGGTGCAGGGGAAATATGAAAGATATCAAACTTGCTGCAAGATGTGGGACGGGTAGTGTGCATGTTTCGTTTCCCGTTTCTTCAATCCACTTAAAAGCAATGGAAAAAAATGAATTATGGGTGTTAGGTCATTTGCTCGAAACAATGGATGAAGCTACATCGCTTTTCGATTTTGTTTCTGTTGGAGCACAGGATGCTTCCCGGGCATCTTCTTCTTTTTTGAAAGAATTCGTTGAAGCAGCTAGGTTTGCAGGAGCTAACCGTATACGTCTGGCCGACACTGTTGGCATATTAAATCCTATTACTACAACAGAATTGATATCTTCCGTACGTATTCAGTGTCCAGATTTTCCCATAGAATTTCATGGTCACAATGATCTGGGGATGGCTACAGCCAATACGGTGTCTGCTTTCCTGGCAGGAGCCTCTTGTTTGAGTACAACTGTAAACGGATTGGGTGAACGTGCTGGAAATGCGTCGATGGACGAAGTGGCGATGGCCTTAGAATTCTCAGCCGGTGTTTGTCAACCTTTGGATACAGTCCATTTTTCAGAACTTGGAGACTATGTGGCTAAAGTTTCCGGAAGAAGAATAAGCTAAAGTAAGCCTGTCACCGGTAGTATGGTGCAATCGCATGAAAGTGGAATTCATACGCACTGCCTGTTGAAGGATCGTAATACATTTGAGCTTTTCCCTGCAGGACGGGTGGGAAAGAAGATTCAATCGTTTTTTATTGGAAAACACAGCGGACGAAGCAGCCTGAAAGACCGATTGGAGAAGAACGGACTTACAATATCAAATGAAATGTGTTCCCTTTTGCTGATTAAAGTAAGAGCCTTGGCCGGACTAAAAAAAACATCGCTGACCGACGAAGAACTTATTCTGCTTTATAACGAGATTCATTCAATTAATACTACTCAACTATGGAAACTCTGAATACAGATATGGAATTGCAGTTACAAGCCGTGGATTGCCTCCGTTACGCGAACTCCTACCTTTCCACGCTTGAAAAATGTTTGCGAAAAAAAATCTCTCGCTTTAATAATGATCTTCTTTATCAGTTTGCAATAATTAGTTTCGAAAAATATTTTGTTGCACTTCTATCTCATTATGGGAGGAATGCATCACATCATATGCCGGTATCTCTTTATAATGAAGCGCTATTTTTTGAAAAAGAATTGCCCGATACAATCAGGCAGACAGCTATATTAGTCGGAAAATTTGAGGGGATTTGTTCTATATCCGATTTTGGATATAGCACCCCGTGTACTGAAGAGCTCATGGAGATGCTTGACGGAATAAAAGAAATCCGGCTTTTAGTGGAAAATAGAGTGTATAACTGTGACTAAAGTCCTCCCCTTCCTTAATAATCGCCAAAAAGTGAAAACCATATTTTAATTTGATTTACTCTTCCAGCCTGTTCAAAGGTTTGACACTTTATCAACAATAAATTTACGGCATCTTCGAACTCATCAGGAGTAAATGATAGTCCGGTTTCATGCAGTAAAGAAATTAATTCAGACTGTGAGTGACATGTATAGCAGGCTTCCCTTAATTCTTTTTTTGTATCAATGCTTTCAATGAAAACAAGTGCATTCTGTATACTCATATTATTTATAGTTGTTTTGTCCAAAACCACATAGGCGGTTCACAGTCTTTAAATCCAAGGTTTATATACAATGATTGCGCAGCAGGATTGTCTTCTCTTACCTCAAGAGTTAGCTTACAGTAACCTCTATCTTCAGATATACGGATCAATTCATTCAATAAAAGTCTACCCAGTCCTTTTCCTCTCAATTTTTTGTATATAATCAAATCGTGTATGTAAAGATAAGGTTTAACCTTAAATGTGGAGAAATTAATAAAGCATACGGCCATCCCCTCAATTTTATTATTGCAAAGGATAAATAGGACAAGAGAGGAGGGGTGATTGCGTAACCCCTCAATCAGAGCTAATTGTTGTATTTCGCTTAGTGATGGCGTATTTCCCATTGGGTCACTCATATAATGATCCATCAAAGCCAGCAATGCTTTTTTATGAGCCGGATTTATATAATCGCAAGACTCGTATGTTATTCTATTCATTCAACTCTTTTAGCTTAAACCGTTTCGGATCAATATTATATTTTTTAACTCTGATACCCATCATTCGTTCTGTTATTCCGAGCTGATCTGCAGCCTTTGCCATGTTGCCCTTAAAGGATATCAATGTGTCCATAATAAGCTGTTTTTCTAATTTTCCTATAATAATCTCCAGCGTTCCCTGCTGTGTACTTTTTGTTGATGCTGCAGTCTGCAGAGTTGGTGGAAGATTCTGCGTGCGGATTACATTGTCGGAACTCAAAATGCAGGCACGTTCTATACAATTCTCAAGTTCACGAATATTCCCCGGCCAATGATATACCATTAATGAATCAATTGCTGTAGACGTAATTCTGTTGATATTTTTCCTGTGGCGTTTATTAAATTTGTCGATAAAAAAGTCTGTAAGAATAGGAATATCGTTTACTCTTTCTCGTAAAGCAGGGATGTATATAGGAAAAACATTTATGCGGTAATACAAATCTTCTCTGAAAATACTCTGAGAAATTAGCTCCTCCAAGTTCCGGTTGGTTGCGCAGATAATCCGTACGTCTACCTTAATGGGTTTTGTACTTCCTACTCGTTCGATCTCCCTTTCCTGTAAAACCCGAAGAAGCTTTACCTGGGTTGAGGCAGGAATCTCTCCGAATTCATCTAAAAAGATTGTACCTGAATTCGCTGCTTCAAAACGACCGATTCTCTGAACGCTTGCACCAGTAAATGCCCCCTTTTCGTGTCCGAAAAGCTCACTTTCAATTAGACTCTCAGGTAATGCGGCACAGTTTACCTTAATAAATGGCTTATCTTTACGCAGACTATTGTAATGAATGGCATCAGCAATTAATTCCTTTCCAACACCACTTTCGCCACGAATGAGAACAGTGGCATCGGTTGCAGCTACACTGTCAATTAGCTCGAATACTTCATTCATTTTTCCTGAGTTCCCTTTAATATATGTAGGCATGATTCGTGTTTTAAGTTCGCCACGCAATTGATTGTTTTCATAGCGTAGCTGTTCCATTTCCTCAGCATACTCCTGCCTGCGGCGCATAGTTCTTCCAATCATAGATCCTACAATTTTAAGCATACGAACATCGTAATCAAAAGAAAGTACCCGCTTGTAAACCTTATGAAAACTAAGGGATCCAATAATGTTATCTTTGTAACGTATGGGAGTACAGATAAAAGAAACATCGTGTCCGTCAATTTTAAAAGGCGCATTGGTCAGATTCAGATACTCATCTGAGTCTCCAATTCTCGGAATAAGAACTGTTTCTCCAGATTGAACTGTCTGTCCTATTATTCCTTTTCCAACTTGATAAACAGCTTGTTTTCTTATGTGATCTGGTATCCCGTATGATCCCTCAATTAAAATGGTAGAACTTCCACGGTTAAGGATTGTAAGAATTATTCGTTCTGCATTTAAATGCTCTGCTAAAAGTTTAATTACTTCATCCAGATTAATATCTTTATTGCTTAGCATATAACTTAGTTCCAGCAGAACGTTCAGTTCTTTTACACCATAACAGTCAGCCCTATTCATTTTGCATATTGTTTCCATTTTTGGTATATATGTGTGTATTTGATATTGTTATTGCTTTTATTTGATTCGTATGTTTGCAAATATAATATTTATATTTCAAAACGATTCCATTTAGTGCATGAATGAATTGTTGATATAGGGGATCTTGATAATAAGATTGATGAATGGATATATATATTACGATATATTCGTTTTAACGATAAAAAGATGTCGATTAGTAATTTTGAATTGACAAAAACGGGTTTCTGTATATGATAAATATAAAAAGTGAACATTTATTGATTGTAAGTTGAATAGCTATTTTATATTAAAAACAGTTGCATAGGTTTTGAGAATACAAAAAAAGTATATCTTTGTTTCTCAGATGATTCACTAAATAAAACATTCCATGAAAAAAATACTGCTGA
>Ga0172378_10004311_pt1 | contig 13356 bp, 12 predicted proteins | sample GrowelOW332metaG_FD_119755 | JGI IMG/M metagenome (GOLD analysis project Ga0172378, IMG submission 119755) | Groundwater microbial communities from an aquifer near a municipal landfill in Southern Ontario, Canada - Pumphouse #3_1 metaG | ecosystem: Environmental > Aquatic > Deep subsurface >...
ATATAGTTATTCATGAAAGGTTTCCTCTTGTTTGTTTTTGTTAAGTAACTATAACAATAAAGAAGGGAGCCTTTTTTTTCAATCAAAGCAATAAACCTTTTTGCTTATACCTGTTTTCAATCCCACAAAAAAAGGGATTGACCCAAAATAAATGTAAATATTAAAGAATTTCTTCGATTTCACTCTTCAGTTTATCCATACTATAAGTTGGCTCAAATCTTTTTACCAGTTCACCATTCTTATCAAATAAGAACTTAGTAAAATTCCATTTAATGTCACTCTTATTTTTCCAGTCTGTATGAGCTTTGTTGTACATCTCTTCTAAAATAGAAGAAATTTTGTGCTCTTTATCAAAGCCTTGGAACTTAGTGTTTGCAACAAGATCTTTATAAAGAGGAATTGCATTGCTTCCATTTACCTCAATTTTAGCGAACTGTGGGAAAGTAATACCAAATCTGCCTGTGCAGAACGTATGAATTTCCTCTTCAGTTCCTGGAGCCTGTCCACCAAACTGGTTACAAGGGAAGTCTAAAATTTCAAGACCCTTGTCTTTGAGTTCCGTGTAAATCTTTTCTAAATCTGTATATTGTGGAGTAAAGCCACATTCTGTTGCCGTGTTAATAACAAGGACTGCTTTACCTTTATAATTGCTTAATGAAACTTCTTTATCATCTCTGTCTTTTACTGTGTAGTTGTATAAATTCATGTGTAACTCCTTAAATGTTAATCACTATTAACATTTAAAGAATACTACTATTGAGAACAGTTGTCAATAATAAATCAATTTTTTTTTATATCTTATATTTTTCACTTATTTACTTGATACAAAATTTCTCTCTTCAATGAAGTATTTCGCTCTATGAAAACTCACCCTTTCTTTGTCCTCAGTATCTCACCTCTCATAATAAAATATCCTCAAAAAAGCTCTTATAAGGAGAAAGGAGTTTTATTTTTTCCAAATAGAATGAAATTTTACACAACAATCTCTGGGTATAATTTATAGATACTCTTACAAATATAAATTATTTAATACTTTATTAATAATTACTATTTATTTAATATTTTTATGTTTTACAGTATTCATGAATAGTTTTTTATGAGCTTTTTATAATTTCAATAATTCAAATTTTGTCAAATTAAGTAAAATTCCTCAATTAATGATTGTTACGAACTATTATAATTATAAATTTTAGCTTTTAGTTATTTTTTGAGATTATAAATGTATCTTTTAGTTCAAATAAAACTTGCTTTATTTTAGATATATGGTAAAATATCTAGAGGGAATATGATTTTCATCAAACAGGGGAATGAATAATGAAACAAAGTCAGGCTGTCGTGAGAAAAAGACACGAAAATATCATTGCAATGATAGAAAAGCAGCATAACCTTTCAGTTACCGAAACAAGTATTGTTCTACAAGTATCTGAATTAACCATACGAAGGGATTTTGATACACTTGCAAGTAAAGGCTTGATTGTCAGATACCATGGTGGAGCAAGAGAAGTTGAATCAGCTAAAAATATCCAACGTTTTTCAAGTAAAAATGTTATGAATAAAAAGCAGAAGGAACTCATTGCTCAAATTGCTGTTAGTTTTATTAAAGATGGCGACAGCGTTACACTCAATGCAGGTTCAACAACCAGGGCCGTATTGAGGGCCATCAAGGACAAGAAAGCAACCGTTATTACTAATAATGCTACAGCTTTTGATCTCCTTGAGGGAGCACAAGCCACATTAATTTGTACGGGTGGTCAATACAATGCACGAAATAACTCATACACCGATGCACTCACTAATCAAATTATTAGTGCAATGTATTCAAATGTTTGTATTATTGGTGCAAACGGTATTACCGCCGCAGAAGGTGTTACCACAGCCTATTATCCTGAAACATCAATTAACCAGATGTTTATCGCACAAAACAGAGGACTGAAGATTATTGTTGCTGATGGCTCTAAAATAGGCCATACGTATTGCTACAATAGTTCTCCACTCTCTACCTTTGACATTTTAATCACTGATTCTTCAGCCGATCCTGATGAGATTAAAAGAATCAAAGAAACCACAGAATTGTTGGTCATCTTAGCGGATACGGTCAATCCAAATTCGCTCGATGTCGAGGCAATTCGTAACCACATCGCTTCATAAAAAGATACTCCTTCTTCTGCTCTGAAGGGGCCTTTTATGTTCAAAAATCCTTTTGTTGAACCACCATAAAAGGAAATAAAAAAGACTAACCTATAAAAAAATGGCCCTCACGGACCATTTTTTTTCATATGCTGTATCGAAAAAATAAGAAACTCTATACTTCTTCGCCAAAACCATCTTTAATCATAGCGACTAAAGCTTTTACTGCTGCTTCTTCATCATCACCAGTTGCAGTGATTTCAACTTCATTTCCCTGTGGAACTGCTAATGAAAGAACACCAACAATAGACTTTGCGTTTACTTTACCATCTTCAGGGCAATTCAAATTTTCAATTTTGATCTTACTGGTAAATTCTTTAGCCTTATGGATAAAGTCTGATGCTGGACGAGCGTGAAGACCTACTGCGTTGATAATAGTTGCTTTCTCTGAATACATTGTTAACTCCTTATATCACATCATAATGTGTATATATTTTGATTATTTATTTTCGTTACTCATTGAGCACATACTGCTCATTTTTTTTCTTAGATACCTTTTGCTGCAAGTTGCTTACTGAGATACTCTCCAATTTCCTGATGTGTTCCAAGAGTTTGTACTTCAGTTGCAATTGTCTTGAGTTCATCCATGGTAAAGAAAGAGAGACCTTTCTTCACACGAGGAACAGAAGAAATATTCATACTGAGCTTTTTAATTCCCATACCTGCTAAAACAAGGGATGCTCGAGGATCTCCTCCCAGTTCACCACACACAGAAAGACTCTTTCCTTCTGCATTAAAAGCCTTTGCAACCATATCGATGAGGCGGAATACCGCAGGATGATACTGCTGATAATAAGGAGCCAGTTTCTGGTTCATACGGTCACAAGCAAGTAAATACTGACAAAGATCGTTTGTGCCAATTGATGCAAAATCTACTTCTTTTGCCACTTGATCAGCAATCATAGCGATGGAAGGAATTTCAATCATCACACCTGTTTTCATGGTATCGCTATAGGCAATTCCTTGTGCATCAAGATCAGCCTTTACTTCTGCAATAATTGCTTTTACGCGACGAATATCATCAAGGCTTTCAATCATGGGGAACATCAAATACAAAGTACCATAAACGGAAGCTCTGAGGGCTGCTCTTAGCTGCGTCTTAAAGATTTCCTGGTTTTCAAAACACAGTCTAATAGCTCTGCAACCTAAGAATGGATTATCTTCTTTGGGAAGTTTCCAATAGCTCAGTGTCTTGTCCCCACCAATATCAAGAGAACGAAGGGTAACAATATGCCCCTTACTACTCATTAAGACCTTTTTATATTCTTCAAACTGTGTTTCTTCACTTGGCATTGAAGCTTTACCCATATAGAGGAATTCACTTCTAAAGAGACCAACATAATCAACATGGCTCAAATTCTTGAGGTTTTCAATACTTGCTGAACCAATATTCATGCCAATATCAACATGCACACCATCTTTTGTTTTCCCTTCAATATCGAGGTACTTGAGAAGATCTGCTCGCTCTTTTTGAAATTCTGTTCGCTTAAATGCATATTCGACAGACTGCTTTTGTGTTGGATCCAAAATAATTTCACCTTTTAAAGCATCAAGAATAACGCGTTGACCATTTTTGACAGTTGAGAGAAGATCGCACACACCAAGGATAGCTGGAATACCATAACTCTTTGCAATAATGGCAGAGTGAGAGGTTGGCCCCCCTACTTCAGTCATAAAACCAAGGATATTTTTTCTATCCATTGTGGCAGTGTCACTTGGAAGAAGATCATGACAAGCAAGGACTACAGGAGCGCTTAAGGAAGAAATATTATGCTCTTCTATGCCGTAATAGTTACGAAGAAGTCTGTTCTTTACATCTTCCATATCTGCAGCTCGTTCTCGAATCAATGCATTTTTCGACTTAGCGAGCATTTTCTTATATTGATTGAAGATTGTTTCAATAGCGAAATCTGGCAAATATTTTTCATCGGTAATGAGATCAATAATCTCTTCATCCATATCTTCATCATCAAGAAGATCGGTATGGGCAACAAAAATCTTCACCTTTTCTGGGTCAGTTTTTCTCATCTTATCTTGAATTGAAATCAGTTCATTCAATGCATCAGATTTTGCTCTTTCATATGCTACAATATATTGTGCTTCTGATCCTTCAAAATAAGCTTCTTTTACATCAGCTTTGAATGGAGTAAAAATATACACTTCTCCAAGTGCAATTCCGTCCGATACGTTTGTGCCTTTCAACTTCATGATTTTGTCCTTTTGCAGTATCTTCTCTTACTGCAGATTGTCTTCATTTCTTCTCTTTCAAGAATTATTTACATACAAAAAAGTGCTTTTTCAAACAAAAAACCCTTATTTTTATGCACCTACCCCAACATATCAACGATATGTTTATAAAGAGATACGATGAGCGAGTAATAATCGAGTAGATACCATGTGAAACCATGCTATCAGAAAAAGAGTCCCTCCATGTTTTTCAGTCACCTATTAACGCATCATCATTACTTTGTAACTGAGAAAACATGATTGGGATAGATTGCATCACTTCAATAAAGAGCATCGCTACAATCTTATAGCTGAGATCGCGGTCTCAGTTAAATTTCATTAGTTCTTAAACTTTTCAGCCATACCAGTTTCAATAAGCTTATCACTCATTTCTTTCTTAGAAAGAACATTCTTAAGACCGATGATTGTTACACCCTTCTTTGCTGCATTATCATACATTTTTACAAAGTTAAGAGGAGCGAAAACAATATCGAAACGAGTAGCAGTTGAAACGCCTTCACTGAGTGAACAGTGATGAAGTTTAGATACATGCATACCAAGTTCTTTTGTTACTTTTTCAGCTGTCATTTTCATCATCATGCTGGTACCTGCGCCATTTGCGCAAGCTACAAGAATACGTGCCATAATTTTACACCTTTATTTAATTCCGAATCTCTTCGGTCGAGTTATTTGATAGGGTTAAAATTCCTCATCAAATTAAATTCACTTTCTCAGGCAAATGCCTGAGAAAGATACATTTATTTTAATACTTATTCAAAGCAACGGCAACGAAATTACCGAAATAATCATGGTTGCCGAAGTTTAATAGAACCTATTAACGAATGCCTTTGCTTCTCATTTCTTTGTACTTTTCATAGTCTTCAGTACATAAGAAATATGTTTCCTTGTTCTTTCTATACTCAATCTGAGGAAGAGCAATAAGAACAACTGCTACTAATACAACACCAGCATAGGATAAGTACTTCATTATTACGGTGAAGATAGGCCATACAACTGCCCAGTCCCACATACCTAAGTAACCACCGTAAGCTGCCATTCCAACCCATCCAGCAATAAGAGCTGAACCGAATACCTGCATCAAACCAGAGATGAATGGAAGAATAATTGTTGCTTTCAAGCCACCCTTGTTGTTAGCGAATACTGCGATTGTTGCATTATCGAAGAATACTGGAACGAATCCTGCTACGATTAATACTGGGCTGTGAAGGATGATCAAAGCAAAGATTGCTAAGAACTGACCCAGAGCACCAGCTAAGAAACCGATTGTTACTGCATTAGGAGAACCGAAACCGTAAACAACAGCACAGTCAACACCAGGAACAGCACCAGGAAGAAGCTTTTCTGAAATACCTTGGAAGGAGTTTGTTAATTCTGAAACGAATGTTCTTACTCCAAGTTGCAAGATTGCAAGGTACACAGCGAAATACATACTTGTCTTCATCACATAGAAGAAGAAGCTATCTGCTGCTTTCAAGAAACCCTGTTCAACGAGATAAGGTTTACCAAGTACGGCAAGGATTGCACCAAAGAAAAGAAGCATTAAGATTGTTGTTGCAACAATATTTTCATTGAAAATAGAGAGGAAACCTGGTAATTCAATATCCTCAAGTTTCTTTGAAGGACCTTTACCCTTAGCTTCGTCTCTTTTGTGCATCTTTTCAGCAATAATAGAGAAGAACCTAATTGCAAACATTTGCTGGTGAGCAACACAGAATCCTGCACCATCAGTTAATTCCTGAGTTGGAGCAATGGTTAAGTTTGAACCAACGGACCAGTACAGACCTAAGATTAATCCCATGATGAGAAGAATAGGAGTGTTACCGAGCTGTGGGAAACAGAACAAGAACAACCAGAAAGCTGTTGCAGATTGCTGTACCTGAACATGACCTGTTGTGAACAAGGCTCTTAATTTTGTGTACTTTTGGAATTTAACAAGAAGAATGTTAAAGATAAAAGCAATGAGCATTAAGAACATAACCTGTCCGAAACTTCTGCCAAATACATCTTGGAGACCAGCTGTTACTGCATTTTGACCAAAATATGGGTCAATAACCGTAGCGGTCAATTGGAACTTATCTTTAAGCCCAACAAGAATAGGACGGAAGTTAGCTACTAATCCACCTGAACCAACGATCAAGATGAAATAACCAACGGATGCTTTGATAAAACCAGCAAGTACTTCGTACCATGGTTTTCTCAAAAGAATGTAACCAAGTGCTACGATAATACCAATGAAATAGGCCGGTTGTGTTAAAATGTTATTAACAATAAACGACCATACACTTAATAATGTCTGCATAGAGGACCTCCACTGCAATACCTATCTCCCAAGTATTGCATTTTATATTAGTTTTGTTTAATCGGAATACTTTAAATCTAAAGCTAGTAAATCTTCAGGGCTCTTTACTTCCATTAATTCAGCAAGTAAATCTTCATCAGTTAACATTCTGAAAAGCTTCTTCATATTTTTCATATGTTCATCCCCGTCTTCAGCAGCCAGTGTGAAGAATATATTTGCATATTTTTCTTCATCTTCTGGATCGAAAATAACAGGTTTTTCACTTTTCATGAAACCAATAGCAGTTTTATGAACTCCCTTCGCACCCTTCATGGCGTGGGGTAAACCAACGCCAGGAAGTAAGATGATATAAGGACCATGTTCTTTTACACTTTTAATAATATCTTCTGTGTAACATTCATCAATTGTTCCATCTGCAATAAGAGGGATACAACATTTTTTCAATGAATCTTCCCAATCTTCACAGGAATCGACAAAAATATAATGCTTTGCATCAACAATTTCTTTTAATAACATGACGTATATCTCCTAGAGAATTGATCTAAATGGTGTGTTTGGTTCATTATCGAAACAATCACTGAAGCCTCGTTCCCAATGATACTGTCTTCTATTTTTATCCTGTGGATAGGTATACTTACCACCAACTTCCCAAATGAAAGGATGGAATTTGTAATCAAGACGATACTTCTTCATATCCCAAAGAACTTCAATTTCTCTGGTATCTGCAGCAAAGTTAGTCCAGATATCATAGTGAATAGGAATAACAACTTTACACTGAAGTGCTTCAGCCATTCTGAGCACATCACAACTGGTCATCTTATCAGCAATACCAATTGGGTTTTCACCATAGGAAGCAAAAGCTACATCAACATCATAATCTTTACCATGCTTAGCAAAGTAGATTGAATAGTGAGAATCACCACTGTGATAAATATTACCACCTGGAGTCTTAATGAGATAGTTAACAGCCTTATCATCCATATCATCTGGACAGGTGTGGCGAATATCTTTGACATCAGAACCATCAGTAGTAACTAAACAAGTACGGTCGAAAGAATCGAGTACAACAATTTCTGTATCTTTAATTTTGATAGTATCACCAGGTTTTACCGTGATACAACGATCAGCAGGTACACCCCATGAAATCCAAAGCTTAACACTTTCTTTTGGTCCGATAAAAGGAACTTTTTCTTCAACATTCTTTAAAACAGCTGCTGCGAAGTTAGGATCCATGTGATCTCGGTGATAATGTGTTGCAAGAACTGCATCAACTTTCTTTACAGCAAAAGGATCAATAACAAAAGGAACAGCTCGACGGTTTGGCTGGTTTAATCGACCACCACACATGTTAGCCATCTGGTGATAATCTTTCATGTATTTTGCAGTTTTGGTTCTCTTACCATTACCAACCCAAAGGTCAATGCTAAGGTTACAATCGCCTGGAGTCTTCATCCAAAGACCAGTACAACCTAACCACCACATTGCTACATTCCCTTCAGCAACTTTTTCGTTTTCGATTTCTTCGTTCAACCAAGTACCCCATTCTGGGCAAGAATTCTTGATCCATACGTCTCTGTCTAATTCGTCAACCATGCTCATAAAAATATGCTCCTTTTGGCATTTGCCAATTGTTATTTACTATTACATGTTCATAATTTTAACACTTTATGAACTATTTCATCTGTTAAATACGAGTATAACCCCGTTTTTTGCAGAACGCAAGAAAAAAGTTAATAAAAATAGAACTTTTTTTCCTAAACGGTTATTTGTATATATTAATTCAAATTATTTATTCATATAAGCAACATACACCATTACTTTATATATTTTTATGAACGTTTTCCCATAAAATAACGGATATATGTTGCTTTATATTAACTACTGACCGTAGTATGCGTTAGCACCATGTTTTCTGAAATAATGCTTGTCCTGTAAGGACTGACTTGCAGGTTTAATCTCTGGGTTAAGTTGTTCTGCGTGATAAGCCATCTTAGCAACTTCTTCAAGAACAACAGCATTATGCACTGCATCAAAACCATCTTTACCCCAGGTAAACGGACCGTGATTCTTACAGAGTACGGCAGGAGTTGCCATCACATCACGACCAGCAAATGTTTCAATGATAACTTTACCGGTATTCACTTCGTAGGCAGTGTTAATTTCTTCTGGAGTAAGAGCTCTTGCACAAGGAATTTCACCATACAAATAATCTGCATGCGTGGTACCATAACAAGGAATACCTCGACCAGCCTGTGCCCAGCTCACAGCCCAAGGACTATGGGTATGCACAATACCACCAATTTCCTTATATGCTTTGTACAATGCTAAATGGGTTGGAGTATCACTACTTGGTTTGAGCTTTCCTTCAACCTTATTTCCATCAAGATCCATGACAACCATATCATCTGGGGTCATGTTATCGTACGAAACACCACTTGGTTTAATAACAAAGAGACCACTTTCTCTATCAATAGCACTCACGTTACCCCAAGTAAAAGTAATTAAACCATACTTTGGGAGTAAAAGATTTGCTTCACACACTTCTTTCTTTAGTTTTTCTAACATCGTCTAATCCTCTTTTTCTAAAAGTTTTGCGTTAAAATTATAGGCAAATTGTACATCTTTTTTCCAATCTTTATTGCCAAGATACCAGAACTCCGTAACAAATCGACGCACACCCATGCTCCATGCTAAATCGATAGCAGGTTGAAATTGTACGTCTCCGTCTCCATACATCATATCACGATACTTTCCAGGAACCGTTTCCTTTAAATGCATAGCAACAATATGACCCTTACACGAAGAGAGATCGGAGAGCACATCAGAGTGAGCATCCGTTGCTGCATTGCTAATATTACCCAAATCAGGATACACCTGAAGAAAGGCATTATTTACAGCATGCACATGTTTCATGGCTTTTGCACACGTATTCATGAAAGGAGTTTCCATGGTTTCAAAAGCAAGCGTAATGCCATACTGCGCAGCCATACGAGTACAGGTAACAAGATTTTTTTCAAATCGCTCACGTGTTCCCTCATCACTGTCTTCATAATACACATCATAACCTGCAAGCATAATGATGCGAATACCAAGATAGTCTGCAAAATCTAAAGTCTTTCGCATAATTTCAAGGCTCTTTTCCACAATCTGAGGATCATGAGAACCAAGAGGGTATTTTCTGTGTCCTGAGAGACAAAGACTTCGGATAGGAAGTCCTGTTTCTTTCATAGCAGAAACAAAAACATCTTTTTCTTCATCGGTATAATCAAGTCGGGCAAGTTTTGCATCAGTTTCATCAATACTAATTTCTAAGAAATCATAGCCAACTTCTTTGGCAAAGCTCAATTTCTCCACCCAACTCAATGTAGAGGGAAGCGCTTTCTCATAAATTCCGAGCGTATACTTCTTACCGTTACTCACACTAAACCTCCAATTCGTAGAAAGCAACTTGATTAATTTCTCTATTGGTTGAAATTAAATAATCCTTGTCGCCATTTTTATAGACAGCAACGTTGGTTGATCCACAATCTTTATCCAACAATTCAAGAGCATACGAACCATCTCTATAAACCAGTGCATTCAAATCTCTGCTTGCACCCTTACGATGACCAGTAATTGCGAATGTTTTGCCTTGAAGTGTTCCAGCCCAAATTGAATGACTAAATTCATGTTTTTCAGGACTTTCCCATACTTTATCATAGGTGCCTTGGCTATTCTTCTTATACACGCGAACAAAATCACCATGGAAAGGTGCAAGAGCGAGCATTTCATCAACGCCATCGCCATCAAAGTCAGCAAAAGTAATATCACTTGTTGCATCTTCTGTTAACAAAACTTTCATCCACTCGGTGCTTCCCTCAACAGGAGGATGAATTTCATAGACACCAGAATCACAAGCAATAACAGCATATTGATCACCATTGGCTTGAGTTCTCAGAGTAAAACCGTGATTTTTCAAAAGACCAGAAACAACTGGCTTCAATTCACAGGTCTCAACGTCTGGATGAGAAGGAAGTTCGCACGCAAGCATTTCACCAAGGAATCTCCAGTCATCTCGGTATTCATGTTTTTCTTTAATAGAAGCACCAAGAAGATATTCTTTACCATTTGACTTCAAAACACCGAAACGATGTACACATTGTGCTTTACACAGAAGATGTTCATTCCAACCACCTTCTGCCTTTGGTGTCATGGTAACAATATGAGCATCCATCGAATCATTAGGAGAGAAGAACTTTCTCGAAGCGAGGAACATACCATCTTTTTTATCATCGAGAGGAACAATTGACATGGTACCACTTGGACCTTTCCATATGGTTTCCTCGAAATTTCCGTCAAGATCGAATAGAATACAGTCATCTTCTTTCTCTGCTGCTACGACGACATGTTTGGTACCTCTGAGGTTAATAGTATTGATTGCATAACACTTTTCTAGAGGATAGGTGTTCTTTTTGATTGCGCGCATTGGCTCTCTCCTTTGATAATAATACGTTATTTTAATGTTAGTATTAGATTTATGAACTAACTTTTCATAAATTTTTCTTTAGTGAACATTTATTTATTCAAGATATGCTACTACTTGAATGATTTATGAATGTATTATAGTTGCAATATATTCATATGTCAAATAGTATTTTGACATTAATTTATGTAATAATCAGTTATATGTTTATTTTAAGGTTATTTAAGCAGTATTATCCTTAAACATTCATTTATTTTAATAAATAATTCAAATACATCTTGATTTAACATATAGTTCATGTTATGGTTGTTTATGAACTTAAGAAATAAATAGTTCAAGGAGCTATCATATGAAACAAAGTCAAGCTGTTGTACAGAAAAGACACCAAACGATATTAGATTTAATTGAAAAAAACCAGAACATACAAGTTTCAGAAACCAGTAAAGCACTTGGCGTTTCCGAATTAACCATCAGAAGAGATTTTGATCTTCTTGCAAGCAAAGGCTACCTCATTCGTTATCATGGCGGAGCAAGACAACTCGAATCAACACTTCACACGGCACCTTTCTTTAATAAGAATACGATGAATCGTGTACAAAAAGAACAAATTGCGAAAGTTGCTGCATCTTTTATTTTTGATGGCGACACCGTCACCTTAAATGCAGGTACCACAACTCTTGAAGTTTTTAAAGCTGCAATGGATAAGAAAGCGACCATTGTTACCAACAATGCAACAGCGTGTGTACTTCTTGAAGAAGCAAACCTGTCCCTTGTCTGCACAGGCGGAGAATACAATGCAAAGAACAATTCGTATGCAGGTCCTCTTTCCACTGCTTTAATTAGTAAAATGTTTTCTAACATTTGTATCTTAGGCGTCAATGGTATCACCGCAGAAGAAGGAGTTACCACAGCCTTCTATCCTGAAACAATGATTAACCAGATGTTCTTGAAACAGAATAGAGGATTAAAGATAGTTGTTGCCGACGGATCAAAACTCGGTCGTACCTTCTGTTTCAATAGTGCAACAATCGATGCCTTTAATATTTTAATTACCGACTCAAGTGCAAATCCTGAAGAATTAAAGAAATTAGAAGACATGCCAAATCTCAAAGTCATTCTTGCAGATCAAGTTGATTTTGATACATTTGATGCTGCTGGTATCAGAAGAGAATTGGAAGCTTAACGTAAAAACAAAGAACAAAGCATCTTTCTTCCTCCTTTGAAAAGACTTTGTATCTAAGCAATCAAATTTTACGTTCAGTACAGGGAACTAACCCCTCCTTCTCCCATTCCTTTATATATATGTTATGTTTGCATAAATCCAAATGCAACCATAACGCAGATTTTCCATAATCTGAGTACTCGAAGGCTCATAAGCCTTGGGTACTCTTTTTTTGCCCATATCTCTTCACTCAACTTCTCCGAGAGGGAAAACCCTCATTCCAAACAAACAAAAACAGCCAAACTTCATTCACTCACCTATATGGATACTGTATGCATATATGCTTAATTAATTCACTACGTGAATCAATTAATAGTATAAAATATCATGAAAATAGTAAAAAATACTCATATTTTTCCGAAAATCTTCATGATTAATGATATTTTTAACAACGTTTTTCCCTCACTTTTAAGAACTTTCAAAAATAAGGAATAGAAAGGAACACAAAAAAAATAAATCATATATTATCACATATGTATGTATCATCCAAAAGAGATGAGATTATTTTTATTTTGCATACATGAATAAAACCTTTATATGAAAGGTCTTATTTTTTATATCGCAACAGTGTTCCATTTTTAATTGAGGCAAAACGAATTTTATGCTGTTTTACCAATTTTTTCATTATTACATAATATTTCATTAATTAATTTCATAAACTATGATTTTTATGATTTTTTATATTCATAACATTTTAAATTTGACCGAAATAAAAATCTCAGTTACGACAAAATACAGACATAAAGGAGATCAACCAATCAGATAACGAGACCAATCTGGGAAATATTTAACCCCAAGAACAAATAAAAAAAAGCAAAAAAAATTGGCCAGCAAAAGCTGGCCACATTCATAATTGACTCTAAAAAAATAAAAAAAAAGTCAATCACAAAAAATAATCCCCGACAGACTAAAAGGAGGTAAAAGCCTGTCGAGGCAAAA
>Ga0172378_10004312_pt1 | contig 13356 bp, 12 predicted proteins | sample GrowelOW332metaG_FD_119755 | JGI IMG/M metagenome (GOLD analysis project Ga0172378, IMG submission 119755) | Groundwater microbial communities from an aquifer near a municipal landfill in Southern Ontario, Canada - Pumphouse #3_1 metaG | ecosystem: Environmental > Aquatic > Deep subsurface >...
ACATTTTGTTCAAAATAATTGGAATATGTTATAATAATAACATTACTCTCCAAGAATCTTGAAATTTGATACAGGCAAAGTATAGACAATGCCACTTCCTGTCTCATGCAAACAGGAGAGAGAAGTGATAGCGGTAAAAACCCCATCAACCTTTTGTTTGTCAACAAGAATCAGCAACATCTCTTTCTCAGGAACCAAAGATGCCCCGAAAAACTTCACGTCGTCTGGTGTTCCCGTACCACGACCATTCAACACAGTACCCCCGCCAGCTCCTGCATTTCTCGCAGCTTCCATAATCTCCTCAGCATAGCCTTGGTTACAGATTACATTGATAATCTCCCATTTCCCTTCCATAATAGGCTCCTTTTTTGACGTACATGTTGTTTGTTGCAAGAAACTTCTAGTACAATTGACGGTGGCTATCAGGCCGCAAAGCCTTGGAACTTCCTCCATGGCATGGATAATAGCTTCACATTTTTCCTCAGCAGCGAGAACAAGGAGCACCTCCTTGTGTGAATCTCCCAATCCCAAAACTGAAAGCAAGCTGCTCGAAGCTGTTCCTCTTGCAAACAAGATGGTACCACCATCACTTCCTGCAAGTTTTGCCTGGGCTATCATCGCTTGTGCTTTCCCTTTCTGCACGATGGCAAGAATCAAGATATTACTCATTCTGTCCTCCTTTTCGCAGTTTAGCCCGATATATGAGACCAAGAATTTGAATCGTCACCAAGGGTGCCATTGAGATAAAGCCCACCACACCAAAGGCATCATTGCCAGTGTATTGGCTTACTCCAATGGCAAAAGGAAGAATGAAGGTAGCAGCCATGGGACCGGAGGCAACTCCTCCGCTATCAAAGGCAATGGCACCAAAAAGGGGCAACCCCACATAAAGCAAAATAAGTGAAAAGGCATATACAGGGACCAAAACCCAAAGGATGGGGAAGCCAAAAACAATGCGAAGGATGGCAAGAGCCACTGAGAAAGAAACCCCAAGAGCGAGAAAACAAAGCATTACCAACTTGCTGATTCTGTTGTTGCTTATGGTCTCCACCTGCCCAATCAGAATCCATACTGAAGGTTCTGCGATAACTACCAACAATCCCAACAATAAGGAAAAGATTATCAATAAGGGTAGGCTTAAGGAGGCCAACCGATTTCCCAACTCGAATCCCACTGGCATAAAACCCGCTTTACCACCCAACAGAAACAGCACCATGCCAATATAGGTATAGAAAACCCCCACAATTGTCTTAATACTCTGAAGCCTAGGCATCTTCAATATTGTCACCTGGAATAAGAGAAATACTATTACCAAGGGAAACATGGAAACCGCAACTTGATAAGCAAGAAGACCAAACAATTGCATATAGTTTCCAACAGGATATGAATAGAGGATTTCCGGGGAAGTCTGCGCCGACGGGAAGAGAAGCCCCATAGACAAAACCGCAATGATTGCTCCAAGACATTGCAAGCTTACAAAACCAAAACTGTCAGATTCCTTGGCATTGGATTGCACCCGGGCACTGCCAATGCCCAAAGCCATGACAAAAGGAACAGCCAGGGAACCAGTAGCGGAACCTCCACTGTCAAAACTGATGGAAATCAAGTCTCCCTCATTTAGGAAAGCCAGCACAAACACCAGAAGATAGCCAAGGGTCAAGACAAACCGCAGCTTTATATGAAGCACTACACGCAAGAACGCCAAGGCGATGAATGCCCCCACTCCGAGGGACATCATCAGAAGAAAGTTGTTTTCCTGAATTGAAGGGTCAACTAAGGAGACCTGGCTTGCCAGGACTTTCGCGTTAGGTTCTGCAAAGGTGATGACAAAACCCACAACAAGGCCTGTCAAAATAAGAAATAGCAAACTCCGTCTTGTTGTGACGGCCGAACCTATCCTCTGTCCAATAGGGACAACCCCGATATCCGCTCCAAGCAAAAACAAAGTCAGCCCGATAATCACAAATACCGAACTGATAAGAAAATTTGCGAGCAGTCCTTCAGAAAGAGGAGAAATGAAAAGGTGAGAAATCAACACCAGAACGATAATGGGAGCCACAGAGACAGCAACATCCCTAAGTTTTTTTAAGAGTTCCACTTGGCAAGAATTCCTTTGTCTGGGGAGTATACCATCTTAGTGTTTATTTCACAACAAATAACTTCCAAACTCCTGAATCCAGGAGTAGATGCAAGAGGCCAATCAATACCTTGGCTTTCTTACTGTCTTAATCCTATTTATTTCTGGATTCCCTGTTCAAAAATTTTGGGATTGCACAATAAGGAACAAGGTTTAGCAAATAGACAAACAATACTCTTTAGTACTTTATTCTTCCTGTAAAAAAGGATGCAAGGTACTTGAAATTGTTCTTTAATTGCTGGTATTGTACTCTCTGTGACAAAAACCTTTCATGGGGGCTTAGCTCAGTTGGCTAGAGCGTCTGCATGGCATGCAGAAGGTCGACAGTTCGATTCTGTTAGCCTCCATCCTTTGGAACCTTGCTATTTATGCGGCAAGGTTTTTTTATAACTCCAGTCCCCAATACTCACCATCAATATACTTTCCTTTCATACAGAACATGCGAGTATCAATCCCTTCCTTTGTAAACCCACATTTGGCATAGAAAGCCTTTGCTCGGAGATTGTCGCTCCTCACCAACAGGTTGATTTTGGTCACCTGCTGCTTCTTGACCCACTCAAGGGCTTTCTCAAAGAGCGAGGTAGAGACGCCTTTTCCCCAATAGGCCTTTATCACACTGATGGCAAACTCCGCACTATGCTCTGTTCTTGGTCTGTGTCCTTTAATCAACTGGACGCTCCCGATGACCTTGCCTCCATCGAAAGCATACAAGTCAAGGCCATCTGAAGAAGCCGAGAGAAGAAAATTCTGCTCATCTTCCACAGTAAGGGTGATGTCTTCAGAACCAAAAGTAAGATTGTCCGTCTCACTTCCTAGTTGCTTAAGATATGCAATCAAAAGAGCGGCATCTTCCATCCTGGCTTCTCTGATTTCCATGTCTTCCTCCTTGCATCGCAAACACAACTTGATCCTTATCTAGGAGAATATCAGATTCCTAGGAGAGAAAGCAACTTGAGACGAGGAACTCATATCGATAAGCAGGATGAAAGCAAGTGCATGGCTAACAAACTCTTTGCACTAAAAGCCTGGCACCGTTTCCGGTGCCAAGTATGATTCCTACTCTTTGGAAAGTACTTTTTTCTTTCTACGATTCAGAAGTTGTTCAATAACCCAGGTCATCATGGCAAACACAAAGGTTATGGAGAAGAAGATACCAAGAGTGGAAAAAGTAGTCTGAAGATTGATTGGCTGGCTTTCAAGCAAGCCTCTTCCTCTTCCGTCACCACGTCCCAAACCATGCCCTTCAACTGAACCTGTGAACGGCGATGAAAGCCAACTGTTAAAGGAAGATATCACCAAGTTCCTTATCCCAATGGCTAAAAGGACAAGAACAAGAATACATAGCAGGATAAGAATAACCTTGGAGAGTTTGCCCTTGGTCCCGAACAGGGCATTACGAATAAAATGAAAATGCAATCCAAGATGGATACCCAAGAGGATAAGCATGACAGCAGCGGTGAAAAAGTGAATCGGTTTCCAAATGGCTCCCCCTTGAAGGGAAGTGAAAATAGTCTTCGAGATAAGCAAGGAACTGATAATCATCACCACTGTGCTGATAAGCAAGAGGAGATTGACCGCATAGGAGACCCTGGTCTTCGTAGGCGTCCCCTTGGCAAAAAGACGCCGGGTTATCTTTATCACCCATTTGTAATTTATTGCCACATGCACCAACATGACAACAAGGACGATAAGACCGGCTATCTCATGGAATGAAAGCGTAATCGCAGCCTTATTATACATCAGCAGCAGTACAATGATCATTCCAAGGTCAAGCAATAGTTTGTATTTGTTCTTGGTATTCATGTGTATAAATATACATACCAAAAATTGCTAAAGGAAGAAGCCGGCCCCCGCTTTTTAAGATTCTTCATATAAAAACATGTAGCTTGAAAATTCCTTAAAATATTGGACGGCCCGTTTCCAACATTCATATTCTGCATCACAGAATGCAAAAGTGCTATTCAATCAAAACACACCTTACCCCAGCAATGGAACGGAGGTATCATGAGTATTCTCGGTATGATATTGAAGCAAATATCCAGGTCCTTTCACCCGATGCGCTCACTTCACTAAGAAATGTGTATTGATATCTTTGCCACTTATTGACATTTGAACATTGTTCAATATAATTGTATTGAACAATGTTCAAAATGAGAATGAAATGAAACAACCAAGAGAAACAAAGGAACAGATAATCAATGCAACCATCAAGCTCATCCAGCAAGGTAAAGGGAATATTGCGGAGATAACAACCCGTGCGATAGCAAAGAAATCAAAGGTCGGGACAGGATTGGTCAATTATCATTTTCAAAGCAAAGAGAATCTCATCACCGTATGTGTGCAACGAATCATTGAACAAGTCGTATCAAGCTTCAATCCTCACCAAAAAGAGTATCAAAGTGATAAAGAACGCCTCACCGATTGGGCGATACAGGTCTTTGATTTCCTGTTTGAGAATTATGCCATCTCACGGATATCGATAGTCGGTGACTTGGTAAATTATACAGCAAATTGCAACAGTATCAAAACACAAAGAGGATTTATGTCCGCACTGGATGAAAAGATGCAAAAAAGGGACAAGCAGTTACTTTCCTTTATGCTTACCTCCGTACTGCAAACAGCCTTTTTGGGCAATGATACCTGTACAGGATTGCTTGGATATGATTTAAGCAACAAACCAGAGAGAGGCAGGTTCATCGCCCGGTTGGTTTCCGTTTTATACGATGGATTCCAAAAATAACAGAAAGGAGAAAATCCATATGAACAGGAAGATAGGTATATTCGCTTCTGCTACCAACTTACTCGGAGTCGCAGGATTTGCAATCTCGATGGGTATTGGAGCCTCGTTGTTCTGGAGTTACCTCACAAGTATCGTCATTGCCTTCAGCTTTGTCACCCTGATGGGTGTTTATGCATACTTCAGCGAGGAGAGCACAAAAGCCGCCGGATTTTGCGCCTTGGCATTTGGAGCGATGTACGCACTATGCAATTCGCTTGTATATTTCACCCAGCTCACCACTGTCCAACACGGTATGCTTAATGGGCAAGCAACCGCCTTGCTGGATTTTCAAGAGTTCGGACTCATGTTCAATTGGGATATGCTGGGATATTGCCTGATGGCGGTCTCTACTTTCTTTATCGGGCTTACCATCAAGGCAACCACCAAACCAGATACATGGCTTAAATGGTTGCTTCTTATTCATGGAGTATTCGCATTAAGTTGTTTTATCATACCCACACTGGGAATATTCAACAAGGATATGAATGGAGCAGGCTGGGTAGGAACACTGATACTTGAGTTCTGGTGCCTGTACTTTGCTCCGATAAGTATTCTCTCCTGGATACATTTCCTCAAAAAGAAAGAATCCTAGCGGATGCAATCCGCCTCGTACAAATTGAGCTTGTCCTTGGTAATCGGCAATGCTTTGTAAATGACATTGCCAAGAATATTCCCAAAAACATCCTTGAAGGAAATGGTCACGTCATAGACTCCCTCAGGGATGTTCACCCCTCCCACCATGGCCAAGGCGGGGAAGAAATGGGACATCCTTAAATCAGCCTGTTCGCTGGTATGCTGGAAGATAGAGGAAAAAATGGTCAGCACATCAGCAATCGCCCCATAGGTGTGACCCTCATCCCCCTGCTTGGACAGCTCATGGGCTGTTATTCCCAGAATCTCGGTGTTCATCGCCTTGAAGGTGGAACGGAGCACCGTCTTGTTATAGATGCTCTGCTTACGAAGCTGGAATGTGTTGGAGGCTACCTCCCCAAGGTTCTCAATCGGTTCCAACAGGAAATCAGCAACCTCGCCGACTGAGACCTGGACCTTGGCAATCCGGGAAGACCTTCCTTGCATCACAGGAAGTGCTATCTTGGCCCAATTGTTCCGAGAAAGAGGAATATAATCAACAATTTCCTTTTTTTGTGGTTCCAGACCACAAAAGGCGATGATGTTCAACCGCGCCCTATCCTGAGGAATTGAAAGCTCTTCTTCCAAGGAAGAGGGAACAGCAAAAGGATAAAGATGGCTCTGACTTGCAAAAGCCTGTCCGACCTGGTTGTAGTAGTAATCCTTGTCAGCTCCGTCCCCCAAGGTCCTGGCAAATAGCATCCCCAGGTAATCACTGAGGGCACTATGGCTGAACTCAATGCTCACCACAGAAGTCTGCACATTGCCCACCTTGTTGGATAAGGCCGCGTCCGTGGTAAGAGACAGCATCTTCTCATACTTGTTCTTCAGTACCTGTTGTTTTTCCGAACTTCGGCGAATCTCCACCATCGCATCTTCCGTCATGCCCAAAGCCTGATAATTCAATGCTTTGAAAACATTGCTATAAATATCCTCAAAATCCTCCCCCGGATATTCCTTGGTGGTATCATTGACGATAAAGGAGGCAAGATTCGCAGTGACACTCTGGGTATAGGCCTTGTCTATCAACTGCTCGGCTTGGGATAGATGTAGATTGGATTGTGCAAAATCACGATTATAATGATGAGCCAAACCCAAATCCAAGTTCAAGACCAACTCCCCCTGAACTCTTTGCAGCTCATCGCTCCTGCTCTGCAAAGTCGTCACGGCTTTCTGGTAATCACCACTCTCCAATTGAATCTCAACCGGTTTGAGATTGATGGTTGAGGCGCATCCGGATACAACAAGAACAGCCATGACAATGACTAGGACTATAATTGCTGGTTTCCCCTGGCTCATCATAGTTCCTTAGAATTTGAAATGGTTCTTTTCAATATATTTCTTTACGGTTTTTTCCTGCATCCAGACCTTTTCCCCGGTCTCAACACTGACCAGAGCCAAATCAACATAATAGGTCCTGACCGCCTTGTTGCCTTCCTGATCAAGATTGGTCTTCACCGAGCCAAGTAACATGTAATCGGCTCCAGTCTCATTCTTCATATTCTTGGAGGTCTTCTTGCTTGCAAATTGCTCTTGATATTCCCGTTCCATGAGGATATCACCTCGATTCTCGAAGTCAGCGACAGTAATAACCCTTCCACTACTCATAAGAGCTGCTTCAAGCTTCTTGCTGATAATGGTCGTATCAATATGTTCGCTGGAGCGGTTCTCCACCATCCCGATAATCACCACTGGCTTGCTGCCCTTGGTCTTTTTCTTCATCCAGCTACCTTTCAGGCAGTCCTTGATCATGGCATCACTGACAATCTTTATATCGGTGTCGTTCCAATTTCCACTCAAATCAATCTGCTTGTTCTCGTTTATCCGGGCAACCCGGGTATCGGTGCATCCTGCAAACACCAACAGGGTACTCAATAACACTAATACAAGTCTTTTCATGAAATGTCTCTCCTATTTCAGATTGTTTTATCGTAATCCAACTTCCCTAATCTTTCAATCAGGATATTGTCTCTTGCTCAGAATAGATTTTAAGAGTAAATTACTCATGTAGTTCCGATCAAAGATTAAGGGAGACTTTTATGATATCAAAGAAATTAATATCGTCCATTCTTGTCCTGTGCGCCATCATCACCCTAATGGCTTGTACTTCCACAAATAAGACTCAAGCGGAAGTCCCTGCCCTGCCCTCCCCTCTTCCTGCTGCCACTTCTGTGCCTGTGACCCCGGCTCCTGAAGCGACAAGAAAAGAAAGCAGCTCAAAGAATGTAATTTCCGTTGTTCCCAGCACACCCATCGCTACCGTTCCTTCCTCCCAAGAGCCTCCATTGAGTGAACAGATCGCCCAGGCTTCCACACTTGATGAGGCGGAAGCGCTTATTGCAAAACTGTCAATCAAGGCAAACGACCCTGATGGCAAGCTGACCCTCCAGTTTATCACCCGTGCAAAAGATGTCGCCCTAAAGTTAATCAATGCCTCATACAGCATTGACGATTTGAAATCCTATATTCAGATTCTCACGAATGCACAAGCTCTCTATGGATACGACACCAGTGAGTATACCGATCTTGCCAATGAACGTATCTTTGGCATCGAGGCCTATAACAAGGACAGCTTGTATACCTATATGAAGAAATACCCCAAGGGGCATTATACAAAGGAACTCGCTTCTTTAATTAAAGCCAAGGGTTTATAACCGAATCGGGCAGTATCAGAAAAAACCTCCATACTTCATCGTAGGGAGGTTTTTTTATATCCAAGGGAATCCTCATCCTTTCTGTACTTCATATTGCCTGTGGATATCCTCCAATTTCCGATAGCAATGAAGAAATGCGGGGACCAGGAAAAAGTCCGCAAGGACCCAAGCCACAGGGGAAGCGAAGCATACCGCAGGGAATTTCCAAATGGGAACGATAAAAATGGCGACACCCATCCTCGCTACCATCTCGAAAACCCCGGAAAAGATGGCAAATCGGCTGAAACCCATTCCTTGGATCATAAAGCGGAAGATATTCACCCAGGCCAGAGGAAAATAGAACAGGCTGTTGATAATCAAAAACAGATGCGCATTATTCAAAATATCCTGAGCACCGGGGTCAAGGAATAACAGACTGAGCTGGCCTCCAAAGAAATACATGATGAGGCAAGCAAACACAGAATACACAAGACCCATAAGGGAACAATCCAGAAGTCCTGTCTTGAGACGCTCAAGCTTACCGGCTCCAGTATTCTGACCTCCATATGTAGCCATGGTCGTCCCCATCGCATCAAATGGCGTGCAAAAGAACAACCCGATCCTTGAACCGGCGGTGACCGCTGCGACAGCCCCTGAACCAAGCATATTGACAGAGGTCTGCAAGATGACACTGCCAATAGCAGTAATGGAGTATTGCAGGCCCATCGGGATTCCATTTGCACAAAGTGTTCTCAGGTGACCGGAACGAATCTTCCTATCATCAGAGGAAAGATTAAGAATAGAAAATTTCCTCTTCATGTAAAACAGACAGGCAAAACCAGACAATCCCTGCGATATGATTGTGGCAAGAGCCGCACCTGCGACATCAAGATGAAATACAAGAATGAATAGCAAATCCAGGACGATATTCATCAACGAGGACAGGACAAGAAAAAAGACCGGGGTCTTGCTATCACCAAGCGCCCGCAGGATACCAGATAACATATTGTACAGGATTGTCAGCGGAATCCCCCAGAAGATGATACGGATGTAGACAATCGCGCGATCGATGATATCGGGAGGAGTCTGCATCAAGAGAAGGAAAGGCCGACAAAACACCACAGTGACGATGGTGATGACCAACGAGAACCCCACGCACAAAACCCTCGCATTGGCCACATACTGCCGCATGGCGGGATAATCCTTCGCTCCGAACCTCTGGGCGACAGGGATGGAAAAACCTCCACATAATCCCATGCAGAACCCGATGATAAGGAAGTTCACCGACCCTGTGGCCCCGACCGCGGCAAGGGCCTCGACCCCAAGGCTCTTCCCCACAATGATCGCATCCACCACGGTATAGAACTGCTGGAAAACACATCCCAGCAAAACAGGAATCATGAATCCCAAAATGAGCCTCATCGGTTTCCCATCTGTTAAATCTTTTGTCATTACATCCTCATTCCGCCTTGTCGTAAAGCGGCCATACACCCCTGAATGTAATCATACACTCTCACACGAAGCAATAAAATTCGCAAGATGCCAGACCCATGTTTTATAGGGAAATGACGGCTTTTACTTTATAATAGGGAAAGAGCCTGACTCTTGTCTCCCGATAAGAATTTCATGAAAAGAAAAGATGCGTCAAAAAGGTAATCCCTCCGCCTTGATTTCCATAAGGGATGAATCGAATTGCAACTTTCTTTCCTTCTTAGGAGAATGGATAGAAAAACATCCTTTTAAAACAGAATCTACTGACAAAACTCACCACAAGAAAAACCAGAATGATTCCGATAACTGCAAAATCAGGACCTTTGAGTTTACTGGCATTGTACCAAGTCCTTCGTTTACCCCGGCCGAAACCTCTCAGGGTCATCGCATTGGTAACGACTTCGACCCTGCCCAAGGAGGACAGGACCAAAGGGGAGAGGATCCTTCCCATATTGACAATCCTGGTTTTCAAAGGCGCATTCTTGGAAATATCGACACCTCTGGACTGCTGGGCCTCTGAGATATGGGTATAGTCCCCGGTAACCTCAGGCAGATATCTCAGTGCAAGAGCAACGGAATAGCTGACATTATAACTTACCTTGAGCCTGTTCAAGGACGAGGCGAATTCACTTGGATTCGTAGCCACGACAAATATCAAAGCAATAGGAAAAATGGTCATGTATTTCAGCCAGATCACAATCAGATACCATAGAGTTTCTCGCGTCAGCGCATAAAAGGCCTCCGCATTTCCTAAAATGACCGTCCTTGTTCCCATATATACTGAACCTTGCCCAGGAGAGAACAGATAGATAAAGAGTGTATTCATCGTCACCAATACCATTATCAAATTAATGAAACCCCTGAAATGAGAAAAGGGAATCCTTGTCTGCCATAAGGCAATAAGAGAGACGGCAAAGGCAACCAATAAGAGCCGGGTGTCAAAGGTGGTCAGGCACAGCACAATCCATCCCAGGAAAAAAACAAATTTGGAAACACCGGTAAGATGATGGATCCAAGAATCCTTCTCAATATAACTCAGGCCTGGACCGAATCCACTTCTATCATCGGAAGCCTCCCTCTTGAGCCTCCTCCTGCTTTTCTTCCGCCCCCCAAGTTTCAGTTGAGGTATCCTCTCGAAATCGGAAGAGCTTCCCGTAGTCTCGCAATCCCTTTCCTGTCTCTCACTCTGGATAAAACCTTCGATAAATCCTCCGATATTTTCTATCCCTGCTTTTTTTGCAAGAGTGAACAGGCTGGTCCGCTTAAGATTTGCCTTTATGAGCAATTCCTCATTAGCAAAAATATTGGCAATCGGAGCATCATCCAACAGTTTCCCATCCGCCAGGACAATGGCCCGCGGGGTATACTCAAGAGCCAGATGCATATCATGGGTAACAAACAAAATCGTAATGCCAATCTTCTTGTTCAGTCCTTTCAGGAACTCCATGATCGCACGATAATGAAGATAATCCTGCCCTGCGGTAGGTTCGTCAAGAATAAGAATCTTTGGTTGCATCACCAGAATCGAAGCGATTGTGACCCGCTTCTTCTGCCCATAGGAGAGAGCCGAAATTGGCCATTTATGATATTTTCCCAGTCCGCAGAGTTGCAACACAGCCTCGACTCTCGGCCGTATCTGTTCCTCAGGCAAACCCCTCTCCCTAAGGCCAAAGGCTATTTCATCATAGATCAAGTTGTGTGAGATCATATGATTGGGATCCTGCATGACATAGCCGACACTCATCGATCTGGATGCTATGGTATCTCCAAACCCATCAACTCCATCAATTATCAGTTTCCCACTGTCAGGAGGACAGATTCCAATGATCACTTTCGCCAAGGTGGATTTCCCGGCCCCGTTCTTTCCAAGGACCGAAAGCATCTCCCCCTCTTTCACACAAAAGGAGATATCCTCAAGGGCTTTCCTTTTCCCATCGTAACTATAGCAAAGATTCTCCACCTTAAGGATATCCTTACCTTGGGGAACCTGGGGAATCCTGCCATTCATTCTAGCCCAGAGACCCAGTTTGTCAGAGAAAGTATCCACTGCGATACTGTCAAGATTCGAGAGATCCTGACCTGAAAGGTCACATCCGGCCTTTCTTAGCGCAGCAAGATACAATGGTTCCCGGATACCATTGCTCACCAACAAACCACTGGCAAGCAGTTTCCTTGGAGTCGAATCCAAGAGTATGCCGCCATCATCGATAAGGATGATCCTGTCCACCGGACGGGAAAGGACATCCTCGAGCCTGTGCTCAATAATGATAATGGTCTTATTTGTGTCCGTATGGATCTGGTCTATCAACTCAATGGCCTGCTCTCCCGTGCGGGGATCAAGATTTGCAAGAGGTTCATCAAAGAGCAGGATATCGACATCGTCGACAAGGACACCCGCCAGGGAGACCCTCTGCTTCTGTCCTCCGGAAATCGCCTGGGGACTTCTGTCCAGGAAGTCTTCCATGGAAACGACCGAAGCCATCCGGCTTACAGTCTCTCTCATCTTCTTTTGGGGAATTTCCTGATTTTCAAGAGTGAAGGCTATATCCTCAGCAACAGTCAGTCCCACAAACTGGGCATCACTATCCTGCAATACAGTCCCAACACGCTTGCTAATCTCATAGATACTTGAGGAAACAAGATCCAGCCCGTCAATAGTGCAGTCCCCTTCAATCTTGCCTCCCAACGAATGAGGAATCAAACCGTTGATACAGCTTCCAAGCGTAGATTTTCCACTGCCAGAAGCACCGACAATCAAAACCTTCTCTCCATTGGCTATCTCAAGATTGATATTCTTCAATGTCGGTTTCTTCTGACTTTTATATGTATAGGAAAAATTCTTGAAACTAATCATGCTTTTTGTCGAGCAAGCCGGCTCGAACCTCCTAATTATGCATACACCCACCCCTGGTCCAGTCCTGACTGTCCGTAGAAGAGGAAAGCTTGGTATGAATTGGAAAACGATTGTCTCCCTGCCGGGCAGAGCCCCTTATGGGTTACTTTTCCTCATCAAGCTCGAGATTCTGATTCTGCTTATTGCGATTCGCCACCAATTTCATCAGCAAGGTCCCAAGGATGCCGATACAAAGAGTATCGGTGGTCGCAACAAGAATCATCTGGACAAACACCTTGTTCAAGGGTTCGGCAAAAAGCAGATAGTCAAGAACCGCACTGATGGTATACCCGACGAAGTTACCAATAAACGACAAGATGATGAAAAGAACAATCTGTTTGTTCCCGAACTCACCTTTCTCAATGCAGTTGCCACTCAGGTTTACAAACAGACCGATCACGATACCCACAATGCCAGAGCCAAGCATCCAGGTGGGCCAAACGCCCCATCCCATGAACAGGTCCGTAATCCAGTGGCCAAGAAAGCCCACAAGAAACCCCACGAAGGGACCGTAGCAACCTGCGAACAAGGCCAATATGGCCATAGCGGGTTTTAAAGAGGTCTCAGCAAAAATCGGAACACTGATGATACCCCCAAGCCCATACAAAGCAGCGCCGATTGCGACAAGAACCACCATCTTGACAGCTGAATTCTGTTTTTTCTTTGTAGCTATTCAGTCCAGGAAATTTGTAATTAGGCGAAAAGCATCTTAGACACAAGGTCCTTGCCTTCACCTCTAAAGACACTTCTGATGAATTCACTCATTTTACAACCATGCTTTTTGGCTGTATCA
>Ga0172378_10004315_pt1 | contig 13350 bp, 10 predicted proteins | sample GrowelOW332metaG_FD_119755 | JGI IMG/M metagenome (GOLD analysis project Ga0172378, IMG submission 119755) | Groundwater microbial communities from an aquifer near a municipal landfill in Southern Ontario, Canada - Pumphouse #3_1 metaG | ecosystem: Environmental > Aquatic > Deep subsurface >...
CCGTCAGTGGCATCAGCGACAACAGCAGAGAATTTTCCATTGTCAGCAACAACCTGGCCTTTGATTGTGACATATTCGCCATCGTCCAAAGCCTTAGCATCAGCAATAGATGAGACCACACTTAAATCACGGGTTGTGATGGTAATGCTCTTCGTGTAGGCCACGCTATCAATCGTAGCACTGCCAGAAACTACAACGGTGCCAGCCCCAATGACACTCAAAGATGAACCGCTTAACGTAGCATACTCAGAGCCGGAAGTGATGGCATAAGTAACATCAGTAACAGCTTCTCCAGCAAAGAGAGAAGATAAAGTCATAGTCTGGCCAACATAATGGTTATCAGTAGCACTTACTGATAAATCATGTTTGACAATTTCGGTTCCATAACTGAAATAAGAGAAATCCAACTCATTTTTAGAAGAATAAAGTTGGTTGAAGGGAGTAGTAATATGGACATTGTCTCCGGCTACTAAGCCAAGAGCATTCCAATCATCAGTCAGTTTAGCGTGAGTTTCTTTCTTATCAGTAACTAAAGTAATCGAAGTGGCTCCAACCGTGAACTTCACAAAGGTCTTTGATTCAACTGCCGGAGCACCACTGACATAGGTAGCATCAAAACTATAACGTAAGCCAGACTGATTAGATGTTAAGGCCTTTATTTCAGTTTCACCGACTGCTTTAACAGCAGTGGCTTCATAGGTTCCTTTAGTATCTGCAATAAGGTAGGCGCCTTCCAAATCAATATAGTTGTCGCCACTCTTATAACTCTTGCTTAATTCAGCCATTCCATAATAAGTATAGATATAAGCATAGACTTCCACTCTTGATCCTAAAGTAAGACCATACTGGCCGTCAGCCTGTTTAGTAATACCAGTATCAGTCTTTGTAGAATACCAGTTGTAGATAAGAATAGCGTCGGTTCCGTCATCGATATAGCCACCCTTTCCATAAGTGGCAGTAACCACGCCTTTAACACGAATAGGGGCAGGGGTCGCAGTGGCATTTTTCTTAGCGTCAGCAATTGTCGAAACAATCACGCCTTCTTCAATCGTCACCACCTTAGTGGCAGTAACAGACTTAGAAGCACCGGTAGGTGTATAAGTAGCCGTAACAGTGACATCACCGGCTTCCAATAAAGAAGCCTTGTTATTGGTGATTGTCATACTAGTAGCCGGATTGGCGGTATAGACGACTGATTTCTGATCAACGATAGGAGAATTGTCATAGGAAGCCACAAAGGTGATGTCTTCTCCGACTTTAGTAGTACCGGAAACAGAGATGCTTAAGGTTTTAAGAACCTCTTCCGAAGAAGAAGAAGAAGATTCTGAAGAGAAAATTGATGAGGAAATCCCACTTGAAGAAGCATTACCGCAGCTTGCTAATCCCATAGCTACTAAAGCAATAAGAGGCAGAATAACGTGTTTTTTCATGACTTGATGTCCTTTCTTTACTTACTAAGTTTATTAATAGTGGCTAAAACTTTCTTTCTCTTAGCCAAAGAGATGAAAAGCTTTACTAATCCATAGATAAGAAGAACTCCTCCGATGCCTAAAGCAATAACACAGATATAGAAGGCCAGAGAAGTCATATCAATACCGACTAATTCGTTGTTTTCTCTCTTATAGGCTAAGAAGATGAAGATGATTCCGATAATAACCAGAATAGTTCCGATAACGACAAAGCAGAGAGAGTTCTGAATCTTGTCATACTGTCTCTGACTCTCTTTATGGAGCTCCTGGCTTTGCTTACGGCTTTCATCCAGTTCTTCAGCCATTAGTTTTTGACCTCAACGAAATTACCGAAATCGTTCTTGGCAGAAGCGATATTGATGGAATACTTGACGTTGCCGCTAGTGGATTCATACTGCTGAGCAATACCAACAACATCAGTTACACGTTTGCGTTGGAAGGAAGACTGATAAACCGTAATATCAGTGGCTGTCTTATCCCAGGCTTTAGTAGTGGGGTTATAAGTGTAAACATTGGCATTAGGTTTATTGAACTCACCTTCAACATACATGTCTCCAGCAACCGGCGCCGTTACACTTGTATGATCACTTCCATCATATAATTGTTTGGCTGAAGAAGCAGTGGCGATAGCCTTAGTTAACGGAGCATTCTTAGGAATATAGTAATGATAATCTTCATTACCAGAGGCATTGTTAGTTCCACAATAATACTTATAGGAAGTAATAGTGTTGCCATCATTATCAGAGAGATTGATATCAGAAGGAATCTTGATACGGATATAATTGGAATCACTCATTAAAGTAGAGAAGGTAGAGACATTCTCCATATCGGATCCAAAGTGTCCAAACAAAACCATGGAGTTATCCGTGTTATAGAATGGATAGGCTTCGTTATAGGCATTAAGCTCTTCTGATCCGCCATAAGCATAGGACGAGTTCTGAGAAATAGTGGTATTGAAATAAATGTAGTTGTTGGCTTTGGAAGAATCCTTCAAAGTGACTAAGACAGAATTGTATTTGCCGTCACCGATTTCAGCCGGAGTCGCTTCAATTGGAGTAACTGTTTCCTTTACCTTGTTGCCATCAGCATCAAGGACATACTCAATGTCACCTTCCGAATGGTTGAAGAAAGAATAGGAAACGCCGCTTAATTCATAAGCTCCGCCATACCAGGATAAGACACCTGATACCTTAATACGATTGCCAACGACAATCGGAGCATAAGAACGGAGAGTAAAGACATATAAACCATAATACTTGCCGTCAATCTTATCCTGAATATAGAAAGCATTGCCAACCTTTCTAGTGACAACACCCTCAAAGGTCCATCTGGTGTATTCATCGCAATATAAGGAATAAGGAACGTCATTGGCATCCTTATTGGTATATAAGGATTCATCATAAAGCTGATCAAGTCCTAAGGCTTTAGGGGCATCATAGTAATAATGAGTATCAGACTTTACAGCATCAGTATAAAGATGTTTCTTAAAGGCAATGGCGATATCATTGGCTTTCATGAAGGAATCATAAAAGTCAGAATCCATATCTTCTCTCTTACCGCTGAATAATGAATAGCCTTGATAGACCAACTCCAAATTCAGGTTTCTGAAAGAGTCCTGAGTCGGGTTATCATCATTGGAATACCAGACATAGGCTAATGATCTCTGATACCCATCTAAATCCGGTTCACCTTCTTTGCCAGTCTTGGCAGAAGTGGCTGACTGAACAATAACGTGCTTGGCGGCAGTGAGGATTCCTTTGTTGAAAAGAGAAGCCGACTTACCCCACTCCTGGATTTCAGAAGTGGATTCAGGTGTATCAACAGCTAAATATCTGACTTTGACATTATAGTTGCCGTTATAAGTAGTGAACTGGGTAGTATCACCATCGACATAATTTGTGAAGACAGCACTTTCCTTGTTAGGAGCGTAATCCGATAAAGTCAGCATTCTTTCAACACCGGTAACATTGAAATCGGATTTTTCCTTATCGTAAGCGGCCTTCGACTTATTAGTCATGACCTTAGTGAAGATATCAGCATCGAGTTTAAGATGGGTTTCTCCAACAATGTCTTCGTCCTTGACACTACTAGAAGAAATAGAACTTGAATCACCTGAGCTGATATTGTCAGAGCTAGTATTATCAGCACAGCCCATCAGGGACACAAAAGAGAGAAGAGCAATAAGTGACAGACTAATGACTTTTTTATTGTTTTTCATTTCTTTGATTCCTTAATTAAACAGCCTGGACACAATTCGAATAGGCTTTTAAGATGGCGGCCTCGACATTACCCTTTTCTTCCTTGGTATAGGAAACAAGTTTTCCGATTTCAGTTCGGGCAGTTCCAGATCCAATGAAGACAGGAGAGGTGAGATAATTGGCCTTTAAGGAAGGAGTGAGGTTAGGAATACGGTAAATTAATTCAGCAGTGGTATCAGCATAACCACCAGCAGCAACCGAACACCATCTCTTATAATCGTCAGTGCTGTAAGAAGAAACACGGACAGGATCATAGGAGTTTTCAAGTGCTAAGTCAGCATTCAAAGTAGGATTCGAGACATACTTGGAATAGAACTCCCAAGTGGCATTCAGTCTAGCAGTATCAGTCGTCTTGAAGAAGCAAAGGGATGGTCCCTGCATGATATATTTTTTGTTTTTCTGATAGCAAGGAACCGGAGCTAAACCACAATCAAAGGCGCCATCTGGTTCGTTATAAGCGGAACCGCCAGTGGATCCGATAGTGAACATGACTTTCTTCTTTAAGAACAAGTCAGAGGCATAAGCGCCATAGGATCCCTGAGTAACTAACGTTCCCGAAGAAGTAAGATTATAAACATCAGTTGTCAAAGTGACTAAATCGGTGTTGGGCTTACCAGTACCCGTCGCATCCACAAAGAGGAAATGACTGGCACCAGTACCTTGATCAGTAGTAAAAGGAATATTTCTCTGAGCCATCTGAGAAATAAAGAGGTTAGAATCAGAATCATAGCCTAAAGCATGGAAATCAGCGACTGAGGAATTCTCAGCCTGAATCTGGTTAGCAACATAAATCAAGGTATCCCAATCCCAAGTGGTAGGGTCACCTAATACAGCGCCATAGCTTCCGTAAGTCTCAGTCTTATGAGCCTTATAGAAAGCCGAAGATTCAAATACTGTCTTGTTGTAATACATGACTTCAGTGGATTTATATAAAGGAAGGGAATAAGTGCCGGTATATTGATACTGCGTGCCTTCATTGTAATAACCAGAGACAAAATCAGTTTTATCAAAGCTAGTATCAGCAGCAATCATATCATCCAAATTGATGATCTTGGAGGAGCCAGCTCCATTAGATCCCATATATTCAGAAAAAGAATCCGGATAACCCATGGTTATAGCTGGAACATAGCCGGCATTAAGCTTAGTCTTGACAGCATCATGCAAAGCATCATAAGAACCGGCAATCTGATAGGCTTTGACATAATAGCCATCAGTGGAAGCATGATCAGTATTGAACTTGTCGATGATACGAGTGAGGTTATTCATTTTGTCATGGCCGATACAATGCCAGAACTGAATTTCCTTAGAACCGGAAGATTCATTTGAAGAAGTACCTGTCGAACCGCAGCCTGTAATCATCAAACTGATCAGAGATAAAGCTAATAATCCTGTTTTTTTCATATGTTTTTCTCCTTGTTTTCCAGATAACGTCTAACCTTTTATACCGGCACGGGATACTCCGCGCATGATATATTTTCTAAAGACAATGAAGATAAGAAGCAATGGTAGAGTGACTAAGACAGTAGCGGCCATCTGCTGACCATAAGCATCAAAGTTAGTGCCAGTAGAGAAAGAGCTTCGCAAACCGTTTGAGACTAACCATAAGGAACGATTGCCGCTAGTGATTAAGTTAGGCCAGATATAAGAGTTCCAGGCACCCATCAGCTTCAGAATGAATATTGTAATTAAAGACGGCATGGCTAGAGGCACCATTACTTTCCATAGATACTGCCAATCGGATTTACCATCAACCTTAGCAGCCAGATACAGTTCATTAGGTATCTGCATGAAGTTCTGCCTTAATAAGTAAATATAGAAGACTGATACCATGAAAGGAATAATCATTGCTAAGTAGGCACCCGTTGCTGAACCATCGGTCCAGCCTAAGTTAGAAACGGAGACATAGTTAGTGACAACCATCATTTCACCTGGAATCATCATCGTAGAAAGCAATAAAGTGAACATGAAGTCCTTACCTTTGAATTCGAGTCTTGAGAAAGCAAAGGCAGCCAAGATGCAAGTGATGATAGTACCGATAGTAGAGAAGATACCGACAATCAGAGTGTTAGTAACATAGGTTCCGAAAGCAAAAGTCTCATTCAAATTAGCGTAGTTATTGACTAAGTTTACCGGCCAGAAAGTCTGAACACCGCCTGTAGAGAAGCCTTTGATTTCATCACCGCTCTTTAATGAGGTGATGATCATCCAATAGAATGGGAAGATAAACAATAAAGCAAAAAAGACTAAGAAAGCATAAGTAAGAATTAAAGAGATAATATGACCGGCAGTAGTGAAGTGTTCCTTAGTAGCAGTTGACTGATGTTCGTTTTTTATGACTAAGCGTAATTCTTTGGTAGAGCCAGTAAGTAAAGGAGCATTATTAGCACTTACTAAGATAGGAGCAGTGACAATCGGAGCTGATTCAAAAGAAGAAACATTCTTTTTAGAATGATTGACCTGTAAATTCTGGGTCAGAATATCAATACGTTTTTTCATAATTAATAATGGACCCTCTTCTTAGCAACAATCTTCTGAATCAAAGTAAAGAAGAGAATAATAATGAAGAGGATGACAGCACCGGCAGCCGCATACTGCATGGTGTTAGTCTTGCTCATCTGATTGTAAATGTAGTAAGCAACAGTCAACATACTTGAGGCACCCCAGGAAGTCTTAGTAAGAGATCCCGTACCACCAAATAAGGCTACCACACTAGTGTATTCCTTGAAGGCACCAATGAAGGAAGTGATCATGACATAGAGAATCTGAGGCGAAAGAAGCGGAATCGTTATTCTTCTGATGATTTTGAACTTATTAGAGCCATCGACTCTTGCCGCATCATAATATTGACCGTCTATATTCTGTAAGCCACCTAAGAAGATCAGAATCTTATAAGGCAGAGAGTGCCAGACAATATAGGTACATAAAGCAAACAAGGCCGCCCAGTAACTAGGGTTTGACCCACTGGATCCAGCATAAATCCAAGCAATATTGGTCTTAAAGAGATAGTTGATAATACCGTTATTATCGAAGATGATGGAGAAGACCATACCGATTGCAATAGCATTAGTAACATAAGGCATGAAGAAGATGGTTTGGAAGATTTTCTGCATAAACTTAACGGAATTCAAAGCAATAGCAATAGCTAAAGCTAAGAGAATTGAAATTGGAACAGTGATGAAAGTAATCAATAAAGTATTAGGTAATGCTACTTGAATGAAGTCAGTGATATAAACCTTGATGACACCGATTTCAGTCTTTGGCTTAATCATTAATATTTCTAAATAGTTGTCAAAAGTGAAGCCATCATTCGTATGCATCAAAGAATCATAATTCTTTAAAAAAGAAATACCGATAGTGTTAATAATCGGATAAAAGGTAAACACCGCCATTAAGATAATGACTGGTGCCAGATAGAGCCATGCCTTCCAGTTATTCTTGCTTTCCATAGCCTTTAGAACTCAATTCTCTTCTCAGTCTTGCCATCAAATAAGAAGACCTTATTCAATCTCAGACCGAACTTGACTTTCCCTAAAGATACTTTGGTATCCGAATCAGCAATAATCTTAATTTTATCGCCTAAGAACTGCGGATGAGAACAGACAAGTGAAATATCTCTTCCCATTGTGACTAGCTGGTCAACTGATAAAGTGAGCAGTCCCTCTTCAGGATTGACTTCAGCAATGAATCCTTCAGGACGGATAGTGACATAAATACTAGGATCATCAGCTAATTTGTCAGATGTTAAGACACATTCATCGCCGACAAAGACTTGATGGTTTCTGATACATCCCTTGAAGACATTAATAGGCGGAACACCTAAGAACTTGGCTACAAAGAGATTCTCAGGATTGTTGTACATGGACTGTGGATGATCTTTTTGCATCTCCACACCGTTTTTCATAACTACAATATCATCGCAGATGGACATAGCTTCATCCTGATCGTGAGTGACAAAGACAGTTGTGATATGAGTCTCCTGCTGAATACGTCTGATTTCTTCACGAGTTTGAAGTCTAAGTCTGGCATCCAAATTGGAAAGAGGTTCATCGAGAAGAAGAACACGAGGCTTCTTAACTAGTGCTCTGGCAATAGCGACACGCTGTTGCTGACCACCGGATAGTTCACTGGGCTTACGGTCAAGATACTGATCAATCTGAACTAGACGGCTAGCTTCCTGAACCAAGGCATCAATTTCATCCTTAGTCAGCTTTCTGGATTCTGGAATAGTCTTACCGTTTTCATCCAAGACATTGAACTGAGCATCTAACTTAATATTCTTTTCCTGATACTTAACGGCAATTTTCTTCTTTTCTTCAGTCAGGGAAGCCAAAATCTCAGTGACTTTAGATTTATAGTCAGTAGTCTCATGGAGACGGTATTTGAATAACTTAATAGCTAAAGATGTAGTGATGTGATATTGGTTGACTAAAGCTCTGGAAGCACCATCCTTGGAAATCTTGCCTTTAAAAGCGGAATTCTTAATAACGGAAATAACTTCTTCCGGATTAGTGAGAATCTTTTCCAAAGAATCAATATCAATTAACTCAGCATCTTTTTTAATCGTCTCAACCTCCATATTAGTAAGAGGGAAAGCGACATTATCATAAACAGTTAAATGAGGATACAAAGCATAGTTTTGGAAAACTAAGCCGATACCTCTTTTTTCAGGAGCAAGATGAGTGACTTCCTCATCGCCAAACCAAATTTCACCTTCAGTGGGTTGCTTCAATCCGGCAATCATATACAGAGTTGTCGATTTTCCGCATCCTGATGGCCCTAATAAGCCAAGCAGTTCACCATCTCTGATGTCGATATTCAAATCACCGACAGCAGTGGTATCCGGAATGTGTTTTTTGGGGTTACCAGGGAAGACCTTCGTCAAATGCTTCAGCTTGATTTCCATTGAAATGTGCCCCTCTATGAAATTACAAGAACATAATAATATTTACTATAAAGATTAATTAAAGTAGTAACTATAATTATATACTTTTTTACTACTCCCTTTCAATTGCTTTATTAAAGACAAAAATAGTTTTCAAAATGAAAAAATCAATATTGGAATAAACACATAAGGAAGTGAATGCAATCAATGGCTTTTAAGATTAAAATCCCGGTTTTCAATACTGGCATTTTGTTTCTCACTGGTTCGACTAAGATATTCGGAATAACTAAGATAAACATCTTTCTTATCAGTAGCTACTACATAGGTGTTAGCCACATAATCAAAGAAATCCTGGCCTGATTTTGAGAAATGCATCATCGTTATGGAAACAATTAAAGGAATTAAAACAGTGACTGCATCTAAAACAAACCCGACTAGAAAAACCAAGGCTGCCCGTCCAAAGTACTTCCAGCCATTGACATTAAGAGCATCAGCACCTATCAGGGAAATCTTAAAAAGATACATGCCGACTGTTTTTCTTCCTCTCTTAATAAACACAGGAATTAAGCAAAAAGAAATTAAGAATCCTAATGCAATCGAAACAACTAATTCCGAAATACTAGTAATGAAAATAACTTGGGTAAGCCGCAAATAATCTTCATTGGATGTCATCTGACCAATGGCATAATTTTCTATTTCAGTTGAATAGAAATTATAGTAGTCTTCATCCAAGCCTCCGTTTTCGAGATAGTATCCATGATTAGAACTATCCTCTATAAAAAGATTATTTGAGTTGGAATTCTTAGCTGTGCTTTTTCTGCCTTGGTAAGCAAGCATAGCATCCGTATTCTGAAAAAATGTTTCATTCAGATAATAGCTGTCTAAGGCTTTTGAAAGAACCTTTTTCTTAGCATCATAAGTATCAGTGGAATTCTCTTCAACGACCGTCAGAAGCTGATTGCTGTCATCATAAAGGCCAGACTCTCGCTGTAATTCGCTTCTTTTTTCGGCAACGGATATATAAGAAGAAACATGCTGAGTAGTCAATCCTGCCAATGAGAAGAAAATCAGACCAATCATGGTCGCAATAAAAAGATCAATCAAGGCACTGAACCAGCGTTTGTATAACTTGGCCTTGGGATATTCGACATCTAATCTTTCAGTGACTTGTTCTTGATTCACGGTTATTTCCTTTTTGAAAAAACACTGGCGACGTCTTCTTCCTCATGTTCATGAATATTGACAGTATGAGTCAAAGAAGCTAAGTCACTTAATGTCAGATTATCTTTGTTAATAAAGAAATAAGCTAAGGATACTAACGCAATGCAGAAAGAGAAGAACAGAATTTGAAATAAGGAAACACTTACTAAGAATCCAACTGATAAGATATTTATTTTTCCTAAAAACAGCGGAGAGAAGAATAATGCCGACAATTGAAGAATGAATAAAACAATATCTTTGACAAGATAATTCCAGAATACTGGGGGTCTTTCATCATTACGGTAACTAGCTAATCCAAAGAACCGATAACCGATAGTTCTTCCATGCTTGAAACATAGAGGAAAAACCAGATAGCAAATCAGGAAGCCAATCAAATAACTTAATAGCAAAGCCCAATCATACTGAACAATATAGGAATTATAAGAAGTCAGGAAACTATTATAAGTGTCGATATAAGTTTGATCCAAGGTCTGTACTTCATTGATTCCAGTCTTAACTGCACTTTGATATAAAGAAAGCAGACGAGTATAGGTGGTTTCGCCATTGCCATCTCCTAAATTAATATAGGCCATCAAAGTATGAGCAGTATCTGGATTCAGATAGAAAACATCATTCTGGCAATCAAAATCAGAATTAACCAAATCTTTATTAGTGCTATCCAATAGTAGAACCGCTTTATTTAAGTACAAAAGAGGTTGGTTAGATAAATCAGTTCCATTATATTGGTAATCACCGATACTATTTTCTTTTTTAAAAACACGAAAATAGTAGCCAAGATTGTCTTTGTTCTCTAAACTATCGCCACTTAAGAAAGTATCGCTTTCATTAACGGCAACCGCATTTTGCTTTCCTTGCTCATCTTCTTCCTGATAGGCATATCCTAATGATCCATCATTGGTTGGATTATTAATATAAAAAGAAGTCTTCATCAAATTAGTCAGATAAGATTTACCACCTGTCTCAGTAGATACCAGTCTCCCGGAATCACTATCATAGGTCTGCAGATGAGTCGAAGAAATAATGTCGATTACTTCTTGGCTTTTTTCAGTGTATTCACTGATTGAGCTAGTGGTAGATGGCAATAAAGAAAACAAAGGCTGGACCACTCCGACAAAGACGGAGAATGATAAGATAACCAGTAAAAAGTAGTCAACCAGAAGCACCACAAAACGTCTGCCTTTTTTAGCAGTCCGACAATCCGATAAATCAATAGGGAATCTTTCACTCATCGCTTAAATATTTTACCTTTATCAATAAGAAAGATAAAGAAAAGGGTTACCGGAAAGGTAGCTTTCCTGGTAACCCTATAAGAAACTTAATACTACTTCTTCAGTTCAGTGGCTAAAATGGTTTTCTGACTGCCTTTGATCCTTGATTGACTATAGATCAATCTAATGGTTCCAAAGACAATTGCAAAGGCGCTGATAGCAAGGGAGATGACAGAAACCACGAATTCAGTAGAACCGGGAGTGAAAACACGGACTTTCCTGACGTTGTAACGGAAAGAGAGAAAGAGGAAAATACCGCCAATGATCAGAAGAATGGTGCCGATGACTAGATAAGTCAGGGCATTGTTCTTCATGTCGGTGTATTTCCTGATCTGATTATGGCAGGTTTGATGCAAAGCATGGATTTGATCTTCCTTTAAGCCAGTCAAAGTATTGTCTTTGTGGCAATAAGGGCAAGTCAACCCTTGCTCCTGGTCAAAGCTTTTTCCGCAGTAAACGCAACGTGTTTTCATTTTTTAAGCTATTAAGCTAAGACAGCAGCGTAAGCTGTGTTGAAGGCATTTTCGACTAAAGCTGTGATATCAGCATCAGTAGTAGCAGTCTTGTCGTTGAAGACAGTATCAACAATGTTGCCAACAGCAGTACGGCAGGCAGAAGAATACTCAAAGACATCAGAGAGGAAGAATTTGCCATCAGTGGTATAAGTAGTATTGAGATTCAAAGCTTCACCAGTGTAGCAATTACCCTTAGCAGCAGAATTGGCATCAGCAGTGGTTCCGGCAGTACCGGCCGCAGTGATGGCCTTAATATCATCAGTATTATAAGAAGAAGTTCTTAACGGGAAGTAAGCAGTGTTCTTAGCTAAGGTAGCAGAGTTAGTAGTATTGGTGAGATACTTGTAGAATTCCCAGGAAGCTCTCTCTTCATTGACATCACTCTTCTTGAAGAAAGTGATGGAAGGTCCCTGAGAAACAACATTCTTCACAGAAGTAACGGTTGAATCCTTAGTGAAATCATAGACATTGGAATCAATAGCTAAGGGCTGATTCAAAGTAGCTTCAAAGCCGCCATTAGTAGCAAAGTATCTGGCACCGGCAGTGGAAGACATACACATAAAGATGGTACCGGCAACAGCCTTGTTGGAAGAATAATCATGATAACCTTTAGCAGCATTAGTGATAGGAAGCTGATTCTGAGTGCAGATTAAGCCCTCATTGTTCCACTTCTTGAGCTGAACCATCAGCTTCTTAGCATCAGCATTGTTGAAGGCAACCTGTTCGGAAGCCTTAGTAGCGGAGCCATTAGTGTACTTGATGCCCATATTCTTGCATAAGGAGATGAACATATTCTGGCCAGAATCCCAGCAGAACGGAATAGACTTGAAATAGCCATCAGCATCCTTCTGATTAGCAAATAAAGTAGGGAAATCAGTCTGCATCTGACGGGCAGTAGTGATCATCTGTTTCCAAGTAGTAGGAACAGTATAGGCAGCCTTAGAGGCGGCAGCCACCGGAGCCGTATAGACAGCAACTCCTTTATCATTAGTAGTTGATGTTCCGCATTCACCTTCGCCGACCTTATCAAAGACAGTCTGGTTAACGACTAAAGTTTCACCTGACTTGGAATAAGGCATAGAAAGGAACTTGCCATTATACATACCTTTTTCAATATCAAGATAGTTCTGATTTAAATCAGATAAAGCGGTAGTGGAATCAGCGACATACTTGCCAGCGGAAGTGGTCTTCATACCAAAGCCGACATTGGCATCATTGACATAGCCGGACACATCAAGAGTCAAGCCAGCCTTGTCAAAGACAGCAACGTTATCGCCATAAACGGAACACATAGAAGGAGTATCACCAGAAGCACCAGCAGTGTTAACAGCCTTAGCAATATCGGAATAAGATCCCTTATAAACCTGATTGACAGTGATATTAGGATGTTCAGTGTGGAAGGCATCAATCAAATCCTTGGCATAGTAATACTCACGATAAGTCGACTTGGCTCTAGCCTGATCTTCAGTCAAAGTATCAGAGATTTCCGGAACCTGATAGTTGTTCCACCAAGTGACCGTAACGGCCTTAGTAGGATCAACACCCGTATTGTCTAAACTAGAGGCGGAAGTTTCGGAAGAAGTGGAATTGCCGGAATTCTTGGTTTCATTGCAACCGACCATACCCAGCACTGCTACAGTAAGAGACAATGCTACTAAACTGCTTCTCATTAACTTTTTCATGGTTTCCCTCCTTTAAGTTAACGCTAGACACAACTATTATTATACTCAGAAAATC
>Ga0172378_10004317_pt1 | contig 13348 bp, 12 predicted proteins | sample GrowelOW332metaG_FD_119755 | JGI IMG/M metagenome (GOLD analysis project Ga0172378, IMG submission 119755) | Groundwater microbial communities from an aquifer near a municipal landfill in Southern Ontario, Canada - Pumphouse #3_1 metaG | ecosystem: Environmental > Aquatic > Deep subsurface >...
TGTTTCCTATAGTAGCAACTTATGTAAATTTATAAAACCCGCTTTATGCGTGGAAGCGACTTGGGGAATTGATAAAACATTGGAAATTTATAACATGAATGAAGTCAATTCAAAAGGTATTTTTGTCACTAAAGCCAATAAATATCATGGTTTCATCAACGTCAATTCTCTGCTTTCTCTTTCTCATAAGCGTAACATTGAAATTGCAAAAAATCAAAATCCACTGACCAAACTTCCAGGCAATAATCAAATTGAAGAATTTATCTATAAAAGTTTTAAACAAATCAAAAATAACCAGACTTTTCATATGTTGTATTTTGATTTTAATGACTTTAAACCCTTTAATGACACCTATGGTTTCAGACAAGGCGATCGAGCCATTTTAATTTTCTCTGAACTGTTGCAAAAACATCTGCCGTTAAACTCTTTTATTGGGCACATTGGTGGCGATGATTTTTTTGTGGGCTTTTCTTGTTTAACTTTTGAAGAGGTATTTTCCTACGCTTCAATCATACAACAAGAGTTTAAACACAGTGCAGCCAGTCTTTATTGCAAAGAAGACATTGCCAATGATTATATGGTTTGTACGGATCGCTTTAACATTCAAAGAAAATTTGGATTGCTCAGTGTTTCGTGTGCCATTCTTGAAATAGGGATAAATACGAAAAAGAAAAACTTTGATTATATCCTTGGAAAAATCAAAAAAATCTCTAAAAAACTTGATACTCCTGTAGGTATTTGTTTGTAACCAAAGTGTAATCCAAAACAATTATACTTTCAATGACAAAATTAAAACACGGAGATTACTATGAGTATTAAAAAATCTGCTATGGCACTTCTTGCAACAGCATCAATTGCAACGTCAATGTTGGCGAATGATCAAATTAGAATTGTTGGGTCTTCAACCGTTTACCCATTTACAAGTTATGTTGCTGAAGAATTTGGTGCAACATCTGGATTCAAAACACCCGTTGTTGAATCAACTGGTTCAGGTGGAGGAATGAAAATTTTCTGTACAGGTGCTGGATTGGATACACCAAGCTTTACAAACTCATCACGACCAATGAAATTGAAAGAGTTTGAAACGTGTCAAGCAAATGGTGTAAAAGAGATTACTGGTCTAATGGTTGGATTCGATGGAATTGCTATTGCTCAAAACAAAGAGAACCCAAGTTTCAACTTAACATTACAACAAATCTTTTTAGCTTTAGCACAAGATGTTCCAAGCAAAGATGGTAAAACTTTAATAGCTAACCCGTATAAAAAATGGAATGAAATTGATGCTTCTTTACCTAATCGAGAAATCAGAATGATTGGTGCTCCAACAACATCGGGAACACGAGACTCTTTTGATGAAATGGTTATGGAAGAAGCTTCAAAAAGTTTTCCTGCGTATGAAGGAAAAGCGTATAAAAAAATCAGAACTGATGGTGCGTATATTCCAGGTGGAGAAAACGATAACTTAATCGTACAACAACTTACACAAGATAAAGCTGCATTAGGATATTTCGGATACAGTTTCTTAGAAGAAAATCATGACAAAATTTCAGGGGTAACTTTAAACAATATTGAACCAAGCGCTAAAAATATTGCTGAAGGAAAATATCCGGTTTCAAGAAGTATGTTTATGTATATGAAAAATGCTCATATTGGACAAGTTAAAGGGGTATCTGAGTTTATAAACTTGTATGCTCAAGATGCGATGATTGGTCAAAAAGGGGTATTAAAAAACATTGGATTAATTCCAATGCCAGCAGAGACGTTAAAAGAAGTTCAAAAAGCGGTCAAAGCCAAAACTCTTTTAACCAAAGAGATGGTTGAAAAACACACTATTCTTCCAATCAAATAATTGAAAAACGATTTAAAAAAACCTCTACAACGATGTAGAGGTTTTTTAATTTAAAAAGAGGATTCCTTAATGTCTAATAACGTGCTATTTTTACTCTTTTTTGGAGGGCTAATTCCAATACTCTTTATTGCTTTTATTGTGGGCAGATCCAAAGCCAACAAAATATCGGCACAAGGGATAACCTTGCATTCTCAAGCCAGTCAATATGGTTGGTTAACAACCCTTTATACAGGACTTCCTGCCATTACATTAGTTACGACTGGTGTTTTCTTATATCTTTTTGATTTTAATTTAATTCCACCTTTTATGCTTATTGCCTCAAGCTTATGTTTGGCTGCACTGACTCTTTTTATTGTTACACTTAATATCAAAGCAACCACAAAAGCCCGAGACTTAATTGAAAATGTCTTAAAAAATATTTTAATACTCGCCACGTTAATTTCTATTTTAACCACTTTTGGAATTTTATTCTCAATTATTTTTGAATCGTTGCATTTTTTCCAAAGAGAGAGTATTGCTGGGTTTTTATTTGGAACACAATGGAACCCCGATACAGCCTTTTTAGCGGGAGCTTCAAGGGGCGGTGAAGATGTTGCCAATGCCCAATTTGGCGCTGTTCCTATTTTTGCAGGAACATTTTATATCACCTTAATTGCCATGGCAGTTGCTGTGCCTATTGGATTATTCAGTGCCATTTATATGTCCGAATATGCCTCTTTAAAAGTGCGAAATATCATTAAACCCACGTTAGAAATTCTGGCAGGAATCCCCACGGTTGTTTATGGATTCTTTGCAGCCATTACGGTGGCTCCTTTTATTGTGGATTTGTTTGCCGTTTTCGGTATGCAAGCTTCGTATCGAAGTGCGTTAGGAGCTGGAGTGGTTATGGGAATTATGATTATTCCTATTATTTCCAGTTTAAGCGACGATGTTATCAGTGCGGTACCTCAAAATGTCAGAAATGGTGCCTTAGCCTTGGGAATGAATAAAGCAGAAACCATCAAATTTGTTGTATTGCCCTCCGCTATGCCTGGAATTATTGCCGCCACACTTTTGGGGGTTTCAAGAGCCTTGGGGGAAACCATGATTGTTGTTATGGCAGCGAGTTTACGACCTAATTTAACCATGAACCCGCTGGAAGATATGACCACCGTAACCGTTAAAATTGTTGAAGCCTTAGTAGGGGATCAAGAGTTTGACAGTTCATTGACCCTTTCAGCATTTGCGTTAGGATTGGTTTTATTTGTTGTAACCCTTATTATTAATATTGTTTCTATTACAACGATTCGACGATTCCACCAAAAATATAAAATTTCAAATCTTTAGGAACTATGATGAAGAATAATACCAACAGTAATTTTTATATTCCACAAATCGAAAAACGTAATAAGATTGCCCGACGATTTAAATACACGACATTAGCCGCCGTTATTTTATCGTTGTCTTTTTTAGGTTTTTTTCTTTTTGATATTATAAAAACCGGCTACCCTGCTTTTCAACAGTCGTATATTAAAGTAGAAATAAAATTTGATGAAGAGACCGCTTCAAATCCGTATGGAATTTTTGATAAAAGTATGAGTAAACTCATCAGTCGTGCATGGCTTAGAAGTTTACCCAAAGAGATTGAAAACAATCCACAATGGATAGGAACGACTCAAACTTTTTGGGCACTTTTAAATGCCGAAGCCGATCAACATGTCAAAGGAAGAGTCTCTCGATTGGATGATTCCTTAAAAGCAAAAATTGAAGAACTTATGTTAAAAGAAGAGATAGAAAAACGATTGAATGTTATCTTCTTTTTTACAGGGGATTCAAAAATCCCAGAAAATGCAGGATTTTATTCTGCCATTATTGGTTCTATTTTAACCATGATGGTCACCATGTCACTGGCCGTACCCATTGGAGTTATGACCGCGATTTATTTAGAAGAGTTTGCACCCGATAATAAAATTACGCAAATTATTGAAGTCAATATCAATAATTTAGCCGCCATTCCTTCCATTTTATTTGGTCTTTTAGGGTTAGCCATTTTTATTAACTTTTTTGGAGTGCCGCGTAGTTCTCCTTTGGTAGGGGGAATGACACTGGCACTCATGTCATTGCCTATTATTATTGTCAGTTCCAAAGCGGCACTCAAATCTGTCCCTGCAAGTATTCGACAAGCCGGTTATGGCTTGGGATTAACCAAATGGCAAGTGACCAAAGACCACGTTTTACCTTTGGCATTTCCAGGTATTTTAACGGGTTCAATTATTGCTCTTGCTCAAGCCATGGGAGAGACTGCTCCTTTGATTATTGTAGGAATGATTGCGTTTGTTCCCGATGCGGTTACCAATATCACATCTGCAGCAACGGTTATGCCAGCACAAATCTTTACATGGTCGGGAATGCCAGAACGTGCGTATATTGAAAAAACAGCGGCAGGAATCATTGTACTCTTGACGGTTCTGATTTCTTTAAACACGATGGCAGTTATTTTAAGAAAAAAATTTGAGGTAAAATGGTAATGAATGTAAAAATAAAAACAACGAATTTAAATTTATGGTATGCCCAAAATCATGCCTTGCATGATATTAATCTGGGGTTGTATGAAAATAAAATTACCGCACTCATTGGTGCATCAGGATGTGGAAAATCAACTTTTCTAAGATGTTTAAACCGCATGAACGATTTAGTCTCCAGTGCGATTATCAAAGGAACGGTTGTTATAGACGATAAAAATATCTATGACAAAGATATCGATGTTGTCACTGTGAGAAAACGAATTGGAATGGTGTTTCAACAACCCAACCCTTTTCCAAAATCGATTTATGAAAATGTTTCGTATGCGCCTATCAAACACGGTATTGTTAAAAAAGGCAAAGGATGTGATGAGTTAGTCGAAAAATCGCTTATTGGTGCGGGGATTTGGGAAGAAGTGAAAGATAAACTTAATGCCCCAGGAACTTCCCTTTCCGGAGGTCAGCAACAACGATTGTGTATCGCACGAACGATTGCAGTACAACCCGATGTCATTTTAATGGATGAGCCCACTTCGGCACTTGACCCCATTTCTACAGAAAAAATTGAAGCATTGATGTTGGAGTTAAAGAAAAAATATACCATCATCACTGTAACACACAATATGCAACAAGCGGCACGAGTGGCTGATTATACGGCATTTTTCCATTTAGGGAAACTGATAGAATACGATGAAACAGAAACAATTTTTGTGAATCCAAAAGAGAAAAAAACAGAAGATTATATTACAGGAAGGTTCGGATAATGTTACCAGTTTACAAAGAAAAATTAGAGAGCATCAAAAATGAAGTGTATACCATAGGTTCTCAAGTTGCTACTGCCAATGAATTGGCGTTGCAAGCCATTGAAACTAAAAATTACAAACTGTTTAATGACGCTAAAAATGAGTTAATCAATTTAGAGAAAAATTCTAATAAAATTGATAATATGATTGTTGCTACGTTGGCATTGCATGCACCCGAAGCAAAAGATTTACGGGTTTTGGTGTCATATTTAAAAATCACCAATGAAATTGTACGAGCAAGTACCAATACCAAAAGTTTTATTAAAACATTTTCAAAAATTGTCAGTTGCGATATTGATTTGGATAAAATCAATGAATACGGTATTCCATTACATAAGTCGGCAATTTTAGCCATTAAAACCGCTTTAAAAATTATTCAAATTGAAAATGAAAATGAAACAGAAGATTATTTTCATAAAGTCATTGTAGAAGAGAGTAAAACCGACGATTTATACTCGATGATTGAAAAAAATATTCTTAAAATGATTACAAAAAATAAAGAGTTGTCCAAAGACTATTTTGATGTATTAAGTTCATTAAGACGTCTTGAAAAAGTGGCTGACCGAGCAGCAAGCATTGCAAATTTATTGTTGTTTGCCCACTTAGGTGGAGAGATTCATCAAGCATAAATAGGTAAAATATGGTACAATTTGCGTTATGAAACGAGCCATATATAAAATTAAAAATTACTTCACACACAATTATGAAGTACTCATAGCAGCGATTCTTTTCATTGCTATTGTATCGGTTAAATTAGAGTTTTACAAAGCCATTATTTTGATGTTGGAATTCATCGTCATAATGGAAGTTGTAAAAATGGTATCTGATTTTATAAAAAAAGAGACATTACGATTACGATTTGTTATTGATATTTTTATCATTTTCTTAATTCGTGATGTTATTATTTTAGCATCGGATAGAAATAAAGACTATTTTGACATAGCTTTTTTACTCTGCGTTATATTTATTTTCTTTATTTTTAGGATTTTATCGATTAAATACTCCCCTGGAGTCATTAAAATATCTAAAGATACCGTTATTGAATATGAAGATGGTAGAAAATCAAAACAAATATCTGACGACAACCCTAAGGTGAAACTAGGACATGAGCACACTACTAATAGTTGAAGATGAAGAGGATATTTTAGAACTTCTTGAGTATACCTTACAAAAAGAGGGTTTTGAAACCATTGGATTTATGCAAGTCAATGCCATGCTTGAAAAAGTGTTGGAAGAAGAGAGTATTGATTTGATTTTAATGGACAGAAACCTTCCAGGCATTGATGGTGTTATGTTTATACAGAACATTAAACAAAAAGGGTTTAATATTCCTGTCATTTATGTAACGGCAAAAGACAAAGAAGAAGATATCTTAAAAGGTTTTTCTTCGTATGCCGATGATTATATTACCAAACCATTTAACCTCAAAGAGTTAACTGCCAGAGTCAAAGCCGTTTTAAAACGCAGTACAAACGATGTAGAAATTTTAAAAGTTAAAGATATCGTCTATAAAAAAGCCAATAAAAAGTTTTATATCGATGAAACACCTATTGAACTCACTCACTTAGAACATGATCTGTTTTTAGAATTTATCAAAAATAAAGATATTTTACTCTCACGTGAACACTTATTGGAAGCCGTTTGGGAAGACTCGTACGATAAAAAACTCAAAACCGTCAATGTGGCAATTAAACGCTTAAAAGAGAAGATTGATCCCAAAGGGAAAAAAGAGTACATCAAATCCATTCGAGGCGAAGGGTATATTTTTTGTTAAAAATTCACCAACTCTTTTTACGCAGTTTCATTCTTATTTTTTTGGGAATCCTTTTTTGTATAACGATTATTACATTTTTTTGGCTTAAAAATATCTATCTTGAAGAAGTTGAACGTAATTTATCTCAAAATATTGATTCATTGAGCGTAACACTTTCTTCTTTGGACAACTTAGATAATATTGTTTTACAACTCAAAGAAAAAACCCAACTCAGAATTACCATTATTGATGAAAATGGCATAGTTATTGCAGAAAGTGATAAAGACAAAGCCACTATGGACAACCATCTTAATCGAGAAGAAATTATCAACATCAACAATCAAGGGATTGGAAAAGTTATCAGAAAATCTGATTCTGTCAATAAAGAGATGCTCAATGTCGTTAAAAAAGTTAAGATAAATAGTACTTTGATCTATATTCGCATGGGAGATTATCTCAATCACATAGAATCACGGTTTATTAATTTAACCCTACAAATTAGCTCTATTTTTGCACTTTTTTTACTTCTTACTTTGATTATAATTTACGTTATTAGCAATAAATTACGGCTACAAACCGATAAAATATTGCTCTTTTTGACCAAACTGTCTAAAAAAGATGGTCTGCACAAATCCAATGTCAATGTACTTCATACTAGCTATACATTGGAGTTTTATCAAATATCAAAATTGTTGCGCAAAGTTGCCCTTAAGCTTTCCAAAAAAGAGAAACTCAAATCCAAACATACTGCAAAATTAAAACTGGCAAATCGACAAAAAGATGAAATCATTTCTGCTATTTCCCATGAATTTAAAAATCCCATTGCCATTATTTCGGGCTACACGGAAACCATTTTAACCGATAAAAATCTGCCTCTTGCGATGCAGGATAATTTTCTTAAAAAAATTTACTCCAATGCCAATAAAATGTCCGCGCTCATTGATAGGCTTCGCTTAACACTTAAACTTGAAGAGAACAAACAAGAGGGATTTTTTAAGCCCTGTTCGCTTGAAAAGATTTGTCTTGAAATTATCAGTGATTTAAAACAAAAATACAAAAACCGAGAGATTGTTTTAGACGGTAAAGATGTCACGTTGAATGTCGATGAAACCCTTATTGCGATTGCCATTGGCAACTTAGTGGAAAATGCCTTAAAATATTCCGACGATAAAGTTACCATTGAATTAACCCAAACCGACCTTAAAGTCATAGATATGGGAATAGGTATCGATACCAAAGATTTAGAAAAAATCAAAAATAAGTTTTACAGAGTTTCTAAAAACAATTGGAATAACTCTTTGGGATTGGGTCTATTTATTGTTTTAAAAATTCTGAAAATTCACCAATATGAGCTTCAAATTGAAAGTGAACTTAATTTTGGTTCAAAATTTATAATAAAATTTCAATAAGCTTTAAAATTTCCTTAATTTAAGATTTCTATAAGGTTTACTACACTATTATTCGACCTCATAAATAAATCGGAGAAAATAGATGAAATTTACTCAAATGGCGAAAGCTAACGAAATCAATAGAGATTGGATAGTAATTGACGCAACTGATAAAGTATTCGGAAGAATCATTACTGAAGTAGCTACAATTTTAAGAGGAAAAAACAAACCTTGTTTTACACCTCACGTAGATTGTGGAGACCACGTAATTATTATTAATGCTTCTAAAGCAAAATTTTCTGGAAACAAATTAGAAGTTAAAAACTACTATACACACTCAGGATACTTTGGGAGTACAAAAACTCACAAAATGTCTGATATGTTTGAAAAAAACCCTGAAAAGCTTTACAGATTAGCAACAAGAGGTATGTTACCAAAAACTACACTTGGTAAAGCAATGTTAAAAAAATTAAAAGTATATGCAGGTGCTGAACACCCACACACTGCTCAAATTAAAGGATAAGACTCATGGCAAAAGTATATGCAACTGGAAGAAGAAAAACTTCGATAGCTAAAGTATGGTTAGAAGCTGGAAACGGACAACTTACCATTAATGGGCAATCTTTAGATGCGTGGTTAGGTGGACATGAGTCAATTAAAAAAAGAGTAACTCAACCTTTAGAAGTATCAAAACAAGAAACATCTGTTAATATTGTTGTTAAAACTTTAGGTGGGGGATATTCTTCACAAGCGGATGCTGTTCGACATGGTATTTCAAGAGCTTTAGTGGCTTTTGATGAGCAATTCAGAACTGTTTTAAAACCACATGGTTTACTTACAAGAGATTCAAGATCTGTTGAAAGAAAGAAATTTGGTAAAAAGAAAGCAAGAAAAAGCAGCCAATTCTCAAAACGTTAATCGTTTTTTTCAAAGATTTTTTCTTTGGATTTTCAAAAGGAGCGACATTTGTTGCTCCTTTTTTTATGCTTTTTTTCAGAAAAACACACTACAATACCTCATGAAAAAATTACTTATCCTATTCACTTTTCACTTTTCACTTTTCACTTTATTGAGTGCCAGTACGTTAAACTTATCCATTAGCTCAAATCCCAGTCGTCTTAATCCTATTTTATCCAACGACAGTGCCAGCAGTGAAATAAGCGATTGGTTGTTTAATGGTTTGTTTAAATACGACACGCAAGGAAAAATCACCACCGATTTAGCCTCTTCGTATGAATTTAAAAGTAAAACACATTTAATTATCTCTCTTAGAAAAGATGTTTTGTGGCATGATAAAACAAAATTTACAGCCCACGATGTGGTGTTTACCTATAACACCATAAAAAATCCCAATATTTACACCTCCATTGCTTCTAATTATACCAACGTCAAAGATGTGAAAGCAGTTGATGATTACACCTTAGAAATTATCTACACCAAACCCTATTTTAAAGCCTTAGAAATCTGGATGGTAGGTATTTTGCCCCAACATATTTTACACAATGAACCCGATTTGATGAAAAGTAGTTTTAACAAAAATCCTATTGGTACGGGTTCATATAAACTTAAAAGCTTTAAACCCTCATCGGATATTGAACTTATTGCCAATGAAGATTATTTTGAAGGCAAACCTAAAATTGATACTATTTTATACAAATTTTTACCCGATCCGACCACATCGTTTTTAATGCTCAAACAAAATAATTTGGATATTGGGGGATTAACTCCTTTACAACTTGACCGACAAATTGATGAAAAATTTAAAACTGACTACAAAATTATTGAACAACCCAGTTTTGCCTATACCTATTTGGGGTTTAATTTACACAGTGAAAAGTTTAAAGATATTCGTGTGCGACAAGCTCTTAATTTGGCTATCAATCGCCAAGAATTGGTCGATATTTTATTTTTTGGTCATGCACAAGTGTGCACAGGACCCTTTTTACCCGGAAGTTTTGCTTTTAACAAAGATATTGCCATCCCCACGGTAAATATTCAAAAAGCCAAAGCCTTACTTTTAGAAGCAGGCTACGATGAAAAAAATCCTTTAAGCTTTGAAGTTATCACCAACACCAACAATGACCTTCGTATTAATGCCGCTGAAATTTTGCAATACCAACTGGCAAAAGTGGGTGTGCATATGAAAATACGCGTTATGGAGTGGCAAGCTTTTTTAAACACCGTCGTACATCCACGCAATTTTGAAGCGGTTATTTTAGGATGGAGTTTGGCGTTAATGCCCGATGCTTATCCCATTTGGCACAGCAACAGTTCAAGCAAAGGGGCTTTTAATTTTGTGGGTTATTCCAATAAAGAAGTCGATGCTTTAATTGAAAAAGCCTCAACCACGATTGATTTAAAAGAACTTGAACTATTATATCAAGAGATTTTTGCTAAAATTACGCAGGATATTCCCTATTTGTTTTTGTATATTCCTAATTCTATTACGGTCGTAAACAGTCGTATTAAAAACATTCACCCCGCCATTATTGGCATAACCCATAATCAAAAAGATTGGATAAAAGAGTAAATCATTTGAAAAAAGAAAACATTATACTATTTGACTTAGATGGCACACTCATTGATTCAACCGATGCCATTGTATCAACCTTTTATCACTCCTTTGAAAAAATGGATTTTGATTTTAAAGGCGATGATGAAACAATTAAAGACCTCATTGGTTATCCTTTGGATATTATGTATGAGAATTTAGGTGTTCCCAAAGAAAGGGCTTTTGATTTTGTGGATGTCTATAAAGAGCGTTATCGTGTTATTTCAAAAGCACAAACCCTTTTACTTAAAGATGCAATTGCCTCTTTAGAACTTGCCCAAAGCTTTGCAAGACTCTCAGTGGTAACCACAAAAACTGGTGCCTATACCATTCCTTTGTTGGAGCATATGAATATTCATCACTACTTTGAACACATTACAGGGCGAGAACACGTTGAAAATCCCAAACCGCACCCCGAACCCATTTTAAGAACACTTGAATTAATGAAAGCCAATCCTTTGGATTTCAATATTTGGATGATAGGCGATACAAAATTGGATTTAATAGCAGCAAACAGTGCCAAGGTGTTAAGTGTGGGAGTTTTATGTGGCTATGGAAAAGAAGATGAACTAAAATCTTACACACCCAACATTGTACAAAATGCCCTTGAAGCAGTGCAACTGATACAAAAAATTACTAAAACTTTATAAAAACTTAATATTATAAAGTAATATGCGATTCTATATTTATTAATTATTTTTATTAAATTTAGATTTTAACACATAAAAAGAACTTGACATAGTTCTTACATTTCTTAAAACTATTTCTCTATAAAATATAACGAAAAAATCATAATAATACTATTTTTAATATATTCTTAATTATAAGAATTAATTATTTTAACTTCCTATGTTTCATTTTGAATCTATACTATAAAACCAACCTTTTGAACATTTATTTTATTTTTAATTAAGTAAAGAGAAAGTATCCTATACGTTCAATAAAAATAAGGAAAAGTTCATGTCTAAAATTTTTGCTACTATGGATGGAAATGAAGCAGCAGCTCATGTATCGTACGCGTTTACAGAAGTAGCTGGGGTATATCCAATTACTCCATCATCTCAAATGGGAGATAACACTGAAAAGTGGGCAACACAAGGGAAAAAAAACCTTTTTGGTACAACAGTTAAAGTTATTGAAATGCAATCAGAAGCGGGGGCAGCTGGTACATTTCATGGTTCATTACAAGCAGGTGCATTGACCACAACGTATACCGCATCACAAGGATTATTATTAAAAATTCCTAACATGTATAAAGTGGCGGGTCAATTGTTACCCGGTGTAATTCATGTCAGTGCCAGAGCATTAGCCGCACACGCATTATCTATTTTTGGGGATCACCAAGATGTTATGAGCGCACGAGCAACAGGTTTTGCCATGATGGCATCGGGTTCCGTTCAAGAAGTTATGGATATTGGGGGAATTGCACACTTAGCAGCCATTAAAGGAAGAGTACCATTTTTACACTTTTTTGATGGGTTTAGAACCTCTCACGAAATCAATAAAATTGAAGTCATGGATTACGCTGTATTTGACAGACTTTTAGATAAAGAAGCCGTACAACGATTCAGAGACACGTCACTTAATCCTGAATCTCCTGTTACAAGAGGAACAGCACAAAACGATGACATCTATTTCCAAGGAAGAGAAGCACAAAACAAATTTTACGACGCATTGCCTGATATTGTTAACGAGTATATGCAAGAAATTTCAAAAGTTACGGGAAGAAACTATGCTCCATTTACCTATTATGGGGATGAAAATGCAACCGATATTATCATTGCAATGGGTTCAGTTAACGAAGTTATCAAAGAGACTATTGATTATTTAAGAGAAAAAGAGGGAAGAAAAGTTGGACTGTTAACCGTTCACTTATACCGACCATTTAGTACAAAATATTTTATGAATGTCTTACCAAAAAGCGTTGAGCGAATTTGTGTCCTTGACAGAACCAAAGAGCCAGGAAGTTTAGGTGAACCATTGTTCTTAGATATTAAATCAGTATTTTACAATGAGAAAAAACAACCAAAAATTATTGGTGGACGATACGGATTATCTTCAAAAGATGTTCCTCCAGCACAAATTATTGCCATTTACGATAACTTAGCGAAAGAGAGTTCAAAAGACCACTTTACGGTAGGAATCAATGACGACGTTACGTTTACTTCAATTGAAGTCGGTGCCAATGTTTCTGTTGTTTCGGATGAAGTACGAGAGTGTTTATTTTATGGACTTGGTGCAGATGGTACCGTTGGGGCAAATAAAAACTCAGTCAAAATTATTGGGGATAAAACAAGCCTTTATGCCCAAGCCTATTTTGCGTATGACTCAAAAAAATCAGGCGGTTACACGCGATCACACTTACGATTCAGTAAAGACCCTATTCGATCAACATACCTTGTTTCAAACCCAGGATTCATCGCCTGTTCTAAAGAGGTTTACTTAGAGCAATACGAAGTCATCGACAGAATTAGAAAAGGGGGAACGTTCCTTTTAAACTCAA
>Ga0172378_10004320_pt1 | contig 13344 bp, 15 predicted proteins | sample GrowelOW332metaG_FD_119755 | JGI IMG/M metagenome (GOLD analysis project Ga0172378, IMG submission 119755) | Groundwater microbial communities from an aquifer near a municipal landfill in Southern Ontario, Canada - Pumphouse #3_1 metaG | ecosystem: Environmental > Aquatic > Deep subsurface >...
ACTTCGAGTAATTTTTACCATTCAATCAATGAAAATAATTTCGATTGATCAACCAGTAAAAATCCACACAAGTTGTTCTTCATAATCTCTTAATGATTTACTCGCTAATTCGTCATTAGCAAGTTAGGTCAGCAATAATACTCTTAATCTCATAAGAGTCAAGCACTATCTTGAAGTAATTTAATCAAGCGCTGCTGATGGAGGGCGATTATAGATAGTTTTTTCAGTTAAACAAGCCCCAAACCAAAAAAATATAACTAAAAGTGATTAATTGTGCAATTTTTAATCCAAATTATTATTTTTTGCTATATTTACTCTTTATAACTTCTTTTTCATAGCTCATTAAATAAAAAGCCACAACCTAACATTGTGGCTTTTTCAGGATTTAACTTACATTAAGCACCTAAGTCTAAAACTTCATGTTCAAACGTGTCCAATAGTTGCGTCCGATATTGTTAAATTGCTCAGTTGCGGCAAAACCAAGACCTGCATTACCCAATTTGTTTAAATGCTCGGCATACGTTTTATTTAGTACGTTATCAATACCGACTGATAGATCAACATCCTGAGCTAATTTATACGTGCCATTTAACGAAAGTGTGCCAAAACCTGTGCTCTTTTTAACATCATAGCCGACAATATTGCCTTCACGTTCACTAATACGGCTTTGGCCATCAACTATGCGCCATAATAAGCCAAGGTTGTAGTTGTCTTGCACGTAACGTAAATTGATACGTCCCTCTAATGGAGATATTTGTGGTAATGGTGTGTTATTGCTCGTGTTTTTACCCCATGCATACATGGCACTCACATCTGCTTGGATTGCATCGCTAAATTGATAACCCACACCCGCTTCTGCACCTGCAATGGTGGCATCGACATTACGACTATGCGCTTCTAAAGCTTGGTTTGCTCCTGTCGGGAGATAGGTAGTTAAAATATAGTCTTGAATCAGACCGACATAAGCCGATGCCCAAGAATTAAATCCAGCATATTGATGTTGATAACCAAGATCAAGTTGGAAGGTCTTTTCAGTGTCAATTTGGTTAAAGGTATTGGCTTGACCGTTACCCGATTTCGGACTGAACAACTCCCAATAATCAGGCATACGCTCAACATAACCTAAACCGATATAGGTTTTGCCATCATCATGGTCAGGATGGGTATTTTCAAAGCGTACAAAACCACTAAATAGAGTATGTTCACGTTGCTTATCCAAAGAAGCGGTGACATTACGTTGGTCTTTAACTTCGACTTGATCGATTCGCACACCGGATACTAAGCGATTTTCATCACCAAATTGATAAGTCAGTTCACCAAAACCACCAAATGATTGAAATTTCATATCCGTCATACGCGGCTGATCTTGATAGACAATGCCTTGCATAGCATCTGTTTTACGAATGCTATGCTCATTGTTTTGCGTATCGATCCCCGTGATCAAATTCATGTTGTCCCATTCTTGGGTCATGGCTAAACGTGCGTTTAGCGTTTTACGGGCCACATTGGTTGCCATCTGCATCATTGGTGGTTTACGTAAACTATAGTTATCCATCACATGATCATTAAAATTATAATTGATCTGTGCTTCAATCTTTTCGATTACATCACTGACATTTTTCTTCTCAACACGTAAACCTAAACTTTCGCGGGCAAACTTAGAGCCGTCCATGGCACGTCCTGCATAGACTGCTTCACCATCTGCTTTACCACCTGTGAGTTCAACCCATGTATCTGCATTGGGTGTCCATCCTAAAGCAATATCTGCATTCCAACGCTTCCAATCGGATGGGACTGTTTTTCCATCACCATCTTGATAACTATTAGATACCGAACGATTGGTATTAAGACGAATGTATTTTTGCTCATCACCCACTGCTGCTTCGATATTTTGATCCAAGCGTCCATAAGAACCCACCACCACACTCGCTTGACCACGATAGTTTTGATCTTGAGAAAAATCTTCAGGACGGCGTTCAAAAATTACGGTGGCTGCTGAACCTGTGTTGGCATATTGCACCGTTTGTGGGCCTTTAATCACCGAAATTTGATCATAGCTTTCAGGTGAAATATAAGAGGTTGGGGAGTCCATTCGACTTGGACAAGCCCCTAAATTTTCAGTGCCATCGGTTAAGATTTTAATACGTGAGCCAAACATGCCACGGAACGTGACATCACCATTGGTACCTGCTCCGCTATTGACTGCGCTAAAACCCACAATACTTTGTAAGTAATCTGCACCATCTGAGGCAGGAATCGGCTGAATCGGTTGTTTTGGATCAGCACGAACAATTAAGCCATTGGCATCGTTACCTGTTTGTGCCGTAGCCACAATCGCAGTTAAAGCATGGGTTGGGGTTTCAACCGCCAAAGTTGTGGTTGAATAGGCGATCGCCATCGTAGCCACTAAAGGCTGAAGTAAAAATTGACCTGAGCGCATCAAAAGATCTCACTTAAAACATAAATACGAGGGGGCTAGAGCCAATCAAGACCCTAGAACAAACAATCGAAATTTATGCAAAAAGTGGTGGGGCTCGCCCTTGCGGCAGTAAAAATAGTCGTTGCAGTACAAACCAAACATAAGCTGCTTGATTTTTCCATGCATAAAAACGTACCAAAATACGATCAAGCACTTCTTTAATGCTTAAATCAGGCGGCAAAACTAAGTTACTGTAAACAGTACAATACTGACACTGATGATTGGCATCGTGATGATGTGTGTGGTCAGCAGCATGCTCAGCTGTATGTGCATGATGACTAGGAGAAGTGGGATTTAATAATGCTTGGGTGATGGTCTCACACACCGGCGCAACCTGATATTGCATCGGCAGTAGAGGCTGTAGAAAAACAGCGATTTGTAAAGCCACCGCGACTAACGCCAGTAGCAACCCGCTTCGCATCACCAAGAACAAAAAACCCATACATGGAGTATGGGCTTGAGTATAACAAATATACTAACCAACAAAACAGTTTTTAAACTTACCGTTGCACTTTTTGGCGTTGACGCACCACTTTTTCCACTTTTTCACGCGCACGTTGACGCTTTAATGGAGACAAATAATCGACAAACAATTTGCCATTTAAGTGATCCATTTCATGCTGAATACAAACTGCGAGAAGTTCATCTGCTTCCATCTCAAACGCTTGCCCCTCAAGATTCAGTGCTTCGATCTTTACGCGTGACGGACGCTCAACTTTATCGTATATTTGAGGCACAGATAAACAGCCCTCTTCATACGGTTGGGTTTGTTCAGTCAGTGGGGTAATCTTTGGATTAATGAACACCAATGGTTGATCTTTGGTTTCAGATAAATCCATGACGATCAATTGGATATGATGATCAACTTGCGTTGCAGCTAAACCAATACCAGGTGCTGCATACATCGTTTCAAACATATCTGCGGCAAGCTGACGAATTTCATCAGTAACTTCTTCGACAGGTTTCGCAATGGTACGAAGACGGGGATCCGGGAAACTTAAAATAGGTAATAAGGCCATACTGCGTCCTCAACTCTGCCATTGAACTAAAAAAACCAATGAAGGAATGCTTCATCAGAAAATTGTGTGTAAGATCGTTATTATAACGCAACTGCATACATAATTTTAGGAATTATGATAATGAAAAAAGTTTTGACAGACACAGCTATTTTTCGTGTCTTGGGGTTTAAACAGCATGTATTGGCTGTTGCAGTGTGTGCGAGTTTGGGGCTAGGTATGATCGCAACCGCTGAGGCGGCACCTGCACGCAATGTCAATCCACCTGTGTTAAAAGCCGATGCACCAAACGTCTATGTGGTCAAAAAAGGCGATACCCTGTGGGATATTTCAAAGCGCTTTTTAAAGAATCCTCTACGCTGGCGTGAAATTTGGGCAAGCAATAAACATGTTAAAAATCCACATTGGATTTTCCCCGGTGACCGTTTATTAATGTGTGATTATCAAGGTCGTCCGATTTTAGGTAAAGACGAAGGTGATGGTTGTGCCGGAATTATTAGTCGTTATTTAGGCGACCAAAAGTTACAACCTCAGGTTCGCCTTGAGTCGTTAAATAATGCCATTCCTGTGATTGCACTTGATGATATTAAAAACTTCCTTGAGCGCTCACATATCATTGCACCAAATGCTTTAGATGCGACTCCTTATATTATAGGTGCAGCAGATCAACGTGTTTTAGCCGCTAAAGGACAAACAGTTTATGCACGCGGTGCAGGTTTAGAAGCCGGTCAGCGTTATGCCATTTACCGTGAAGGCGAACCGTACACAGCCACTGATGCCAAAGGACGTAAATACCCTGTTGCCTTAGAACTTACTCAAGTAGCCACCGCTATTGCCAGCAAAAATAGCGACGACATCACCACACTAGAAATTACTGACACCTTTAGCTATGAAGTGCGTCGTGGTGATCGTGTTTTACCAATTTATGACCCAATGCTGCCAACATTGTTCTACCCAGTAGAAACTGATAATGTGGTCAAAGATGGTAAAGTTATTCGTGTACAAGGTTCAATTGGCACAGCCGCGCTGGGTAGTGTTGTTACTCTAGATCGTGGTAGCCAACACGGCGTACAAAGTGGACATGTGTTTAGCATTTCACAACAAGGTGAAATCGTGACTGATCCAAAAACAAAAGAACGTATTCAATTGCCGGGTCAGCGTATTGGTCAACTCATGGTATTTAAAACCTTTGATCAATTTAGCTATGGCTATGTATTAAGTAGTGAATTGCCAATTAAAGTTGGCGCAAACTTAGTCACTCCAAGCGATGATGAATAAACGATAAAAACAACGAGGTGAGGTATGTTGCAACAGCTCTCACAATCGCAACGCGATTTCATTTGCTTGTGGTATTTAGTGCAACATTCCTTGTCGAGTTTTTATAAGCTGCTTGACTATTATGGCTCAGTCCCCAGTGCTATTGCGGCACGGCATGACTGGGCCATTTTAAATTTACACCGTAGTCATGTCAAACGTGTCCAAGAATTTGAACAACCGCTACAGCAAGCTCATTTTGAAAAACTCCTGCATAGCATACAAACTCACAGCGATTTTATCGTCACGTTTCAAGACGATGCTTATCCACAGCAACTTTTAAACTATGTGGATAAACCACCACTGATTTTTGGGCAAGGTCAGCTCAATATCTTAAACGAAGCGCAAATTGCTATTGTGGGCAGTCGTAAACCAAGCCCCCATGGACGCCAAGTAGCTTATGATTTTGCCTACTATTTAAGTGAACAAGGTTTTTATATTAATAGTGGTTTAGCATTAGGTATTGATGAAGCTGCTCACTTAGGTGGTTTACAGCATGGACGTACTTTGGCGGTGATGGCAACGGGTTTAGATCAAACTTATCCACGCCAACATCACAACTTAAGAACACAGATTCTTGACCAAGGTGGCACAGTCATCACTGAATTTTTACCGTTTACCCCCCCCTTACAGCACAATTTCCCAAGACGTAACCGAATTGTCAGTGGTTTAAGTTTAGGTGTATTAGTAGCAGAAGCGACTTTAAAAAGTGGTTCTTTAATTACGGCCAAAATTGCGGCCGAGCAAGGTAAAAGTATCTTTGCGATTCCGGGACATATTTATAGTGACCATCATCAAGGTTGCCACCAACTCATTCGCGAAGGTGCGACTTTGGTCGATCATCCTGAGCAAATTGTTGAAGATTTGGCCTTAGCCACCCAATGGCAGCATCAACAATTGCATCCACAACATACAGCTACACTTACAATAAAACCTGTAGCTGAACCTAAAGTCCCTGCACATTTACAAGCACTCTACACAACACTTGATTGGCAAGGTCAAAGCCTTGACCAACTTTGTGCACGTTTACAGCTAGACGCAGCGGATTTAACCGCAAAACTTATGGAACTTGAACTGTTTGGTTTAGCAATGCAGCAGTCAGGTCTGTACTTGCGTTGTGGTTCAGCGCAATAAGGTTCACAATAGTCTTTTCACACGTCACATGGGAAAAGATAAAAATGTCGATGATTACTACCTCTGTTACCGAAGCTGCAGAATGTCTTAAACAAGGCCAAGTTCTGGCTTATCCTACAGAGGCCGTTTGGGGTTTAGGCTGTGATCCGTATAACCAAGAGGCATTTTTAGAAATCTTACGTTTAAAACAACGCCCAATTGAAAAAGGGGTTATTTTACTTGCTGCTCACTTAGGTCAAGTAGAATCTTTACTAGTCAATTTAGATCCAGACATCCGTGCTCAAGTAGAACACTCTTGGCGTAATCAAGCAGCCAGTGAACGCGCCACAACATGGTTACTGCCTGCAACAGATGAAATTCCAACTTGGATTAAAGGCAATCATTCCAAAGTGGCAGTACGTGTGACCAATCACCCACTATGTGTAGCACTGTGTTCTGCCTTTGATCGTTTTATTGTATCAACAAGCGCCAATCCTGCAGGCCTTGAGCCTGCACGTTCTTTACAAGATGCTATGCAATATTTTCATCAAGATTTAAATTATCTGAATGGTGATTTAGGTTTAAGTTGTGAAACAAGTCGCATTTTAGATGCTGAAACAGGCGCAGTGATTCGAAGCTAAATCATTAAATTTTAGGCAAAAAAAAGCTCAGCCATATAGGGACGGCTGAGCATAAAAAGGATGTGTAAATCACATCCAGAGGGTCTACAAATCTGGAGCAACTTAAGATCGTTAAGAATAACTTAAGTATCTGCGATGACGGTATTATGTGTTAATCATATAGTTTAAACAAATATAATATTAAACTCAATTTAGACTAAAAATATATTAGATAAGTAATTTTTTACCCTTATGTTCAATTTATCTGACTATTTTTTATTTATTTTTAAAAAAACTCAGCTAATTTTTAACACCTCTCGCTGTCGTGATTTTTTGCAGTATAGAGGTGAAAAAAATAAATAAAATAAAACTTTTTTGTTTATTTTTTTAATCTAATTATTTTTTCTGAGCCAACAATACAGCCAATACAATCACCATTCCACCAAGCGTATGATATATGCTCCATTGTTCATTCAGCCAAAAATAAGCGATCAAAGCCGTAAAAATTGGCATTAAGTTCATAAAGATACTGGTCTGATTCGGACCAAGTTGCTGTACCGCTTTCATCCACAGCAAAGGTGCCAACAATGAGGGGAAAATTCCGGCATACGCCACACTCACAACATTATCTTGAGTGATAGGATCTAAACCAAAATAAACAATGATGGGTACATGATAGAGCAAGGCAAAACACACCTGCACGTATAGCATCAGCATTAAAGGCAATGCCAACTGCCATTTTCTTAAAAACACCCCATAAAAAGCATAAAAGAAAACGGCCAACAACATCAGCAGGTCACCCGTGTGCTGACCCAAGTTTAAAATTGCGTCAAACTGCCCTTGTCCAAGCACATATAGCAAACCCAAAAATGAGCAAATACTGCCAATTACAGCATAGCGATTAGGAAATTCTTTTAAAATTAAAATACCGACAAAAATAGTAAAAATCGGAATAAAGGCATTGATTAAGCCCATGTTAGTGGCGGTCGTATAATGTGCTGCGCTATAAGCCAAACCTTGATATAGCAACATGCCAAAGGCACTTAAAATTGCCAATTTTAAGCTATGTTGTTGAATTAATTGTCGCTGTTGCCAAGTTTTATGCAGCATAAATGGAGTTAATAACAGCCATGCCAACAACCAACGATAAAAGCTAATACTCATCGGTTCAATAAAATCGGTGACATAACGTGTGACCACAATATTCAATGACCAAATCACAACAGCTGTCATTGGTAATAAAATTACCCACCATGCTATGCGTTGCTGTGTCATATTGTGATCCTTCAGTATTATTTTTTCAGTCATATGCTGTTTTTCTATAATTCATTTCAGGTGTATTTGCCTTTGCTTTAAAAGCATGCACATCACATTGGCTTTTTGTACATATAGGCTAAAGACAACAATTTTTACTTGCCGCTGCGCAATTTTATCGTTACAACAGGGTTTGCTTAAAACAAATAAGGATCGTTTATGACAAACAGTGTATATGATATTGCCGTGCAAACCATCGGTGGTACGCAAACGACATTAAACCAATATCAAGGCAAAGTTTTACTGATTGTAAATGTGGCGTCAAAATGTGGTTTAACCCCACAATATGAAGGTTTACAGCAACTTTATCAAAACAAAAAAGCCGAAGGTTTAGAAATTCTTGGTTTTCCTGCCAATGATTTCTTGGCACAGGAACCGGGCAGCAATGAGGAAATTCAGCAATTTTGTAGTCTTAACTACCAAGTTGATTTTCCACTATTCGCCAAAATTACTGTGGTGGGTGAAGATAAACATCCGTTGTATCAAGCCCTCACCCAAGCTATTCCTGAACGTATTGGTGAAGGCCCATGGGTTAAAGATTTAACAGATTATGGTTTAACACCAAATCAACCACCTGAAGTGCTTTGGAACTTCGAAAAATTTTTAATTGGTAAAAATGGTGAAATTGTTGCGCGTTTTGCACCAGACATCACAGCCGACGATGAACGTATTGTTAGTGCAATTGAAGCTGAGCTTGCTAAATAAGTCATGTAGGTGTGTCTAGTTTTAGGGCTAGACACAGTTTCTTGCCTTACTCATCTTCATGATCTCTACGTAATTTTTTCATCATTTCTGCTTAATTTTTATATTTAAACAACAGTCTATTCTCTATTTATCAAAATCTTATTGTTAAGTTAAGCCTATCCCAAGTAATACAGATAGGTTCTAAAAATGAAATTATTAAAAGCCGTAGTATTTTCAATCTCTAGCGTATTAGCAGCAACTTCTGCTTTTGCTGCACCACCTGACCATAAGCATCAAGCTACACAACAACATAAAGCACCGAGTAAATTTGAGCAACATAAACCGAACTCCCATAAAGCCCCTGCCAAATTTGAGCAGCATAAACCCAACATGCCTAAACAACATGTGGTTAAAAAAGGTGAACAACCAAAACGCGATTGGAAATCAGGCAGCAAAGTTCCTGCACAATTTCAGGCCAAGCACTATAAGATTGATCACAAACAATCTAAGAAGCTCACCCCACCTAAAGCCAATCAAACATGGATTAAGGTCAATGGTGATTATGTGCTGATGGATAGCAAAACCTATAAGGTCATTAAAGTGGTACGCTAAGATATTCAGCTAGATTTAAAACAGCGTAGTAACGCTGTTTTTTATTTTTGTTGTGTATTTACAAAAAATTCCTTATTTGGTCATATTTATGTCGTATCTTGTGATTACGATTAGATATTTTGGTGTTTTTAGGCATGACAAAGGTTTTACAGCGCGTGACTACGCCTACGGTGTTATTGGGTCTTAGCGTGATGCTGTTAGGATGTGGCCAAACGCCTGCACCTGAGGCAACTGCGCAACCTGAGCCAGAAATGACGCAAAGTGCATCTGAAGATGTTCAAGCTGAATTAAAATCAGGCAGCATGTTTTCAATTGTACGTGATGTCGCAGATGTACAACTCAAAGCCGGCAGTTATATTGAAGAGTTGCAGCAAACTCAAACTGAGTTACAAGATGCAGTTGAATTAAAAGATGCGCAAAAACTTGAACAAGCAGCCACGAGTTTACAAAGTCAGTTGACTGGCTTTAATCAAGCACTGGTGAGCTTAGATTTAAAAAGTCAGGAAATTGATCAAATTCGTAGCAATATCATTGCAGCCAATGAAAAAGTGCTTAATTCTGATTTCTTAAATGGCAAATTAGACTTTGCCACTGTTGACTTTAAACAAATTGAAGCACAAATGGGCAATGTACAAGGTGAAATGCTTAAACTTGCAGCCATGTTAATCCCTCAGGAAAAAGCAGAGTCTTAAAACGCCTAGTGAAGTCTAAACCATTTAGGCTTCACGACTTGATTACAGCATCACATCAGATGCATAACATACGCTGTGTTGAAAGCTTGCTAGCATGTATAAAAATTAAAACAATAAGGAATAGCAGATGCATCAGTCCATTTACTCTATCGTGCCTGTTACATTTCGTTTAGATTTAAAAGATCCTTTTATTTTTAAAGCACATCATATCGATCATTTTCCTGAAGGCAATGCCGAGCTGGGGCCTCAATATCCTGCTGTAAATCAAGAATATCATATGTATTATGGTGAAACTGTGCCCGGTTTTCCGCAACATCCACATACCGGCTTTGAAACCATTACCTTAGTTGAACAAGGGGTAATTGATCATTTTGATTCGCTTGGTAATGCTGGTCGTTATGCTGCCGGTGATGTGCAATGGCTCAGTACAGGCAATGGGGTTGAACATTGTGAAATGTTTCCGCTGATTCACCAAGATCGAGCCAACCCCTTAGAGCTTTTTCAGATTTGGTTTAATTCATCTTCTACACAAAAGCAGCAAGACCCTGACTATAAAATGCTGTGGCGCGAAGATATTCCACATGTTTATTTAGAGGATACACAAGGCAGTATTGCTGATATTCGTGTGGTGGCAGGTCAATTTAATCAAACAGTTGCTTTAGCTTGCCCAACACATTCTTGGGCTGCTAGCGATGAAAATCATGTGAATATTTTTCTGATCCAAATTACTGCACATAGCAGTGTCACCATTCCTGCAACTACAGCTACTTCCACTCGCTTTGCCTACTTTTATCAAGGCTCAGAATTAAAACTCTTTGATCAGAGCCTACAATCTAAACATCTTATAGAACTCCAACCAGATGTAGCAGTCAGCTTAACAGCAGGTGATCAAGAAGCACGTATTTTATGGTTAGAGGGCGAACCGATTGGCGAGCCTGTGGCGATGCGTGGCCCATTTGTCATGAATACTCAACAAGAGTTAGATGAGGCTTTTGGACGCTATCGCGCCACCCAATTTGGCAACTGGCCGTGGTCAAGTGCTGCCCCTACCTTTAAGCGTGAACAACCCCGTTTTTCAACTTATAACGGTGGTGAGCGTGAAGAATTCCCACAAGAATCTTAATATTGCTTAATAAGACGTGTCAGCATATGCTCAATTTTGCTAGCACTTAGATGATTGAGATATGCAACTTATTTTATTGTGTGGGGTACAAGCCTCGGGTAAGTCTACCTTTTATCAGCAATATTTTTATCACACGCATTTGCGTTTAAATTTAGATATGCTGAAAACTCGGCATCGTGAAAATATGATTTTCGAAGCGTGTTTAGCTTCAAAAACCAAAATGGTGATTGACAATACCAACCCTGATGTTGCATCACGTGGTCGCTATATTCAACGTGCCTATGATGCAGGCTTTGAGGTGATTGCCTATTATTTTGCAACTGATTTAAACAGTACTTTAAAGCGTAATCGGCAACGCATAGGCAAAGCCAATATTCCTGAAGCAGGTGTACGAGCAACCTATAAAAAACTAGAAATACCTCAATTAGCTGAGGGTTTTGCTGAAATTTTTCAGGTTCAAATTGTAGATGATCAACAATTTTCAATTCAGCTACTAGAAGTTGTTTGATGCCATTGTTTAAAGGCTGCTTGCATCTTATCTTGTGTAGCGGTATCTACTTGTTGAGCTTTGAGTTGAGTAAAGTTGGCTTGATAAACCTGTTGGCTCAATTGTTTTGCAAGCTGTTCAAGCGCAGCTCTACCCTGTTGCTGATAATCTAAAATTTGCTGCTGAGTTAACTGTAAATGCCAACAATGCATGGCATCGCCTGTATCGATTGCAAAGCCTAAATAATAGTTTTTTTGATCTTGGTAAAGTTCCCAAAAATGGGCTTGTTGTTGGATGAGTTTCATAAAAATTTTCTAATTTCATATTTCTTATTTGAAAATAATATTTTCTGACATCAGTCTGCAAATACTATCGTTATATTTTTCGATAATTAATGGTAATCGATTTTTAAAAAGCTCAGCATTTTTTAAATGAGTTGAGTTACAAACTTCTCCCTTATACTCATGATATTTCTCCAAAATTGGATTTAATAGCTGATTTAATTCACTTTTAAAATCTTTGATTGTTGCTTCGTAACGATTATCATGAAATATGATTTGATAATATTCAAATCTATTAACTATCTCTCTTAAATGAGCATTTACATTGAAAATTTGCTTAATTAAGCCTCCATCGTCAAAGTCTGTAATCTCACCATGATTGCTATAAATTTCTTCCAACCAAGAATCATGCAAGTTTTGAAGCGTAGAAATTTCATTTTTTAAATCCACATATTTATTAAAAATTTTTTGAAAGTAATTACTTTTTAAATTTTCTCTATGCTGAACTTTCCAATAACCGACTAACAAATATGCGACTACAGCAGCGTACAACGTTGCCCCCATACTTAGACAAGATGCCAAAGTAGCACCTTTATCCATTGATATAGGTAAGATTACATAGGTAGCAAAGAACCAAATAGATATAAAAATAAAGAGGAATGTGAGAATCATCTTAAGAAACAATTTCATATCATCATGTTTTCTTTATTTATCATTTCACTTATTTATAACATAAAAAAAGCCACTCAAATGAGTGGCTTTTTCGATCTTAAACTACGTCTTATTGAGCGCGGTTTTTGATTTTGCGGATCGTGTCTAACTGAGCAGCAGTTTCTGCAAGAGCAGCTAATGCAGCAGCAGTGTCCAAATCGCTCTTTTGATTTGCAAGCAAGTTTTCAGCATTTTTACGTGCTTCAATAATTGCCGCTTCATCTAAGTTTTCTGCACGGACTGCAGTATCTGCAAGTACCGTAACAACATGCGGTTGAACTTCTAGAACACCACCAGATACATAGATTAACTCTTCTGTACCGTTTTCAAGCACAACGCGGATCGCGCCAGGCTTGAGCAAAGTAACTAATGGTGTATGACCAGGCATAATACCCAATTCACCGCCAGCACCTTTTGCGATAATCATGCTGATCGTGCCTGAGTACAAAGACTCTTTAACACTTGCAACATCACATTGCATAGTCGCCATGAGAATCTCCTAAATTAGGGAACTAATTAAAGTTTCTCGGCTTTAGCAATAACTTCGTCAATACCACCAACCATATAGAACGCTTGTTCTGGAATGTGATCGTATTCACCAGCTAGAAGACCTTTAAAGCCACGAATTGTTTCTTTAAGCGGTACAAGTTTACCAGGAGCACCAGTAAACACTTCAGCTACGTGGAACGGTTGAGAGAAGAAACGTTGGATCTTACGTGCGCGATACACGATAAGTTTGTCTTCTTCTGCCAATTCGTCCATACCAAGAATTGCGATAATGTCTTTCAATTCTTTGTAACGTTGAAGAACGTTTTGAACTGAACGAGCAATTTCGTAATGCTCAGCACCAACTACTAGTGGATCTAGCTGACGTGAAGTTGAGTCAAGTGGATCGATC
>Ga0172378_10004321_pt1 | contig 13343 bp, 16 predicted proteins | sample GrowelOW332metaG_FD_119755 | JGI IMG/M metagenome (GOLD analysis project Ga0172378, IMG submission 119755) | Groundwater microbial communities from an aquifer near a municipal landfill in Southern Ontario, Canada - Pumphouse #3_1 metaG | ecosystem: Environmental > Aquatic > Deep subsurface >...
ATTTTAAATGCTTGTAAATCATCAATCTTATCTGGTACGACAACAACACGAACTTCACGACCTGATTGCATAGCGTAACATTGTGAAACGCCATCAAAACCTTTACAGATTGTTTCAAGTTGTTCAATTCTCTTAATATATGTTTCTAAAGTTTCACTACGAGCTCCTGGTCTAGCTGCACTCAATGTATCAGCTGCGGCAACAAGAACACTTGTAATGTATTTAGGAGCAGTATCACCATGATGTGATTCAATAGAATTAATAATTAAATCAGATTCACCATATTTTTTAGCTAATCTTGCACCTATTTCAACGTGGCTTCCTTCAATTTCGAAATCTGCCGCTTTACCAATATCGTGTAATAAACCTGCACGTTTAGCCATTGTTTGATCAAGGCCTAATTCAGCAGCCATGACTCCACAAAGTTCAGCAGTTTCAACTGAATGAGCTAATTGGTTTTGACCATAACTGGTTCTAAACTTAAGTCTACCAACATAGTTCATTAAATCTTTATCCATACGACCTAAACCAAGCTTGAAGACAGCTTCTTGACCAGCTTTTCTAATGACTTCATCAACATCTTTTTGACATTTAGAAACGACTTCTTCAATTCTTCCTGGTTGAATTCTTCCATCTTTAACAAGGATATCGAGGGCTCTTGATGCAACTTCACGACGAATTGGATTAAAACAACTAACCGTAATTGCTTCTGGAGTATCATCAATAATAATATCAACGCCTAGCATTTGTTCTAAAGATTTAATATTACGACCTTCACGGCCAATAATTCTTCCCTTCATTTCATCACTTGGAAGAGCAATAACATTAACTGTTCTTTCAGTTGTGACTTCTTGAGCACCTCTAAACATTGCATTTGCAAGAATATCTTTTGCTCTTTCATCTGCATCAGCTTCAGCTTCTTCTTCTCTTGTTTTCATGTATTGAGTAATTTCTCTTTGATACTTTTCCTCAACACGTTTAAAGATTTCACTCTTAGCTTCATCGGTAGACATCTTAGCAACTTTTTCAAGTTCGGCTAAAATTCCATCAATCTTTTCTTGTAAGATTTGACCTTTTCTTTTGTTTTCTTCAATTCCTTTATCGATAAATTTTGCTTTTTCTTCGAGATTGTTCTCTTTAGATAATAATGCAGCATCTCTTTGATCTATCGACTGTTCTCTTTGTAAGAGTTTTCCTTCTTGAGCGACAACTTCTTTTTTTCGTTCTTTAATGTCTCTATCAGCTTCTTGCTTCATCTCAAAAGTTGTTTGTTTCGCATCTAATTCAGCATTTTTTAATAAATGTTCAGCTTTTATCTGTGCATCATTAATAATTTTATCAGCGTTATGTTTCGCTTTCTTTTCCCTATATTTTGGTAAAAAAGTTATAAACATGCCACCTATTGCAATACCAACAATTAAGCAAAGAAGAGAGATTAGAACGATTGTCCATGGTTCCATATTAAAATTCTCCTTTTTCCTAAAAGTATCGTAGATTAATTCTACTTAAAAAAATATTAGAAAAATTTGTTATATATTAGATAAAAACGAATAGCTTAATAAAATATATATAAAGTATCCTACGATACGAAATTATTATAGCAAGAAAAATAAAATATATCTAGATAAAACACTTGTAGTCGTAATAAGGAAAAATCAACTAAAATAGTTGTTGTTTAGGCTTTTTTATCAATATTTTTACCTAATTCTGCTGCAAGAGACTTGTCTTTAGTATCAACTTTAATATTTGGTTGTTCGCCAGTAACAATCTCTTTTTTGACTTTTTCAAATAAATCTTTATTTTCATGCAAATATAACTTAGCAGTATCACGACCTTGACCCATTCTTTCACCATAAACTTCATACCAGGATCCAGATTTCTTAACAATTCCTAACTTTAAAGCTAGATCAAGAACCTCACCTTCTTTAGAAATTCCACGACCATAAATAATATCTAATTTGCATGATCTAAATGGAGGTGCAACTTTGTTTTTAACAATTTTAATATTAACAGTGTTGCCAATCATATTAATACCTTCTTTAATCGCCTCAACACGGCGAATATCGATACGAACGGATGAATAGAACTTTAACGCTCTTCCTCCGGTAGTAATTTCTGGACTACCATAAATAATTCCAACTTTCTCACGTAATTGATTGATAAAAATAACGGTACAATTACCTTTATTTAAAACCGCAGCAATTTTTCTTAAAGCTTTTGACATTAATCTTGCTAATAAACCAATTGAACTATCTTCCATTAAACCATCAACTTCAGCTTGTGGAACTAACGCCGCGACACTATCAACAACAATTAAGGAGAAAATACCTGATTTCGCAAGCATTTCAACAATTTGTAAAGCTTGTTCACCTGAATCAGGTTGACTTAAAATTAAGTCATCAATATTAACACCTAAATTCTTTGCATATGTTGGATCAATTGATTGCTCAGCGTCAATAAATGCACACTTCCCACCATTTTTTTGTGTTTCAGCGATTGCTGTTAAAGCTAAAGTGGTTTTACCACTACTTTCTGGTCCATAAATCTCAACAATACGCCCTTTTGGATATCCACCAATTCCTAAACACTCGTCTAATAAAATAGATCCGCTAGGTAAGGCATCAGCTGAAACTTTAGGTCGATCACCTAAGACCATAACACTTCCACGTCCAAAAGAATGTTCTATATCGCTTAGAACACTTTTAAGAGTCTCGTCATAAACTTTTTTTTCGTCTTCTTTCATAATTAAATCCCTTTCACAAGTATAGTCGTAGGGAATTTGTAAGTTTTATCTATTTTTCTTCATCAATAAAAACTTTTTTATTATCTTTTAAATATATAAATCCACCAATTAACGATGTTATCGTTGCTAAATAGCAAACAAAATCAGTTAAGTGAAGATATGTTAACCAATTTGAATCAAAGATACTAAATGGAAAACCATTGAGCATAACTAACGAAATTGCAACCATTTGGAGAACTGTTTTTGCTTTTCCCCAATAATTTGCAGCTAAAACAACATTTTTTGTCGCTGCCATAAATCTTAGTCCGTCAACAACCAAATCTCTAATAACCATTAAAACAACACAAAACCAAGGAAACTTTGCTTCTCCACCAATTGAAATAAAATTAATACATAAGAAAATCATAAGTGAATTAATTAGCATTTTATCTGCAATTGGATCAAGAAATTTTCCTAAGTCAGTTACTTGATTATTCTTACGAGCAAGATATCCATCTAAAAAATCAGTTAAACTTGCTACCAAAAATACCAACCAAAAAATAATCATTAGATAATTCATTTTGTATCCACCAAGAGTGAAATCAAAATCGCTAACGAGTAAAACATTAAATTGGTCTAGCAAATAAAAAATAATTAAAGCAACAATAAGTAAAACGCTCATTATTATTCTAATAATTGTGATTTTTGTTGGAGTATTAATTTTTTTCATTTTTTTCCTTAAAGTGAGTATTCAGTCAATAAGCCATGTTCTGTCGAGTGCAACCATTAATCTAAGATTTCTCTTACTATTGAAACTTCTAGTTAGTTTCTTTAGCTTCCCCTACCAATTAATTTGGGTTTCTTGCTTATGGAGTTTACCAACGTTTCACTTTATTGTTTCCAATAAATTCGTCACTGTGGCACTTTGTATCCGCTAATCATAACTTACGTTTTAGATCTTTGGACGTCGTTATCGGCTCCCCGATACCTAGCTTTATTTATTAAACTAGCATAAACACTACTCTCATCACAGAGAGTGCAAGCATGGACTTTCCTCTAGTAATCTAGCGATTGCATAGACTGAAAGTTATTTAATTTTACTCGGATCAACACCTAATTCATAGAGCTTATTTTCATAAGCACTTATTTTCTTAAGTAATTCGAGATTGTCAAGGCGCGAATAATCATTAATAACAAATGTTTGTTTAGATTTCTTAATGGATGCAGTTTTGAGACTATCGACTTCATTTTGTAATTCTAAATTAGATTTTTTAAGAAGATTAATTTGGTCATTAAGATTTACCACTACGTTATCAATGACTTTATAATCTTTCAAAACAAGATCTAAAAAACTATCAACTTCTAATGGATCATAGCCTTTAACATTTTTTGAAAACTGTTTATTCAAAATTTCTTTACTTGTTAACAAAAGTTTCATAATTTTTCATAATCCTTAACGAATACTATTATAGAGTAATTTTAATTATTCTTCAATTATTTGAAATTGAAATAAGGATAGTAAAAACTTATAATGCTACTATGAAAGAAATTGATCGATTATTAAACGGAAGTAAGGTTGTTGTGTTCTTTGATTTTGAAGGGACTCAATTTACACAAGAAATTATTGCAATAGGTGCAGTAAAGTGTGTTTTAGATAACAAAAATCAAATCAAAAAAATATATCCTGGATTTAAATACTATGTTAAAGCTCACGGAGAAGTCGGTAAAGTTGTTACTAAATTAACCGGAATAACCGATGAAAAAATAGCAAAAGATGGGATTAATTTCCTATATGCAATGAAATATTTTGATAAATACGTTGGTCACCATCACAATATTAAATTTATTAGCTATGGAAATTATGATTTAAGAATGTTACACCAAACCTCTTTAATCGCTTCTATAAGCGAAGATGAGTTTGTAAAATCTATCTATAAAAATTATATAGATTTCTCAGCAGTTTTAAGTAGATATGTTAAAAGTGAACACGGAACTCAATTATCCTTACTGGATGCTCTCTCAACTTTTGATGTTTTCCCTGAAGGCGAACCACACGATCCTTTATTTGATGCAAAGAATTTAATGTATCTTTATCGTGCTTTTTTGAAAAATAAAGCGAAATTAATTGCTGAATATGAGAAGTTATTACTCAATCACCATTCTTATCCACGTCCAATTTCTCAAATTATCAAAGAACTTAAAAATAAAGGTAGTGTCACTATTGAAGATTTAAAGAAAAATATTGAAGAAGATATTTAATGATTAGATACCCACTTGGAATATTAGATAAAAAGAAAAATATACAATATAAAAATCGCGGCATGAGTCTTGAAAGCATGCTGAATTTAACAAATGAGTTCTATCTGAAAAATAACATTGCTGTTATTTATAAGAAACCTACACCAATTAAAGTAGTAAAAACTGATAAAGATAATCCAAATAAAATTCTTTTAGCGTACTTTAGTAAGCACTCTACAACAGACTATAATGGTATATATAACGGCCTATATATAGATTTTGAAGCAAAATCAACCTCATCTAAAACCTCGTTGCCTCTCAAAAATTTCCAAAATTGCCAACTTGAACACTTTGAAAGAATTATTAAACAAAAAGCTATTCCATTTGTTATTATCGAATTTACAAAATTAAACAAATATTATCTTTTGCTAGCTAAAGAATTGCTAAAATTTATCAAAAATCAAAAAAGAGCATCTTTGCCTCTTACATATATTGAGAAGAACGGAAAAGAAATCCATCAAAAAATTGAACCAAAACTTGATTATTTAGAAACTTTAAAAGCTTTTTTATAGTATTTACAAATCTGTTTTATTTCACAATTTTCACATTTAGGATTTTGTGCTAAACAATAATTTCTCCCAAAATGAATAAATTTATGATGCAAATCAATCCATTCTTCTTCCTTAAAAGTTTTGCATAATTTTTTCTCTACTTCTAAAACTGAATCAGAATTATTGGCTAAGTCTAATCTTTTCGCAACACGATTAACGTGGGTATCTACTGGAAATTCAGGAATTTTACACCACTCAGCCAAAAAAACATTTGCGGTTTTGTTACCAATTCCAGGTAAGAGCATTAATGCTTTTTTGTCACATGGAACATTTCCATTATATTCATTAATTAAAATATCAACAATTTGAACAAGATATTTAGCTTTATTTTTATATAGTCCAAGTGGATTTAAAATGTTCAAAATATCTTCAAATTTTGCATTATTAAGTTCTTCTAAACTTTTATATTTTGAAAAAAGTACTTTTGTTACTGTGTTAACTTTTTTATCGGTGCATTGTGCAGAAAGCATAATTGCAATCAATAAAGAAAAATCAGAGGTGTAATCTAAAGTACATTTTGCATCTTTGCAACATTCATCAAAATATTTTTTAATAGTCGTAGCTTTATTATTCATTCTTTAATTTTCTTTGAATTAGTGAATCAATATAAGAAATAGATAATTTATTTGAATTGATCGCATCCTTTACAGAATTAACAATAATTTCTTCAGGAATATTATTTTTTAACCAATCATCAATATGTGAAAGTTCAATCGGTGACATTTCTCTTCTAAAAGAATCAGTAAAAAACTTAAAAACACGATCTCTTCTTATATTTAACTCTTCATTAGCCATTATTTCTTCATCACTAAAAAGAGTTTTTTCAAATTTTTTATATATGACACGTTTAATTGGTTCAATTGAAGTATATGGATGATTATCTTTTGATAAAAATTCAATATATTTCTTTATATATAAATTGGTCATGCATGAATCGATACTTTTTAGACTTAAACTCATTTTAAGTTCTAACATTTCGCTTGTAATAAATTCATTTCCTTGTTCAATTAAATGGTTAATCATTAAAATTACAGCTAATTCATTTTCAGATAAATTCATTTCTTTATAGAAGTCTAGTAATAAAAAACTAAAATTTAATGCGTTATAATTATGTTCTCTCATTTTCAATATTCTTCCTAACTTTGCTAAGTTTAACTTTTTCTTCATTTATCTTATCAACATTGATATGACTTAATAAAGAGATATTATTATCAATTGCGTTTTTTGTTGCTTGTTCCATTAGAAGACTATATTCAATCGTAAATCTTTTTCCACGCAATATTCTCAACGGATCTTCTTCTACTCTTTTTTGTGGATCGCCAATAAAACGAAGAATTTTATTGTCCAAATCTTTAACTCCAGTTCCACTTGGATCAATGATATTATAATTCTCATCAATATAAATAGCATTAATCGTAAAATCTCTTCTAACATAATCCTCGTTAATATCTTTCACAAACGCTATTTTGCTAGGATGACGATTATCTTTATAATTTCCTTCGACACGAAAAGTAACAATATCGATTTTATTATGCTCATAAAAATACTTAACGGTCCCAAATTTTGCAAAAACCATTTCAACATCAAGGAAATTCTTGATTTCATCAGGAGTTGCATCGGTCACAAAATCATAATCATCAATTTCCCTATTAAGCAAATAATCACGACTGGTTCCACCAATCATGTATAAACGAAAACCATTTTTACTAAAAATTTGTTTAATATCATCAAATATTTTATTCATAATATATATTATAGAACAAAAAAGAAACTAGTCTAAACTAGTTTCTTCATTACGATTGAGTTTTATTTATTTAACGACTTCTTTTAAACTCTTTGATGGCTTAAATCCAACAGTTTTTGTTGCTGGAATTGTAATTTTTTCTCCATTAACTGGGGAAGTACCAATTCTTTGTTTTCTATTTTTAATAGTGAAAACTCCGAAATTTGAAACTTTTACAGATTCACCTTTTTCTAAAGTTTTTTGAATTTCATCAAATAAAACGTCAACTGCACGTTCAGCGTCTTTTTTTGTTAAACCAACCTTGTCGCTAACGAGAACGACTAAATCTGCTTTATTCATATTAAAGTCTCCTTATGTTTTTACAATACTATAACTTTTTAATCTTTGCAATATTTTTCTTCGTACCAGTCAAGCTTTTTTATGTTTTTAAAGTATTTTTAAAATTAATTATAAAAAGACAAAAATAATAAAAAAATAACGACTGTGTCGTTATTTTCTCTTTCTTAATACAATATTGATAGGACTACCAATCAATTCAAACGAATCTCTTATTTTATTTTCTATATATCTTAAATAAGAGAAATGCATCCATTTTGGATCATTAACAAATAGAGCAATTGTCATAGGTTTTATCGCTACTTGTTGAGCATAATAAATTCTTACACGACCACCATTAAAGTCAGGACTTTCGTTCATCATTTGAGCATCTTGAATAATATCATTTAGGGTTGATGTTTTAATTTCGAAATTAAGTGAATCGTAAACTTTATCGATTAAATCAATTAATTTTCCAATATTGACACGATTAATTGCTGATGTGAAAACAATTGGTGCATAATCTAGAAACTTAAAGCCATCTCTAATTTTTTTAGTGAATTCTTTAGTCTCATCTTCAGTATGTTTCATTAAATCCCATTTATTTACATCGAAAATAATGCCTTTTTTACTTTCAATTGCATAACCGACAACATGCTTATCTTGTTCGATAATACCTTTTTCGGCATCAATAACAAGAACTGCAATATCTGAATTATCAATTGCTCTTAAAGCACGTAAAGCTGCATATTTATCGATGGATTCGTAGATTTTTCCACGTTTTTTTAATCCAGCTGTATCAATTGCAACATAATTTCGTCCATTTCTAACAAATGGAGTATCAATCGCATCTCTTGTTGTTCCTTCAATACTAGAAACAATCGTGCGATCTTGGTTTAAAATAGCGTTAGCCATTGAAGATTTTCCAACGTTTGGACGACCAATAAGCGAAAATCTAATAGCTTCTTCAAGAACTTCACCTTCTTCATCTGGTAATTTCTTAATAATGCTATCTAAAATATCACCAATACCGATACCATGAATTCCACTAACTGCAATTGGTTCACCAATTCCTAAATTATAAAATTCATAAACATTTGCAATATGTTCGATACTATCAATCTTATTAACAGCTAAAATAACTGGTTTCTTTGATTGATGTAACATATTTGCAACTAATTTATCATCATCAGTAATTCCTAAAACTCCATCGACAACAAAAACAATAACATCTGCTTCATCAATAGCAATTTGCGCTTGAATACGTATTTGCTCTTGAAAAGGTTTATCTGCAATTTCAATTCCACCAGTATCTACACACATAAAAGGTCGAGTAAGCCACACTGCTTTCGAATAAATTCGATCACGAGTTACGCCTCTCTCTTCCTCAATAATTGACTTTTTTTGTCCAATAATTCTATTGAATATAGTTGATTTACCAACAGATGGAGATCCAACAATAGCCACTAATCCTAATGCCATGTTATTTATCTTCCTTTTCTGAGATTATTTTTAAAACTTTATCGACAACTTCACTAATTGATAATTTCGTTGTATCAACAAGAATACTATCATCAGCTGGAGTTAATGGAGCAAAAGAACGATGAGAATCAATATAATCTCTTTTTTGAATATTCTTCAAACATTCTTCTTCACTTGTATCAATCCCTTTTTCAAGGTTTTCCATATATCTTCTTTTTGCACGTTCACGCACATCTGCAACTTGAAAAATTTTAACGGTTGCGTTTGGTAAAACGTAAGTTCCAATATCTCTTCCATCCATAATAACCGAATTATTATTAGCGAGTTCTCTTTGGATATCTACTAAAAATAATCTGATATTTTTAAATGAAGCAATGTAGCTAACGTTATCAGCAACATCGTTATCTCTAACTCGTGAAGAAACATCGACTCCATCGAGAGTAATATGGTTTTCTTTATTAAAACCTATCGTAACTTTTCCAATCAATTCATCACTTGCAAGTTCGTTTTTAGGATCGATTCCTTTATTCAAAACTGCAAGGGTGTAGGCACGATACATTGCACCAGTGTCAATGTAAATATATCCAAGTTTAGTCGCTAAAATTTTGGCAATCGTTGATTTACCACTAGCACTTGGACCGTCAATAGCAATACTTATATTTCTCATATTTTTGTACTCATCCAAACTATAAACCAAACAACAATAGCAAGAACAATGAGTGCAGCTAAAGCATAAAGCGCAATCCGGATAATATTCTTTTTTTGATAAGACTGAAAAATTGGAGCGTTTCTAGTTTTTTTATTAGGAACAACCTCAATATTTTTTGTTTCCATAGAATCATTATTGTTAATTGGAACGGTAACGGTAGAAGAATAATTATTTTTATTCTTTTTTTCACCTTTAAAAGAAGTTGAATCGCTATCAAGCTTTGAAATTTCTTCTCTTAAATCCTCATATTTTTTAATTCTAGTAGTTGCGTTGTTGTTATCTTTATTCATGTTTATCATTTTAACATCTTTCCATTATCTTTTAAATGTGAAAAACAAAAAATATATTATCTTTTTAATACTTCTGTTTAACTATTCTCTACATTATAGTTTTTAATTAAAGGCTGATTACATTTACTATATTTGTTGATACACTTACTGTTTGAAAAAATATTTACATTATAATTTTGCTTTTCTATAATTATTAAGAGAAAAGAGCATATTATGATCAAAGTACAAAACGTTACTAAAGAATTTAAACGTGTTATAAGAAAACCTGGTTTAATCGGAATGATTAAAACTCTATTTTCTGCAAAAAAAGAGATTATAACCGCAGTTGATAATGTTTCTTTTGATATCAATAAAGGCGAAATAGTCGGATATATCGGTTCAAATGGTGCTGGTAAATCAACAACAATTAAAATGATGTCTGGAATCTTAACCCCAACTAAAGGCAAGATTTTAGTTAACGGTTTGGAACCATATTCAAACAAAAATCGTAGTAAATGTTTAAAAGACATTGGAGTTGTTTTTGGTCAAAGAACTCAACTTTGGTGGGATCTTCCACTTATAGAATCTTTTAATCTATATAAAGATATTTACAATATTAACGATCAAGATTTTAAAGAAAGATTAGCCTATTTAACTTCTTTACTCGGACTTGATAAATTCTTATCCAGTCAAGTAAGAACTCTTTCACTTGGTCAAAGAATGCGTGCTGATTTAGCAGCAGCATTAATCTATAATCCAAAAATTCTTTTTTTAGATGAACCAACAATTGGTTTAGATGTTTTGATTAAAGAAAAGATTATCTATGCAATTAAAGAAATTAATAAAAAATATCAAACCACTATTATTTTAACTACTCATGATATGAGTGATATCAAATCACTTTGTAACCGGGTAATTATTCTTGATGAAGGAAAGATTCTTTATGACGGAAATTTACAAGGAATTAAAGAAAAGTTTGGTGATATTCGTCATATTTTTGTTTTATCAGATGACAAACTTGACGAAAAAGAAATGAATGAGAAATTTGGTAACGATTTATCATTTTCTATTGATGAACAAGGGTATCTCGAAATCTCTTTTGATGAACTAAAAAATAAATCTAAAGATTTGTTAGCTTATGTTATTTCCAAAATAAATGTTAAAGACATTCGAATTAGCACCAATTCTTTGTCGAAAGTAGTAAAGAAAATCTATGAAACTAAATCTTTTTAGAAAATATCGAGGTTTTATTAAAGCAGGAATGCTTGATACTTTCGCATACAAATTTCAAATCTATGGTTGGTTAATAGGTGATATTTTAAGTTTAGCAATTACTTGCATTCTTTGGTTTACAATCTACCAACAATCTACCGAAGCAATTATTAATGGAATGTCTTTCAAGCAAATGATTACTTATGTAATTAATATTAAAATTATTTCTCAAATTGTTTTTTGTTCGCAAAGTTTCTTTAACGAAGGAATGGATATTCGTGAAGGAAGTATCGCAATCAACTTAACAAAACCATTAAATTATCGCTATAAACTATTAACACAAACTTGTGGAACATTTATTGCAAACTTTATACTCTTTTTCGTTCCACTCTATGTTGTTGGTACTTTAATTCTATATTTTGGCTTTGGTTGTGATCTTCCTCAATGGTACAATGTTTTGTTTTTCTTTGTTTCAGCAATTCTTTCAGCGATTATTTATGACAGTATAAATTTCATGATTGGACAATCAGCTTTCTTTACCGGAAGTTTATTTGGAATAATGATTATTAAGGATACCATCATTAATTTCCTTGCTGGATCATTAATACCTTTAAACTTTTTACCAAACTGGACGCAAATAGTTTTAAGAGTTTTACCATTCTCATCCGCTCTTGAAACACCCACTTTTATTTTATTAAATTATTACACTCCATTAGATTCACTATATAAAATACTCATTCAATTAGCGTGGGTTATTGCACTTGAAATTATCGTAAATCTTATTAATAGAGGCATGATTAAACATGTCGTCAGTGCGGGAGGTTAATCATGATAAAAAGATATTTTAAATTATATCGAAGTTATCTAGCTTTAGCCTTTAAGACTGCTATTGCTTATCGAGCAGACGCTATTATTGGAATTATTGGGTTCTTAATTAGTAATATTATTAATTTTTATGTCCTTAAATTAATGATTGCACCTATTAGTCAAATCACCGTAATTTCGAGTAATGTTACGATGGTCTGGGATTTAAATATGTTGATGTTCTTATACGGATTTATTTTAATTCCAAAAGGAATTGACCATATGCTTTCAGATGATTTATGGGGCTTAGCTGGTCAATATATAAAACAAGGCGAATTAGATCGATATCTAACAAAACCAGTCAATTTATTATTTCAATTAGTCGCCGGAACTTTTAAAATTGACGGCTTAGGTGAATTAATTCTTGGAATATCATTTATGGCGATCTTTGGCCCTAACATTGCTATTTCTTGGAATATAAATAATATTATTCCACTATTATTATCTGGTTTTTGTTCGATATTTATTTTCTTTTCAGTTAAATTATTCAATGCGTCTTTAGCATTCTTTTTTAAGAGATCGATTTCATTAATGTCTTCTATTTATTCACTAAATGAATTTGCTAAATATCCTGTTCAATTATATGGAAAAGTTATTTCTTCGATTTTAATTTTCATTATTCCATTCTCTTTAGGCTGTTATTTACCAATTCAATTTTTGATTTTTGGTGGAAACATGTGGATTTTATTACTAATTATTTTTGGAGTTACTTCTATATTTTTATGCATCTCTATTGCTCTTTTTAACTTCGGATTATCAAGATATGAATCTTCAGGTAGTTAAAAACCTTATATAATATATAAGGAATTATTTTTTCTTAGTTTCTTCACATTTTTTATTTGATGTGTAACTATTAAGAAAAGCGAAAACCAAATATTGAAATTATCTTGAAAAATGCTATTATGTTTACGGAGGAAATTTTATGCCTGTTAAAGTTAAAGTTGATTCTGAAGCTTGTGTTGGATGCGGTCTTTGCGTCGGAAGTTTCCCTGATGCATTCGAATTCGATGAAGAAGGAAAAGCCCGTGTTCATGGTGATATGGAAGAAGCAAGTGCTGATGAAGTAATTGCGAATTGCCCAGCTGGTGCAATTTCTAAATAGTTACCAGATAGGAAAATAAAAAACTTGCAATTATTGCAAGTTTTTTTATTTGTTTACTCTTTTTATAATTATTCG
>Ga0172378_10004322_pt1 | contig 13341 bp, 10 predicted proteins | sample GrowelOW332metaG_FD_119755 | JGI IMG/M metagenome (GOLD analysis project Ga0172378, IMG submission 119755) | Groundwater microbial communities from an aquifer near a municipal landfill in Southern Ontario, Canada - Pumphouse #3_1 metaG | ecosystem: Environmental > Aquatic > Deep subsurface >...
AATTGAAATCCTTTCACAAGTATCCAAGAGCAAGGTCGCTAGAGACCTATCGGAGGGAAAATGAACCAGATACTCAAGCTCAGTGGAAGATTTCTCCACGGAACAAAATCACCAATGAAAGGAGCAGCTCAGATACCGATAAACGGGATACTTAACATCTCAAAAATCGAAAAGCTAATCGACGATCTAGAAGCGGTAATTGATTTCTGGGAGAACCATAAATCAGGCTTTCCACCGCTTGTAGCTGTCCAATATATAAGCGTCATAGCAAAAAGCAACAGAGTATCTAAACTTTTCTCTTCTTCAGGAAAAAGCCCAAACAGCTGCATTGTCGGAGCAAAGTTCTCAAGTGAATTGAATCCCAGACATATCATCACATATTGTGTCCCATTGAAAGCATTGAAAGTTTCGTTGGAAACGCTAGAAGATACAATGGAAATAATCACCAGACAGTTTGAAGGGATGATTGATTACGAAGCGCTTATGAAAGTTAGCAAAGGTGAAACACGACTGCAGAAAACCGATACAAGCAAGTCTGCTTTTGCAGAAATAATCAAGGATTGCTTCTATTCTGAAGGGTTCAGCATTCCCGAACCTGAAAACAACGCAACAATGAAAGAAGCTCAGATAGTATCCCTGTTCGACACTGGCCTTTCATTCGAAGCTACGGTCGAGAAGGCAGGACTCAGAAATGAGCATTTCAGCCGTGCCAGTGATACAACCTGGCTTTTGAACCCAAGACAGTACGCAATCCTTTACAGCAATGCCCCATTCCTTATATCAATGAGCTTGAATGATTGGAGCCAGGTTGCTCCGTTCGAATCGAGCCAGATACTGAAGACAGAAAAACTTACTGTGCCGAAACCTCATAATGAACCAGTGATAGGAGTAATCGATACCCTGTTCTGCACTGATGTGTACTTCTCCGACTGGGTTGACTACCGCTGCATGGTGGAGAATGATTTAATTGAAGAACAAGACTTCTGCCATGGAACAGCCGTCTCTTCGCTCATAGTAGACGGGCCACAGCTTAATCCATATCTCGATGATGGATGCGGACACTTCAGAGTAAGGCATTTCGGAATTGCGAAAACTGGAAGAACCAGCATCATGAAGGTAATCAAGGACATCAGGATGATTGTAAGTTCAAATCCTGATATCAAAGTCTGGAATCTTTCGTTAGGCTCTGAAATAGAAACAAGCATAAACTGCATATCTCCCGTTGCTGCAGTCTTGGACGAACTGCAGTTCGAGCACGATGCAATCTTCGTAGTTGCAGGAACAAATAACAATGACAAAAAAATAAAGTTTCCACGCGTAGGCTCTCCAGCAGATTCCCTTAACTCGGTCGTCGTGAATTCAATAAGTTTTTCTGGGAAGCCTGAAAAATATTCCAGAAGCGGACCAGTGCTCTGCTTCTTCAACAAGCCAGACGTATCAGCCTTCGGCGGAAATGATGAAGATGGAATGACAGTATATTCTTCCAATGGAAGGCAGAAGAAGTCAGGCACCTCATATGCTGCTCCTTGGATAGCTCGAAAGCTCGCTTATCTTATTCAAGTGATGAATCTGCCAAGGGAAGTAGCAAAAGCTCTGATCATTGACTCCGCAGCGGGATGGAACACAGATGGCACTCTTCAGAATCTGATTGGTTTCGGCAAGGTCCCCACCAGAATCAGCGACATCTTGAATACGCCAAGCAATGAAATCAAGTTCTTTGTCCAAGGCGTCTCAGAGACTTATGACACATATGCCTACAATATTCCTGTCCCCAAATGGAAGGATAAATACCCATTCGTAGCCAAAGCAACTCTCTGCTACTTTCCAAAAAGCGCTAGAAAGCAAGGGGTGGATTATACCTGCACTGAAATGGATGTCCACTTCGGACGGCTCCACAACAACAAGATCAAATCAATCGACAACAACCAGCAAGGCGATCCAGGATTCATCAAGCTGTATGAAGCAGATGCTAGAAAGAACTACAGAAAATGGGACAATGTAAAACACATAACAGAGGGAATCGTGGATAATGCAAAACCAAGGAAAGCCTATCCGGAATCCAGTTTCTGGGGAATAAGCGTCAAGGCAAAGGAACGGCTTGAAGAGAAATCCGGCAAAGGAGTTCATTTCGGTATCGTTATCACTCTAAGTGAAGTAAACAACAAGAATCGCATTGATGAGTTCATCAAGCTATGCGAAGCCAATTCATGGTTCGTCAGCAAGGTTGATATCCAGGCTATGGTGCAGAACTACCAGGAAGCTCAGGCAACAATCAAATTCGATGATTGATAGAGTGATTCAAACTAAAAAGGAATTTCAATTATCGGCGGGCCGTAATAGTCATTTTTTTTGCTTAAGCAAGGAAAGAAAGATGAACCCGCCTCACGTGACGGTTTTAATCACACTTTGTCTGCTAGAGGAACCCTCTAGCACCTCAGAAAAGTAAACAAGGCAGACCAATCAGAGCCAAGAAGATAGTCGCACTGCCAAGGAACGGATTATTTGAACATACACAGCTGGTTCAGAGCTGATTCAGTTCCATCAATTATTTCATGCGCTGTTTCCGGAACAAAGGGAGCGGGTAGATAATATAGCTTATATGCATCTTGAGCTTCATATCCCCCTTGCTTTATTGATTCTTCATTAGGAATATATCCAACTGATCCATTCGAATATCCTGATACAATTGTATAAACAAACGGACTATTCTCTCTGATTTCCATTCCTGTTTGGACAAAGACCTCTGCTGGAAGTGCAACAATCGATGTTCTTGTGGACAAGGAAAACCCTTGGATTTCAAAACCAACAGAAACCGGTTTTATCCGGCTTGACACTCTCTCTTGTTCCCATTTTTCAAAAGCCTGAGCCATCAATCCCTGATCAATCTGCCGTCCTTCTGAACTGTTTTTGTCAATTACCCTTCTTGGCCTTTTGTCATCCTGATATGAGTATTTTAATTCTATTGTCTTGCTGATTGCCTGCAAACAGGTTTCTTTTTCGAGACTTGCATTTTTCAAAGAATCAATTACGCTTTGACCGAGTTCACATCCAATCCTGACCAAATCCGATTCAAAGCCTCCCCTGAACGAACCATCATCCTGGATTAGGTTTGGACGAATATCACCACATGCGCCGTTGAAAAAAAGAATATTAGCAGAGGGAAATTGTTCATTAATCTTCCTTCTCATGTATTGTGGATAATCAGCAGATACTTCAAAAACCGTTACATCGAGAGTTGTCGCGTGCATATTAAAATTGACAAGACAAGCAATCAGCTTCGATGTTTTTGAAAAAAACCAATAAGTCAATACACTAGTATCATTTGGCCCATCAGGATTCGGAGCCATTAAAATTTGCCCGCAGATTTCTTTCCGCCGGTTAATCCCTATTCCAATGCAATTACCTTTTGAAGCCATCATACAACATGGAACAAGTGAATGAGCAGCCTTAAGAGCCAATCCGCAAACTTGATCAGAAAGTGTTTTGACAAATTCTTCATCCATTTCCACAAGTCCAAGACGAATTGCAGCCGGTACAGTATGAGCATGAGTGCAGCTGATCATTACAGATTTTTCAGACACGCCTACAATTCCAGAAATCCTTTGTCTAATCAAAGAGCAAACCGATGTTTCAATTTCGAGAACATCAATTGATACAACAACAAGCTCACCATAATCATCCTTCAGAACAATTAGATGAATCTCAGGATGATCAATGAAACCTTCAGCAGGCTTATTCCTATTGATGTGTCCATTTAACATAGCAGGCAACTTGATTTCAATCTGAGATTCAGCAGACCCAATTAACAAGGCATTTTTTTTCATACCGCTTTAAAACTCCTTATACTTTTTTGAAAAAGAAGCAATTATTGCAAAGAACTATCTCGAAAAGAAGAAGTGCTAAACTATCCAGCCACCAAAAGTTGAAGTAGTTTGCTTTTAAAGAATCCAACCGTGCTTCCAATACAATCCAGATTGCTTAGCTCTCCATCGACCACTTCAAGTGTTATATAGTCTTTCATGTAATATGGAACAAGGTTTTTTATCTCTGAGAAGAAAAGCTGTCGAAGAACAGGGTTGGAAAGAAAGGGTCCATAAGCAAGAATCACATCCGGATAAACAATTCGAACCAAGGTGTTTACCGCCTGAGCAATTGCTTTTTCAGCAGTTATTAATGCTGGTTCATCTTCAGGATTGATTTCAGCTAATTTTTGGCCCACTTCCGCTTCGTTTTCTGAAAATTTTCCATATTTTTTTTCCAGATCTGGAAACAACGCCCAGCCTGAAGCAATGGTCTCCAAGCAACCTGTCTCTCTGCATGTGCATTGCTTTTCTGAGTTTACTGAAGCTGTCTTAATATGACCTATTTCGAAAGTACTGCCAAACCCGGATTGGAAAACTTTTCCATCACTGAAGAAAGCAGCCCCTATCCCGTACCCCCAATGAAGGAGTACCACAGACTTATCTTGGAGCGGTTTTCTCCTTAGAACCATAGCTTGTAATTCTGCTTCTAGCATTCGGCAAAGGTAAATTGGAACTTGATATCTATCAGAAACTTTTGAAAAATCGAGATTTCTGACATCTGGCCATCGAGAATTAAAAATCCATCTTGAATCAAAATGGTTTACAACACCGGGCAATGAAAGTCCAATCCCAAGCAAACGCTGTCTTCCACTGATGTTATTCAGCAACAGATCAATTTGTTTCGTCACTATTCCCAAGAACTGCGAATTTGAAACATTCGATGGAACCTCAACTTCCTGTTTGTTTTTCTTTTCTCCTTTGATGTTAATGATTGCACTTGCAAGCCGACTGGATTCTACCCACATAGAAATTGAAACTAGCTTTTCGAGATTTGGTTTTATCAGTATCTCAGGCCTTCCCTGTTTTGAATTCTTTACAAGATTGTCTTCATAAATCAAATCACCATCAAGAAGTTCTTGAACTGCAAATGAAATGTTGTTTGGTCTCATGCGAAGATCCTGATAGAGTCGTTTCCTTGTTGTTTCGTTAGAATCAACTATAGCTTCATAAATCAAAGCTTTTTCAATGTCTTTCTGTCTAAAACCATGATTGCGAAAGGACTCGGAAATCAGAAAATCCATACAAACTCCTGCGAACAAACAAATATGCTTATAAATTCTATATATAGTATATATAGATTATATTATGCGTTTCAAACAACCACAACTCATTTCGACGGTATCTGGTCAGCATTTTCTATCACCTTTCTGAAAACATCTGCATATGAACGAATAACATTCTTTTCCAAATGCTTGAACCATGGCACAGCAACCGTTATCTCATGAATGCTTTCTGATACGGGAAGGCTTCCAGCCTTTTGCCTGACATCACGCTGCCCGAATGCTATTGCGGTCGGCTTCCCCATATGGAACAAATCTGATTCATTGAAAAAAGGATGAATATGCAGAGGACTGTTGCCACCGGGGAAGCACCATTTAATCCCTTCTGCGTTAACTGCTTTGCTGAATCTGTCCGAAGAAAGCCCACGGAGTTCATTGCGCCGGTACAATCCTTGTGGGTAATACCATCCGCCCATAGTTGACCCTTCGTTCATATCCACTCTATGAGGATGAAGACCAGGAAGATCAGCCAAACAATCCCAGAAATAATTCATTGATTCTTGAATCACTTTTATTCGATCTGGATAATATTTCAATTGAACTCGCCCCATAGCCGAACAAGTCTGATTCATTCTGCCTTTCATTCCGCCAATTGGAATGCCCTTGAAATGTGCCAGTTCTGGATAAGACAACTCATTGTCAACAGGATTGAATCGCGATGGAACTCCTGTTCTCTCATAATGGCCATACAAAACCGCACGTTCGAAAAGCTCACGGTCGTTTGTCAGGATTATTCCAGCTTCTCCAATTGCAAAACTTTTCCCGGCCATTAGGCTCATGGCACCGATATCACCTATAGTACCGGTGAATTTTCCTTTGTAAAGACTTCCTTGAGCATGAGAATTGTCTTCGATTATTTTTATTCCATGCTTTTTTGCAATTGGAACAATCGAATCAAAATCAGCCGGGTGACCTGCGTAGTTAACGACCACAATAGCTTTTGTCCTAGGGCCAATTCTATGTTCTATATCTTTTGGATCAATCGTCAAGGTATCAGGAGTTATGTCACAGAAATTTACAGTAGCTCCCAATTTCAATGCCTGTGCAGCACTTGCCCAATAGGTCATGCTGGGACAAATGATTTCATCACCCGCTCCAACACCGCATGCCCACATAGCTGCTTCAATGCTTGAAGTACCGTTGCAGAAGCCAAGAGCATATTCAGAGCCAATCCATGCAGCAAATTCTTTTTCGAATTGCTTGGTTATGACTGTGCCGCTCATAGTTCCTGACTTCACCACATCAATAACCGCATCAATATCTTCATGTGTTACAATAGGCCAATGAAACATTGATTCTGGTTCTGAATCAAAAGAACGCTTTCCCCCATTAATTGCAAGCTTCATATATTACCTCCAAACCTTTTTTATTCCATTTTTCGAAAACAAAACTAGTTCTGCTTTCTTGCCTTGTTCCAATTCCGAATAATCACAGTCAAGTTTGTAAATCATCTTGGGATTAATTGTGGCCATTTTGGCACAATCCGACATAATCATCCCTGTTTCATGACTGTAATTCAAAACATCGTTCAGAAGAGAGGAACCGGCACCAGCTAAATATGGAGTACCTGCAAGGCGGACAGAACTGTCGCTGGCTATTTCCACATTCATGTTTCCCCATTTCATTCTCGTTCCATTTTTCATCCCCGCCATAGGAGCTAAATCCGAGACAAGTACTATTTCACTTCTTTTTCTGCAAAGCGAAACAACTTTTAATAGTGCAGCTCCGACATGAGCACCATCAGCAATCAGACCTATTGAAAGCCCAGGATTTGCTAACTGCGAAAATACAGGATTGTCAAATCTCTCCAAACGCGAATAAACTCCATTCCCCAAGTGCGTCGACATGCTAGCACCCGAATCCACCGCTTCATCAATTTGTCTTTGGTTTGCAGCAGAATGCCCAATAGAGCAGACCACCCCATTCTCGACAGCATGTTTTATTAGTTCAATGGCCCCATCGATTTCCGGAGCTATTGTAATTACTTTCAATAATCCTTCAGATGCAGTCAACCATTCATCAAACTCTGCAATGCTTGCTTTTCTTACAGATTTCAAATCGTGGGCTCCTCTTGGACCATCAACAGGTGAAATGAATGGGCCCTCAATATGAATTCCAGATATCGATTTTCCCGCAACCGAATTTGATTTTACTTCTTTGAGAATGGTTTTGATATTTTGAACTATTACCGTTTGCGGTCGCGTTACAATTGTCGGAAAAAAATGAAAAGTACCAATTCCATTCATCTGTTCTGATACTGCATCCACCATTTCAACAGTAAGCCCAGGATCACTGAAATCCATTCCAAGATAACCGTTTACTTGAGTGTCGCAGAATCCACCAGGGCAATAGAAATCAAGCCCTTGTTTATTCGGGATTTTCTTTAGACTCTCGACAATCCCATTAACAATGGAAAAAGAATAGGCTTCACCAGACAAAATGTTTTCTGCAGAGATATCCACTTCAAGTTCCTTCTAAAGCAAAGATGCACTGTCAGAATCTATATACAAGCTGGCATTGCTGTGTTTTCGTAATATCGTAGCAGGACACGCCTCAGAAACATCGCCCTCTAAAGTCCTTTTGATTGCCTTCGCCTTAGTCAATGAAGGCACAACACAGTGAAGAACTGTGGCAGAAAAAAAAGCTGGAATGGTTACTGTTATTGCTTGCTTTGGAACACTCTCAATGCTATCAAAGCATTTGTCATGAACTTGTTGCATTCTTGATACCTCTGAAAGATCCACTACTTTGACCAATTCACTTTCATTGAATTTAGCAAATGGAGGGTCATTGAAAGCAATATGACCGCTTTCTCCAATTCCAAGAACAATTATATCCATTTTGTTTTTTTTAAGCTTTTGCGAATAATCAAGCACGACTTGGTTTACATTGCTTGAATCCCCTTCTATTAGATTAATAGATTTAAATGGCTTCTTGCTAAAAAGGTTATCAATTAGAAAGTGCCGAAAAGACTGAGGCGCTTTTTCCGAAATTCCAACGTATTCATCCATATGAAATGCATTAATCTTGTTCCATGGAATATCATCAAGCTCAAGCAATGAATTAAGAGTAGTAATCTGTGAAGGTGCCGCCGCAAACATCATATTAATCTCGGATTTGGATTTTAAAATTGATAATACATCCCTTCTAATATTGGATGCTGCACATATTCCCATCTGTTCAGCATCATCTAGCTGATGAACAAACAAATTATCAACCTTGAAAAGTTTTTTCATTACAACCCCTTTTTTAACGCCGTTTGTTATTATATTAAAGGATAAAAAGGTAGTTGTCAATTAAAAAAATAAGAAACTTCTTCTGTATTATTCCATATTTTTCCTTTATTTATAAACCTTTATCTAAAAATATATCGTAGATTAATCCTCAAAAAAAAGATTGACAGAATATAAAACACGCCTTATGCTATCATTAGTTGTTATTAAACAGCAAAAAGGAGTTCAATATGAAACGAACAAAGAAACTGATTGCTTTCTTCTTTGTAGCGGTCCTGGCTATTTCAATTGCCTTTGCAAATGGAACTGCCGAAAAGGAAACAGCAGGGAAAAAGCAGGTCATCTCACTGTGGTGCGGCTGGCCAGCACTGGAAGATATTTTCACCAGAGCAAAAGCTGATTATGAAGCTGAAAATCCTAATGTAGAAGTCGAAATCTCCACAATGAATTTAAGAGATTTTGAACAGAAACTGGCAGTTTCTCTCCCCGCTGGTTCTGGCCCGGATATCTTTATTACATCAGAATATATTGTTCCGATGTATGTAAACGCTGGCCTTGTGGCGACTCCTCCCGACAATATCTCCGACTTTGTCAATGCGAATTTCGATTCCCTTGTCAAATCTGTCAACCAATTCAAGGGTCCCAATGACAATGAAGCAAGAATCTATGGAGTTCCGCATATAGGAATTGCAAGAGTTCAGTATTGCAATAAAGATGTCATGGCAGAAGCCGGACTGGATCCCGAAAAGGCTCCACAGACATGGGATGAGCTTCTCGATGATGCATCGAAGATAGTTAAGTATGACCAAAACGGAAACATCACAAGATCAGGAATTAGTCTCCGGATATTTGGCGGCGGATCAGGCATCGGAGAAAAGTTTATGATTAAGCTAGTCCAGGCGGGCGGTTCTTTCCTAGGAAGGACTGCTGATGGCGGCTGGAAAGCTAACTACAATACCGAAGCTGGCGTCGATGCGTTGGGCTTCTATCTTGATGCACTCTATAAATACAAGGTAGATAGTTTTGAAGCAAAGCATGACACAGATGCATTTGTAAACAATCTCACCGGTTTTTATGATAGGGAGCTTTTCCCTGTTACAATTATCCACAATACAGCCCCGAATCTCCATTTCGCTACTTCTTCTATGCCTGGAAAAGTCTATCAGGGAACTGTATACAGTACAGAATCCTACTTTGTTTCAAATTCGAGCAAGAACAAGGACCTGGCATGGGATTTTATCCTTTTCATGCAAAGAGAAAAGTATGTTAAGGCTTTCTTTGTCGAACAAGGATGGATTCCACCACGCACCGACATAGATTTCAGTGATATTTTTGCTAAGTATCCTGAGTTCAAAGCTGCTTATGAATTCCCTAAGGGGTACAAATTCTGGGTCTATCCACCACTTGTACAGTGTGATGAGATTATTACTAAATTTGCTGATCGATTAACGACTGCTTTCAAGGATTCTTCTCTTACTGGAAATAGAACTGCGATGAAAGCTCTCCTCGATGAGTTGGCAAAGGAAACCAATGAGATTCTAGCGGAAGGTGGAATCCTTGGAGAAGGTCCGGTTATCGCTCCTGGTGACGTAATTGAGGCACCAGAAAACCTTGGATACAAATTCTAGCTTTTATAAAAAAGAAAGAATTATCCTGAATTATTCGTTTTCTTCAGCAAGCCAAGCTTGCTGAAGATTTTTGGTGGTACTGATGATAAAGAGAACTCAGAACAATCAGCTTAGGTTTGCCTATCTGTGGATGGGTATTATTCTTGCCCTTTACATTGTTTTAAGAATCATTCCAATAATAACTTCGTTTGGGATGAGTTTTTTCAATTGGGATTTGATTAATCCAAAAAAGAAATATGTTGGATTCAAGAATTATTCCAAATTATTCAATGACGACAATTTTCTTATTTCGATAAAGAACACGCTTATTTTCTCTTTCTTTGTGGTTTTGGTTTCGCTTTCCATATCACTTCCAATGGCATGCGCACTTCAGAAAGATTTCAAAGGCAAAGGATTATTCCAATCAATTTACTTCATTCCATACGTAATTGCTGTAGTTCCGGCAGCACTTGCATGGAAATTCATCTATGACCCAACTGGAGGGATACTGAATAGGATTATTCAGTTCTTTGGTGGAATACCAAAAGGATGGCTGGTCAATGATAAATTGGCTCTGCCTTCAATAATGATCATGACAATTTGGCAGAGGATTGGTTATAATTTGGTAATATTTACAGTGGGACTCGGAGAAATACCAAAAGATTATTATGAAGCTGCAAAGGTAGATGGTGCTGGGAAACTTAAAACTTTCTTTAAAATAACAATGCCGTTATTAATGCCTGTCACAATTTACCTCGTTATCATGAATACAATAGAAGCTTTCAACATTTTCACACCGGTTTATGTCATGACAACAGGGACACAAAGTGCTCCTGCGAGTGCAGTCAAAGTTCTTGTAATGGATATTTATCAGAATGCATTCCGTTTCTTCAAGATGGGTTATGCCTCTGCTGAATCAGTATGTCTGTTCCTAATTGTTCTCATAGTTTCTCTGTTACAGATGCTCTATTTCAAAAAGAGAGATAAATGAAAATGAAAACAAAACAATACATAAAAAATGTAACAAAATACTTAATCCTTACATTGATTGCAATAATCATGTTTTTTCCGATTTACTGGATGTTAGCTTGTTCCCTGATGACAAGACAGGAAGTAGTTCTTATTCCACCTCATCTATATCCTCATTTTCCAACACTGAAAAATTATCTTTATCTTTTTTCTCACAATAATTTCTTAAGATACATGTTCAATTCCATCATTGTTGTGGTCATATCAACATTGCTTTCGGTTTTTACAAGTGTCATTGCTGGCTACATATTTGGGAAGTTTGAATTCAAAGGCAAAAATGCAATGTTTGTCATGGTTCTAGCAACCACGATGGTTCCATTTCAAACCTATATGGTCCCATTCTACTTAATGGTAAGAGACATGGGTTTGATTAATACATATACAGGAATTATTCTACCATTAATCGTAACATCATTTGGTATTTTTTTTATCAGGCAGAATACATCTTCTATACCTGACGAATACCTTGATGCAGCTAGAATCGATGGAGCAGGCGAATGGTATCTATTCCGAAAGCTCATTGTTCCGATGATGAGTTCTTCGATTTCTGCATTGACAGTTTTTCAATTCATGTTTGGATGGAAGTTCTTTATCTGGCCTTTGATCATAACGGACTCTCCAAAAAAATTCACTTTGGAAATCGGTCTTCAGATTTTTGCAAGCCAGAACCCGCTTGATTATCAGCTTCAGATGGCCGGTGCCGTATTAGGAATGCTTCCAATACTTATTATATTCCTAATTTTCAGAAAACGGTTTATTGGCGGTATTGCTTTAACAGGAATAAAATAAAAAAGGAGATAAACAAATGGGAAAAACACTTAATGTGTGTTTCATTGGGACTGGATGGATGGGTTCAACTCAGCTTCAGATTCTTTCAAAGCTTGACGGAATTAAAATATCAGTAATCGTAGAGCAAAACAGAGTTAATGCTGAAGAGGCAATCAAGAAGGCAGGACTCGGGGATACTCCAATAACCGATAACTTTGAGATGGCAATAGAAAAATTCCCAATTGATATTGTGTGGATCGTTAGTCCGAATTCACTTCATGCACATCAGGCAATCTTTGCAATGGAAAGAGGAATAAATGTTTTTTGCGAAAAACCGGCTTCTACTACTTTCTCTGATTACGAAAAAGAAATTGAATTATCGAAAGCAAACCCAAAAGTCATGTCAATGGTTGATTACATTCTGAATTTCAACCCTATGGAACAGGTTTTATCAGAAATGGTAAAGGCTGATGAATTCGGGCGGATAGATCAATTGCAGATCAACTACCGCCATCCTGTCAATATTCAAGGCGACAAGGTCTGGAAGCTAAAGAAAGCGTTTATGGGTGATGCAATGGGAATGGGAATTAATCATGCTATATCAATGATAGTAAGGATTATGCAGATACAAGCAAAACCATTGGCTGTCTATGCAACTTCATTCAATAGCAAAGTCAGAGGTTTTGAACCAGACCCAGTATGGAATATTATGATAAGGTATGATAATGGTGCAACCGCAATCTGCCTTGGAAACATTGATGTAGAAAATGGATATGACCTATACCACTGCCTTGCTGGTTCTAAAGGTGGTTTTATATTCGATTCTCGCCTTGCTGTTCAAGATAAAATTAGGCTGTGGGGCGAAAAGATGACCAATGGACAATGGGTCTACCCTCTTCATCCAGGTTTTGAATCCACAAATGCTCTTGTCCAAAAAATAACTCCTGACATCATGTTGCCTGACAGCGGCGATGTTCTTGATCACCAGATTAAAATAGCCCTTGAGCATTTCATCAATTCAGTAAGAACTGGAGTAAAATCACCGCTCAGCTTCGACAATTCATCATTAGTAGCAGAAATCGGATGGGCGGCTCAAGTTTCCGCAAGAGAACACAGAGAAGTTCTTCTTCCTATGTCTTCAGAGGACTGTGCAATTGCAAGACTGCTTTAGCAAAGCTTGTAAAGAACAACTTTGTTGAACATCGAACCGGACCGTTTCAAAGCAATGAAGGCTGCACTTTGTAGTTGTGCAGCCTTCTTGCAATAATATCCCAACTAATTCAATGTTCACGAGAGAAATCACGGATATGACAAACGCTTGCCTAGAACGGTTAAACAGCATAGCCAAAACGCTAAAGGCAGCATTGTCCCGTTTTGTCCAAGTCTTTCTATGCAGGCATATCAGTTTTGCCATGAAAACTTCTGCATAAGGAAAACCTTCAAACTTCACTTGTATGAGTATTCTACATGTTTAGCACCGACAGAATACAGTTGAGCACCACAAGAATACGCAATGGCACCGTTTTGCCTTTTTTCTTCAAAATATGGAAGAGCACCGGAA
>Ga0172378_10004323_pt1 | contig 13340 bp, 13 predicted proteins | sample GrowelOW332metaG_FD_119755 | JGI IMG/M metagenome (GOLD analysis project Ga0172378, IMG submission 119755) | Groundwater microbial communities from an aquifer near a municipal landfill in Southern Ontario, Canada - Pumphouse #3_1 metaG | ecosystem: Environmental > Aquatic > Deep subsurface >...
AATATTTGGATTAATTGGAATGTTATTACAAAAAACAAAGGTGGTATAAAATGTATGTTATAATAGTTGGAAGAAGTGCAGTTGCAAGACATTTAATTAGTTTATTAGATGCAGTAGAAAATGAAGTTGTAGTTATTGAAAAAGATCAGGCAATTTCTAAAGCTTTAGCGTATGATTTTGATGTGATTACTGTTAATGGCGACGCTACAAATCAAAACACTTTAAAGAAAGCAGGAATTGATCATGCTGATGTTTTTTTAGCTTTAACTGATGATGATGAATCAAACTTAATTATGGCTTTGATTGCTAAACAAGCAGGAGTTAAAACAGTTGCAGTAATTTTAAGAAAAATAAGTTATCAAAAAGAAGTTTTTGATAAACTTGGAATAGATTATGTTATTCAACCAGATTATGCAGCGGCAGGTTACATCACTCAACTAATAACAGACAAAGACATTTTAGATCTTTCTTTCTTTTCAATGGGAGACGCAGGAATTGTTGAAAACGTAATTAAAAAAGAAAGCAAGCATATAGGGCTTCACATTTCCAAATTTAAAACTCTTCTTCCAGATGAAAGTAATATTATTGGCTATTTTAAGAACGGAGACTTTAATATTTACAAAGATGTAGATGTTTTAGAAGAAGGACAAAAAATATTAATTGTAGCAAAAAAAGAAAAAATAAAAGAAGTTAAGAAATTAATTTAATTATTAATTTCTTCTAATTCTTGTTGATTATCAGTTTCTAAGACACCATAATGTAAACAAATAGTGTGTCTGTATTTTCTTCTTCCATCTTTGTCTGCAGTAATTAGAGATCTAGTTTTTTGCCAAGTCTTAACATGTTTATTGTAAAGTAGAGTTTTTCTAATCTTTTCTGTGTGATCAATGTCGTTAAGATAAATATCTATACCTGTTGTTTGATCAATCTTTTTAGAAATAAAGAAAGGTTTGTGTTTACCAGAATTAGCATTATTTATAGTATTAACTTGCGTTTCTATTTGTTTAACTATGGTGTTTTGTAGTTCTTTCATTAGTTCTTTTGTGTCAAATCTTAATTGTAAAATAGTCGTGTAATAATTACTTGCAAGTTTTAAACATTCAGTACATTGCTCAACTCTAAAAGAAACGTCTTTTTCCATAGTTATTTCTTTAATTGCATTTCCAAATAATGCTTTAACAGTAACTTTAACATAATATTCATGTTTATAGAAATCAGCAACTAAAGTAACACTTGGTTTTGCTTGTTCAAGTTCTTTTATCCTTATGTGTTTAGAAAGTTCATGTTCTAGTTCTGGTTTTTTAAGTAGCTTTTTAGCATACCTGTAAGTGTCACATTTAGGACAATAGGTTATTTCAAAAGTTGGTGCAACAATTACTGGATTTTCAGAAATATAACACTCTATACAGAAGTTATTAATCATTTTCTCTTCAGGAACTTCCTTTCCACATTTTGGACAAAATCTTTGCATATTTTTAACCTATTCTAAATCTACTGTTTCTCCAATTGCTGGATTTTCAGCTACAATACCAAGTTTCTTTAATTCGTCTTTAAAATTAAAGGTTGTTTCCTTATCTCCATGAACACAAATAACTTTTTTAGGATTAACTTTTTTAACTAGTTCAAGAAGTTCATCTTTTCCTGCGTGTCCAGAGAAACTATGTTTAGTGACCTTTGCTCTTGGCGAATAAACTTTACCGTCAATATAAAGTTTATTTTTATCAAGTAATCTTCTTCCATTTGTTCCTTCTACTTGATATCCTGTAAGAATTATTTTATTTTTCGGGTCATCTCCAAGTTCCTTGATATAATAAAGAACAGGTCCGCCTTCAAGCATTCCTGCTGTTGTTATGATTATACAAGGTTCTTGTTTACCAACTATTTTTTCTCTTTTCTTTTGATTCTTTATATATTCTACTTTATCAACAGCTTTCTTAAATCTTAAGAAATCATTAAAATGAGCAGGATATTGAGAAAAGATTGTTGTTGCAGCTTTTGCCATTCCATCTAAATAAACAGGAACTTTAATGTTATGTTTATCAAGAATGCTAATTAATTCTTGTGATCTTTCAATAGCAAAAGCAGGAAGAATAATAATTCCTCTATTATCTAATCCTTCTTTTATTTCGTCTATAAATATTTTTTCTTGTTCTTTTCTGTTTCTGTGATTTTCATCACCATATGTTGTTTCTGTAATCAGATAATCAACTTGTGGTAATTTCTTATCATATCCTTTAAACATTTGGCTTTCTGTTCCTCTATAGTCTCCTGTGTATAAAATTTTAATTTTATTCATTTCAACAAGAGGCATAACGCTACCAACAATGTGTCCTGCATCAAAGAAGGTTATTGTTGTGTTGTCAGTAATCTGTATTGGTTTTTTATAATCAATATAGAATGCTGAATTGTTTGTGTCATCCACATTGTGAGGTTTAAAGCCACAATCTTCGCCTGTTAATTTTGCAATTTTTAGAGTGTCTTTCCATAACAGATTAGACAACTGTAATGTTGCTTCTGTTAAAAAAAGCGGAGCATTAGCTGATTTATAAAGTGTAGGAATTGCCCCTGAGTGATCTAGATGTGCGTGACTTAAAATCACACCATTTAATGGGTCTTTAATTGGTCTTGGATGTTCTGTTTTTGATGGTAATTCCAAGTCCGTTGTTGTTTTTGATTTAGGATTAAGTTTTAAACCATAATCCAAAAGTATATTGTCTTTGCCTTTTACAAGAATTGCACTTCTTCCAACTTCTTGTCCGGCACCTAAACATTGTATTTTCATGTTTTATTCTCTCCTTTATGTTAATAAAAATAATATTAAAATAGATTACCTATGTAATTTTAAATAGAATATATGTTCTAATTAGAATTAAGATATATTTAAATATATATAATTTATAGTATATATAGGTTTTTAAATATATTTTTGGTGGGAAAAATGGCTTGGTTGAATTTTTTAGACTCAATTGAATTTTTAAAGAAGAATAATGTTAAGGTTTTAGAATATAAAATAATTGACAATAAAGAAAAACTAGAAGAACTAGATGATTTTCCATATGTTTTAAAGTTAAGTTCTAATCTTTTACATAAGACTGAAGAAAAGGCAGTGATTACTGATTTATATTCAAAAGAGTCTTTAATTTCAGCATATGATCATTTGTTATCAATTTTAAAAAAACATAAACTTGAAGGAAAAATCATTCTTCAAAAACAAGTAAAAGGCTTAGAGTTAATTGTTGGAATTAACAAAGACGAGCAATTTGGTAAAATTATTCTTTTTGGACAAGGTGGAATTTACACAGAAGTCTTAGATGACACAGCAATAAGAATTCTTCCTATTGGAAAGAAAGAAATAGAAGAAATGATATTTTCTACAAGAATAAGTAAATTGTTTTTTGCAAGAGGAGTAATTTACGATACTAAAAAAATAATTGACTTGATTGAAAACATCTCTAGAATCTCAAGTAAAGTTCAAGAGTTAGATTTAAACCCAGTAATCTTTACAAAAGAAGATGTTTACATAGTTGATGCAAGAGTAAAATTAGAGGACTAGTTTATGAGTTATAATTTAGATTTAAATACACATTTTCTAAAAAGAAAACAATCTCCAAAGAGATATTGGCAATTTGTTTCTAAAAATAATCTTTTAGGAACAGCAGTTACTGAAAATGCAAAACTAAATCCTAAAAAAGCTTATTTTCAATTGTATGCGTGTAAACCTAAAGGAAAAATATTAATTCCAGGAGTTACAATTTCAACAGATTCAGGGGACGTTTTAGTTTATGCCCCTTCAGAAGAGCTTTACGATTATGGAACAATCTATGAAGAAAATGTTTCAATAAAAAGAATTTACGATCTTTGTGAGAAGAAAGGATATTTAATGTCAATTGCTCATCCGTTTGGTTTAATTAATAATTCTGCAAGTTATATGATGGGATTGTCAAAACTAGAAAAATTTATTAAAGAAAAAAATGTAGGTGTAGAGGCATATAATGGAATGATTGGGTATCTTTCATATTACATGTATGATTCTTTTTTTCTAAAAACTATGAGAGATGTTTTAGATTATGTTGAAAATAATAAAATTTTAAGTGCTTTAGGAATATCTAAATTTGCAGAAAGATTTAATCACAAAATTGATCAAAAAAGTTATGATGTCGTTTATAAATTAGCCGCAACATTAAAGTTATCTCAAACAGCAAATTTTATAACTGCTGGTTCAGGGACAGATTATGTTGACAGAATTGGTAGTGGAATTATAACCCTTGATTTAAATAAATCTTTTTTTGAAGAAGAAAATAATAGCCAAAATAAAATTATTCTTTCAAAAATTAGTAAAAAAGAAATAATTTCTTTTGGCCCTCCTGGGAAATATACAGATGATCTTTTTGAAAGATCAACAGCAAGAATTACAAAGACAAAAGCTTATGAAGATTTAATCTATCTTACAAAAACAGCTTTTATTAAAAAACAGAAAGCAAAAAAAGAATAAATATGTTATTTATATATCCTATGATTTTTATCACAATTGTTTCTTTAATTTATTTCGTTTATGATGATTTAAAAACAAGAGAAGTTAATGTGGCATTTATTTTTTTAATCGCGGGTATTGGTTTTTTATATAATTTGTATTTTGGTTTTATTTATAATTTTTTGAAACTATATCTTTTACAATTATTGATAGTTATTGTTTTTCTATTGATAATCTATATTGCTGGAAAAATAACCATTTATGCATATATTGGTGAAGGCGATTTATGGACTCTTTTTATGATTTCTTGCACTTGTGGATATGTAGTTTTATTTTCGGAATTTATTTTGTTGTTTTCTTTAGCATTTATGTTTTTTATACCTTTAGTTTTCTTTATATATAATGTGTGTAAAAAAAATTATCCTGATAAAATATTAAAAGAAAAAATTTGGTTGATGTTTCTAGGTTTTCCAAAGAATATTTCTAAGATAAACAATTTCTTTACGCCGTTAGAAGAGTTTAAAATTGTAAATGGTAAACTTGAGAGCAAAATGATACTTAAACCAGATTGTGATCCTAAAATAATCCTTTCAAAATTAAAAGAATTCTCAGAAATTTATAAGATTAAAAAAGTTTGGGTGTCTCCATTAATTCCTTTTGTTTGGCCTATTTTAATTGCATATATTTTTGTTTTGTTTTTAATGCTATTTAATAAACTTAGTTGGCTTGGTTTTTTTGCAACTTTTTATATTTGATTTTTATAAATATATTTATAAATAGTTTGCACATATTATTGCTATAAATATATTTAAGTATGGTTGAAATAAAAAAAATAGATTTGTTTAGAGATAGTTCAAATGTTTCTAAAGAATCTGATAGAAAAATAATAAAACCTGTATTTAATATAAAAAATACAGATTTATCTAATTATGAGTCTAAAGAAATTATTTTAAAAAAAATAGATTTGAAAAAAGAAAAGAAATCAGAAATTGTAAATTCTAAATCAAATTCTTATTCAATTTCGCCACCATTTAAAAAAGAAAAAATAAAAGTTGCTGAATTTAACGACCAGTCTTTTTTAGATGGTGTTAAAAATAATAATTTTGTAAAAGATCAAAAAGAAAAGGAATTAAATAAAGAAATAGAAGAAGATTTATCTTATAGAATAGAGAAAAAAAAATTAGAAGCTGTTTCTCAAAAAGTAGAAAAAAATGGTTTTAAAGATTTTGATTCAAACGACATTTCAAAAGAAAAAGACATAAATGTAGATGAATTATTAGGAGATTTAGATAAGCAAACAAAAAATATAGATGAGGATAAACCCTTTATAGAAATGATTAGTTTTTTAGATGATAAACCAAAAATAAGTAAGATAAAAATAAACAATTTAGAACTTTCTAATTTATACTCAAAGATTGATGATATAGAAAATAAAAAAAGTACAAAGGTAATTCAAACAGAATATATAAATCAAAACAAAACAAAAGAAAAAGAATCAAAAAATAAAGAAAAACATATTGACATTATACCGTTAATCGAAAAAATAGAAATACCAGACATTATTTCGTTAAATGATGATACAAAAATTATTGAAGCACTTACAGATAAATTTGTAAGTTTAGAAAAAAAGCCAGAATTAGAAAAACCAAAATCTTCTAGTTTTGTAATTAAGAATAAAAAATTAAAACCAAACCCTTTAGTTGAAGATAAGATTAAAAATTTAAAAATACACGCAGATAAATTAAAAATTGAAGTTGCTTCTAAAACTAAAGAAAATATTCGTGCTGAGAATGTCTCAAAACCAATTAATACTTTTGATTATATTTTACCAAAAGATTATGGCGTTTCAAATCAAGATAATAAAGTAACCAATAAAAATAAAAATTTAGTGAATTTGATTTATGATGCTTACATTAATATTAATCAATTGAATGAAAAAGAAATTAATGAAAAATATAATGTTGATGAGTTTACATTTGTAGATATTTCTTTTGTGAATAATAAATTGTTATATAATATTATTCAACCAGAATTAACTAAAGCACAAGAAGAAATATATGTTGAAATCAAAAAATATTTTTTAGATTCAATTGATGCAAATTATTATTCTTTTAATGGAGATAAACAAGGAATTAATGATTATATTAAAAAAATATATGATTTAACTTTAGATAAATTGTCTTTTGATTTAACTAATTTAGATAAGAAATTATATTTTGATTTTATAAAACAAGAATTTTCGGGTCTAGGCTTTTTATATAGTATTTTAGATGATAAAAATGTTATTGAAATAAATTGTGCTGGTGTTGATTTACCAATAACTGTTTATCACATAAAATATGGGGCAATAGAAACGAATTTAAAATTTGAAAAAATATCTCAATTAAATTTATATGTTTTATCTCTTACAAAAGTAATGGGTATTCGTGTAAATTCTTCTAATCCATTAATTAATGGATATTTGCCTAATGGATATAAAGTTGAAGGTATTTATTCTGTAGGAGATACAAGTAATAAAGGCTCTTCTTTTGTAATTAAGAAATATTTAGAAAATCCCTTAACACCTGTTAGTTTAATTAATCTTGGAATTGGTGCTATTGATTTATTTTCCTATATTTGGTGCGGTATTGATCAAGGATATCAAATTGTTCTTACAGGAACAGACAATATAATGATAATGAATTCTCTGGCTCAATTATATCCTAATAAAAAAATTACCAGCGTTCAATCATATGATTATTTTAAATTTCCACAAAAAAATTGGATAAAAAGATTAGTTTTAGAAAATTCGCAAATTTCTAAAAAAGCAATGATCTCTCAAGTTTTTTCTGAAAGACCAGATTATCTTGTGTTAGATACATTCACTTCTGATTTGTTTGATACAAAATGGTACGATATTAATTTAATTTATGTTAATCCCAATATCTTAGCAGAATATTTAGATAAAATTAAATCTATAGGTTTAAATGCTATAGTAATATATCTAGACAGAATTAAATCTAAGAATTTTGAACAAATTCAAATATCAAAAGTTGTTGAAATTCAAAAAAATATTTTAAAAACTATATTAGAATTTAATTCAACAGATAATTATTTCCATATTAATTTAGTTCCATCTAGTATTGATATTGTAGAATTTAATAGAAAACAAAAAATCTTAAGGTGGATGGTGGATTCAGAAATTATAGATTATTTTGATTTTAATAATATTGTTTCAGATTATGATACTAATGCTTCAAAATTATTATCTAAATTAAATATAAATGAAAAGGAATAAAGTATGTTTGGTAAATTGTTTTCAAAAATTTCTCTTTTTTTCTTTTCCGAAGTATCTAAAATTTTAGCCCCCAGATTTAAAGATTTATCAAAAACATTAGCATTTACAAATATAGAAGAAGACATACAAACATATTTGTCTAATATCCTTTTTTTTTCTTTTATTATTGGTGCAATTTTAGAAATTTTAATAATTTTTGTATTAGTTAAATTAAATATTTTATTTTCGTTATTTACTTTCATTTTAACTATTGTAGTTTCTGTAACTTTTGCAATATTAGTTTTTATAATATTATATAAATATCCACAATATATTGTTGTTTCAAACAAAAAGAAAATTGAAGAAGAATTAGAAAAAAGTGTTAAGCATTTATCCGTTTTACAAGATTCAAGTTTAACAGTAAAAGATATATTGTTTTTACTTCAAAAAATAGATCATAATCAATTATTAACTGAACAATCTAAAAAGATAATTGCAATGTCTGATTTAAATAATAATTTAAAAGAAACTTTAAAATATATTTGTGATAATACATATTCTGAACAAGAATATAGTTTCTTTTCAAAATTAATTGAGGTTTTAGATAAGAAATCAAAATTAGTTGATATAATTAATGAATATTTAATATCAACAGAACAAACAAGAAAAGAAAAAGAAGAACAACAAAGAAGCAAAATCACTTTATTATTTGAAATAAATATTTTTTTATTTTTTTTAATTTTTATTTTGGTATTTAGTGTTTTTTTAATGCCAGTTTCAAAAGAATCTATAAAAGGAATTTTATTTGCCGTTGCTATAATTTTTCCAATTATTGAATTTATATTAGTTGTGATTTTAAATAAGTGAAAAATAATGGTTGTAGAAAAAGACATAATAAAAAAAATGAATATATTTTTCTATAATCATGAGTATAGTATTTTAGATGTTGCAGGTATTTTTTGTGGATTTATTATTTTATTGATTGCAAATCATTTTTTTGTTACTAGCAAATTATATTATTTTATATTTATAGTTGGTTTAATGGTTAGTTCTTTAGGTTTTATAATAGAATATTTTATTAAAACAGAAAAAAGAAAAGCACTTGAATCTGAATTTAATTATTTTTTATATGATTTATCTAAAGAATATAGAAAAACAAATAATTTAGCATTGGCATTAACAAATATTGTAGAATATAATTTTTATGGTAACATTAACATTGAAATAAAAAGATTAGCCAATAGAGTTTCTTGGGGGGATTCTTATGAGGATGCTTTAGAATCAATAAATAAAAATATACAAAGCGATGTTATAATTCACACTTTAACTTTATTGAAGGTTTTAAAGAAATCCACTATGAGTTATGATAAAATTTTAGAAAATATTTCTAAAGATTTAAAAATATTTAAAAGTGAAGATAGAAATAATAAGTATTTTTCAAATTTATTTTATTTATCTATAATTTTTTATTTTATTTTTGTTTTTGTATTATTGTATGTAGATTATATAATTGGAAGTAACTTTTTATGGTCTGCTAATAATGAAATAGTAACGCGTGTATTTTTTGATAACTTTATAATGTATGTTTCTTTGTTATTAGGTGTTTTTACAGCTTATGTAATGTATTCTATAAGGAAAGAGAAAGGTATTTTCTTTATAAAATATGTTTTGATAATTTTTATAATAACCGTAATCTTATTTCAGATATTTCTACCAAAACCAGAAGCTGAAAAAATATTGATAGATACTATAAATTATATGCAGAAAAATAATGAAGATATAATTGATTTAACTAATATAATTGCACTTAAAACAGTTAGTGCTAAATTTATTTCAGAAAATACTCAAAAAACAATATATTTTATTAATTTTGAAAATCAAAATTGTTTAACAGAAGAATGTAAAGAATATGCTTTATTTGTAAATGAAGTAAACTTTTTTAATTTTAGAATAGAAAAAATTTCAGAAAATACCTATATTATATATTATTCTAAAGTTTAATTAAAATTTGGTCGTTTAAATATGATTAAGAATATAACTAAAAATAAAATAATTATTAAAAACAAAAAAATAGCAAACACTATTACTTTAAGAGGATTAGGATTAATGTTTTCTAAGGAGTCTAATTTTAATTATGGCTTAATATTTGATCTTGAGAGAGAAACAATTATTGGGGCCAGTTTACATATGTTTTTTGTTTTTTATACCATCAATGTTATATTTTTAGATTCAAAGAAAAGAATAGTGGATATTAAATCAAGTTTTAAACCATTTTCATTATATTCTACTAAAAAGAAATGCAGATATATTATTGAATTGCCTAAAAATATAGATTCTAAATTTTATGCTTTAAATGATCAAATTTCGTGGTGATTTATTTAAATTGACCAGTTTTTAAATAAAAAGTTTATGTATACTTAGAAATTTGAACTATTTTTGAGTTTTTGGTTTAAAATAACTACTAGCAACCATATATAAAGATTTTATAACTATAAGATATACAGTAATCTATTACCTAGATTCCACAAAAGAAATATATGGCAGAAAAGAGGAAGAGAAGAAACACACTGTTTAACAGGAACAGGTCCCTGTTCTTTTCTTCTCAGATATTATACTTTTTAGGTTTAATACCCCAAAAAGACCTTTCCTTCCCCAAATGAAAGGTAACAATAAAGCAATTCAGATTTGAATTGCTTTTTTACTTATTTTTTTATTAAAATGTTTTATTTAAATATGTTTCTATAGTAATATATTTATATAAGCTAATAAATTCGACTATTTAAAAATACTAAAATATTAGTATTTAAAAGCGATTTTTAAAAAAAATTAAGGTGACTATATATGGGATTAAGACCAGGACATTGTTATTGTCAAAATGTAAAAAAAAGAGCATATTCAAGAGTTGCAGTTAAAGTTCATAAAAAGAATTTTATTGGTGGTGTACCAGGATTAAAAATAAGACAGTTTCATATGGGTAATGGAAACAGACCATATACCCACGTTGTGCATTTTGTTACAAAGAGCAAGGTGCAGATAAGAGATAACGCTATTGAAGCAGTAAGACAGAGTGTTGTAAGACAATTAAATAAGAAACTAACTGCTGTAAACTATTATATGAAGGTAAGAGTTTATCCTCAATTCTTCTTAAGAGAGAATAAACAAGCACAAGGGGCACATGCCGACAGAATTCAAACAGGAATGAGTCAATGTCCTTTTGGTAAAGTTGTTGGTAGAGCTTCAAGAGTAAGACAAAGTCAAAAAATATATAGTGTTTTAGTTGATGAAGCAAATGTTAAGTTTGTTAAAGAACTTTTTGAAAGAATGAGTTCTAAATTTCCTACAGAAATGAAAGCTGTTGTTGAAAAGAATATAGACAATTTAAAGTCTGTTGGAACAGTAAGAAAGAAGAGAAGAGTAAAAGAAGAAGTAAAAACAGAAGAAGTTGCTACCCCTGCAGGTAAAGACGCTAAAGGTGCTGCTCCTGCTAAAGGTGCTGCTCCTGCTAAAGGTGCTGCTCCTGCAAAGGGCGCTGCTCCTGCAAAAAAGAAGTAGTTTTTCTTCTTTTTTCTTTTTCTTTTTATTAAATTTTGAAAAATTATGTATTTATTTTTATTAGGTAGAGACAAAGATTTGTCTAAATTAGAGCTTGCTATTTGTTTAAAAAAGAATAATATAAACTATTCTATTGTTATTAATTCAGAGAAATATCTTATTTTAGACATTAAGAAAGAAGAAGAAGAGATTAAAGAAATTACAAAAGATTTATCAGGTATTGTAAGAATTGCACACATTTATTTTGTTTCTAAAAAAATTACAGAAGAGGTTTCTAATAGATTAAACTTTAATTCTCCTAAGAAATTCAATTATACTATTTCATCTATTGATATCGATGAAGATGAATTAGGAGATATAGAGAATATATTAAAAATTAATTTTAAAGAAGAAAAAGTAAAAGCCGTTTATAAAAAACCAGTAACTCACACAAAAAGTAAATCTAAAAATTTAATTAATCGTGTTGCTAATCCTGATAATTATTTTTCTTGGAAAATAGAAAATGGTTTAGAACTTTTTGTAATTAAGGACATTAATTTTTATTTTGGCAAAACTATTTTTTGTCCTAATCCTAGAGAGTTGATTTTTAAAGATAAGAATAGACCTGCAATTAAAGAAAAATATAACACTTCTTTTAGATTAGTTTCAATAATGATTAATCTTTTAAATTTAAATAGAGGAAAAACTCTTGTAGATCCATTTTGCGGTACAGGGACTTTTTTAATTGAAGGGTTAATTAAAGGTTATGATGTTATTGGAATAGATGTTGATTTTGAGATGGTTGATTCAGCAAATAAGAATGTTTCTTGGGCTGCTTCAACTTTTAAATTAAAGAACAAATATAAAATAATTAGAGGCAGTTCAGCAAATGCTAAATTTCAAGCAGATGCTTGTGTTTTTGAACCATATATGGGACCTTTTTTTAAGAAGTTACCAAATAGTGTTAAAGCCAGAACTCTTGTTAAAGAACTTAATGAAATCTATTCTGGTGTTTTCTTAAATTTAAATAAGTCTTTGTCTAAAAATGCAAGAGTCGTTTGTATATTGCCCGAATATAAAACTAATGATAAAAAAATAATTTCAATTAATAAAGATGTTTTTTTAAAAAATGGTTTTAGATTTGTTGATGTTTCTAAAATTAATGAAGAATTAGATTTAAAGAACCCTATAAATTATTCAACCCCAGATGGTTCAGTAATTAATAGGACAATAAATATTTTAGAAAAGATAAATTAAATGGAGTGATGTTAAGATGGAAAGAACTTTAGTCATATTTAAACCAGACGCATTAAATAGAGCATTAGTTGGAGAAATTTTGCACAGATTTGAGAGGAAGGGCTTAAAGATAGTCGGCATGAAAATGATTTATCTTGATGATGAATTACTTGATGAGCATTATTCTCATTTAAAAGACAAACCTTTTTTTCCAAGAATAAAAAAATTTATGAAAAGTGCACCGTCAATTCTTTGTGTTCTTGAAGGTAACAATGTAATTTCTGTTGTTAGAAATTTAGTTGGTGTTACTAGAGGATATGATGCAACTTCTGGAACAATAAGAGGAGATTATTCTTTAAGTGGTCAATGTAATGTAGTTCATGCATCTGATTCTTTAGTTGCCGCAGATATTGAAATTGCTAGATTTTTTAAAGATCACGAATTGTTTAATTACGAAAAAGTTGATTTAAATTTTGTGTATGCTGAAGATGAAAAATAATTTTTTTATTTTTTAGCACACATGTTCTTTTTTTCATTTGTTTTGTTGTTGTCTGTAAATACACTTTTGATTTGATTTTGCAGACATGATTTCTAGTTCATATTTTGTTTTTTTAAAATGAAAATTTGTTCATATTTAAAAAATAAAAACCTTTATATATATTATGCACTACTATTAATATATAATATTTTTCCAAAATGGGGAAGGAAAAGAGAAAAAGGGGTGAAAAAAATGGTAGAAAAAAAGAAAACTGTTGCAAAAAAACCAGTTGCTAAAAAAGTAGTAAAGAAAGCACCTGCAAAAAAGCCAGTTGCTAAAAAGAAAAAAAAGTAAATCTTAAGTAACTA
>Ga0172378_10004324_pt1 | contig 13334 bp, 14 predicted proteins | sample GrowelOW332metaG_FD_119755 | JGI IMG/M metagenome (GOLD analysis project Ga0172378, IMG submission 119755) | Groundwater microbial communities from an aquifer near a municipal landfill in Southern Ontario, Canada - Pumphouse #3_1 metaG | ecosystem: Environmental > Aquatic > Deep subsurface >...
ACGATATTGCACGGGAGAAACACCATAGAACTTGCCATTATTGTAATTGGCAGCCTCTACTTCTGAATATCCCATGGCTTTCAGTTGCTTGAAAACCTCAACATGGTTCTTGGCATATTTGTCAGCGTCTCCTATCTTATCGCGAATAGAATAAAGCTGTAGGCACATTTCTTTCTGTGGCATCGCATTTTGCTGCACACGAGTGCGCTTTTGTGCAAAACTTACAGAGGTTCCAATGAAAGCCAAGGCGATAATGGATATAATTATCTTATTTCTCATGATTGGTTTGTATTACTCCAATACCTTGATTCGTACGTTGCGATACCAAACATCATCACCATGATCCTGGAATCCAATGTAGCCTTCGTGGTTCTTTCCACCAATGTTCTTCAACAATTCGTAAGCGACAGGGAATTCGCCGCCTTTCTTAAACTTGCTGTTTTCCAACATTTCGTTCCATTTCGGAGTCCAAAGATGATATTCCACAACGTTCGCACCGTTCTGTCCATGAACGACAGTTCCTTTGAAAACCATGATCTTTCCTTGATTCCATTGGCCAAATGGTTTGGCATTCTGTGGCTTTGCCGGAATCATATCATACAAAGAGGCTGATTGACGGTTACCATCAACGCCTAGCTTAGCGTCTTCGTGGTTCTGATTGTCAAGAATTTGATATTCTGAAGCTGACTGCCAGATAGGGAGATAGGTATCTTTTCCGTCTTCTTGAGTCGTAACTTCCTGAGCCAAATAGAACACTCCTGAATTACCGCCTTTTGAAACCTTATATTCAAAGTCCAATTCAAAGTTCTTAAACTTGTGAGCGAAGATCAAATCGCCGCCGCCTTCCATCTGAGCTTCACCGGTACCAGATCCATGTAGATGAATGGCACCGTCCTGAACGTCCCAACTTATTGGCGCCTTGTCCATTCCATAACCACGCCATCCAGTCAAGGTCTTGCCATCGAACAACGTAATATAGCCATCTTTGTCAACAGGATACTTGCTGATGTCAATAACTTGCTTGTCGGCTATTTTATATTCTGTAGAAGCTTTCTTGCTGTCTTCTGCTTCATTGTTTTTCTTGTTGCCACAGGACACCACAAGAAGTGATGACAAGGCAACCAACGCTAATGTATATTTCATAATTCTAAATCTTTGTTATTGATTATAAAACTTTCACTTTGATGTTGCGAAACCAAACATCGTCTCCATGATCTTGGAGGCCAATAAAGCCCTCATGGGTAGGACCGCCGGCTTCACTGAATGCAGCAAATGCTTCTGGCCATGATTTTTCACTAAATTTACTGGTCTGTAAAAGTTGAATCCACTCTGGTGTCCATAAACGATATTGAAGAACCTGCTGACCATTTTGGAAATGTGTAACCAATCCATTCTGTACTCTGATCACCGTATTATTCCACTCACCATAAGGCTTTTGATTTTGTGGTTTTGCTGGAATCAAATCGTACAAAGAGGTTGATTGGCGATCGCCGTCCTTACCCAATTTTGCATCAGGATGGTTTGCATTGTCTAATACCTGACTTTCAAGACCTGAAACAACGATAGACTCGATGTTGCCATTTTTATTGGTAAGTTCTTTTGCCAAATAGAAGATACCAGAGTTGCTACCTTTTGCAACTTTCCAATCAATAGACACTTCAAAGTTCTTGAACTGGTGTGCGAAAATGATATCTCCACCTTCTTTTCCTTTAGCAGCCTCGTCTTTATTGCCGATAAACTTCATGGCACCATTGTCAATGATCCATCGAGAAGGAACGTAAGATTTGCCATAGCCTCTCCATCCTGCGAAAGAACTTCCATCAAAGATGTTGATATAGCCATTTTTGTCTACTTTGTAAGCATGCTTGTTCCATTTCTCAGGGCCTTGGAAACCCTGTGAGCAATATAGTGTAACTGTTCCCTTTGGAGATTGAGTTGACTTTGGTGTTGCTGCAGAAGCATTCATCGCCAAAAGGCAAATTGCAATAGAAAAAATTATTTTTTTCATAATTATATTTCAATATTAGATCATTGGTATTTCAGGAAGTCTCCATCCTTCACGGTAAACAGGCTTGATAAGACGCTCTGCCCACTCATTCGCATTCACAGGTTCGCTGTATTTGCGGTCGAAGGTTGGATGACCATCGTGGATTTGGAATTTATCTTCGATGATGCTGCGCAATTTAGCATCAGCAGGAATATTGGTGAAGCGCATGTTCTTTGCATCCCACTTGAGCCATTGTCTCAGTTCTTGCAAACGAACAGCAGCAACTCCCATCACGATCATTTCATTTAATGGACCAGACAGACTGAAATCTGATTCGCTCATGATGCGGTTTTCTGGACTTTCCTTACAAGCGCGGATCCAGTCTTGCTGGTGGTTGTCGTCTTTAACGATACGGCATAGTTCGGGAACAGCCGGTTTGCGGCCTGATACCAAGAATGGATTGGATCCATAGGTACCTACAACCATTGTGTCTTTCGTACCATAGTAAACCGTAACACCATTATCATCGAAATTCTTGTCAGCCGGCATGTCGAATGGAAGTTCTGGACGAAGACCTCCATCATACCATGTCAGCGTACATGCTGGCATTCCCAACTTAGCCATATTATCGCGTGCAGGGAAGTGATATGTGATCTTTTGTGCGCTTGGGCATGAGTCTGTCATCAACATTGTTGAGCTTCCGATAACCTCATCCGGTGCTCCTAAGTTCAAACCTTTGAAGGCTACTTGTAAAATGTGGTTGGCCATATCGCCAAGAGCCCCTGATCCGAAGTCCCACCATCCACGGAAGTTCCAAGGAGTATAGGCAGCATTGTAATCACGATACTTTGCAGGACCGATGAAAGCATCCCAGTTCATTGTTGATGGAATAGCCATTTTCTCTGATGGGGCAGCCATTCCTTGTGGCCATATCGGACGGTTGGTAAACGAATCGATGCGTGTTACCTCACCGATTTCTCCATTCCATAGCCAGTTCAAAGCTTGACGTGTTCCTGCACTTGATGCTCCTTGGTTACCCATCTGTGTGGCTACATTATATTTTTTTGCGAGTTTAGTCAGCAACCTTGATTCATAAGCATATAATGTCATTGGTTTCTCAACATAAACATGCTTACCAGCCATCAACGCTTCTGCTGCAATAATAGCGTGAGTGTGGTCTGCGGTTGCAATCATCACTGCGTCTGCGCTCTTCAACATCTCATCGAACATCTTGCGATAGTCGTTGTAACGCTGTGCTTTTGGATATTTGTCAAAGATATGCTTTGCATATTTCCAGTCGACATCACACAGTCCGATGATGTTTTCCGTTTCCATGGCACTCAAATCCGCAGCACCACGTCCGCCGATACCTACACCAAGGATATTCAATTTATCACTTGGTGATACTTTTCCTTTTGCTTTTCCGAGAACGGTATTCGGTACGATACTCGGTGCAACAATCATTCCTGCTAAAGCAGCGCTTCCTTTTTTTAGGAAATCTCTTCTTGAAATGTCTGTCATAATTGTTTGTTTGGTTAATTAGATATAAATTAATTCGTAACTATTCGTCAGAATCATGAGGCAACAGTCCGTATCCATTGGTCATGTGTCTTCTTCGGTTAATGATTTTCTTCAATGTTTCTGTAGACCCGATGGCAGGTAAATCATGCTTCGCTGCGTCTGTAAGACAATCCCATGCAAATTGGGATGCGATAGCAGAATCCTGGAATGTAGGAAGATGTGGATCGCGAACGCCAGACTCGATCGAGTTGGCCATTCTTTCAATCAATACATCCAAGTTTTTACCTCCAAATGGTTTTTCAATATGTAAGGTTTTGTTTACACCCCGGACATCTACAACGGCAGTTTTAAAGTCGTGTGTCATGTGGATGATGCCTTTGGTTCCGATGATATCAATGTATGAATTGTGCGTTTGGTCCTTTGAAAGCTGACCATATACAAACCCTTGTGTGATATCAAAAACAATTCCGTTTTCAAACGTTCCATGTGTCTGAAGCCACCAAGGATCTTTGTAAGACCACATCCGAATGCCTTGCGCATGGTAAGTTTTGTACTCACTTTGGGCATACCAACGGGCAATGTCAACATAGTGCATGCCACAATCATGAAAGCATGGACCCTCTGACTGATGTCCTTCTCCAGGTGCCAGCCCGGGTGTCATATGGCAAACGCGCAAAATAGCCAGTTCGCCGATCTCACCAGATGCGACAATTTTCTTCATCTCAGAATGATACCAGGAGTTGCGGAGGTACATATTCACTGTGCAGAAGTGATCATAGTCTTTGACCATTTTTACAACTTCTGCTTCGTTTTCTGCAGTATCGGCGATTGGTTTTTCGGCAATAATGTGCTTTCCGGTTTTAACGGCAGTTTGAATACTGGCTCTTCGTTCGCTGGCAAAGGCGCATAGCACAACTAATTGTACGTCAGGGTCATTGAAAATGACATCATAGTCTGTTACAATCTTGGATGAAGGCGATAATTGGCGGGCCAATTTACAGCATCCCTTGTTTACATCACATATATAATCAACATCATATCGGGTGTTGTTTTGGAATGCTTGCAAATAAAATCTGCCCATCCTACCAAACCCGATAATGGCGACTTTAATTTTCATTATCAAATATTAGGCTCTAGTGGTTTTTAGTCATTAAGACAATTTATCTTGGCAAATGTACCATAAAAAAATATATTATTAACGTGAATATGATAAAAAATAGTTAAAACGGGTATTTAAAATGTCACAGTAGGCTATATTTTGCTTTTCGGCATCTATCGATTAATTTTCGTTCCTTTATCCCATGTTTGTTGCTATTCTCAAGATAGGTGCTTTTCGTCATCTGCATCCTTCAAAAATAGTTGTAACCAATCATCCTTTATCCGTTTGTTTCATGTTAAGAAGTAAGCTAATCCCAACTTGTGTCCATGGCCATACTTTGACAGTAGTTCCATGCTGTTTCGCTGCCTACTATCGCTTAGGAATCATTATATTACAGAAAGTAAGGGCCATTCAACCCTTTGTCAATAACATTCTTCACCAATTACATGCTATCTGTTAGGAAGCTCATCATGATTTTTTGCATAAACACAATTTACTGTTCCGTATCGCTATCTCCTTGAATTGCAAAATGGTTATTATCTGCCTTTATGGATGTGCAGATAATAACCAAATCAATGAGTAAAAGATTGAATTGATCGGTGATCTCTTGTTTAAAACAGCATCTTATGTTGTTTCACCCAATCGATTTTTTTACGACTTTCTCTGATAAAAACATACCAGATAAATCCAATTATGATAGTTTATAAAAAATTGGAACATTGTATTTTACTTTTACATTCTTGCCCTTTTGTTTGCCGGGTTTCCATTTCGGCATGCTTTTTACGACTCTCAATGCTTCTTTGTCTAACGAAGGATCAACCGCTCTGACAACTTTCGGATTGAGAATAGACCCATCCCTGTCTACCACGAACTGTACAACAACCCTACCTTGAATACCTTTTTCTTGTGCTTTGGCAGGATATTTAACGTTGGTATTGAGGTATGTCATCAATTTGCTGACGCCTCCTGGAAACTCGGGCATCTGCTCTACTACTTCATAAACGCCATTTTTGGGCGATTTTGCTTTCTGTATTTTCGGCTTCTGAAGGTTGTTTCCTTCGGCTTTCAGTGGTTTGACGGCAGGTGCTTGTTGTTTGCCGACTGCTACTTTTGGCCTAACCGGTGTTACCGTCTTTTGGGTTACTTGAGGTTCTGATACGATAGAGCGAGCCACGCTCTCGATATTACTGACCACTAGTAGTGCTGCTACCAATGGAATAGAAAGTAGGTATTTTGCCTTTCCTATGGATTTTGTTCTGCGTTTATTCATCATTTGAATACGTTTTTTAAGAGGTAAAACATTGAAATTATTTGATATTGTAGCTACATTCTGATGATAAGCCAAACCTAACAGATGGTATTGGTAAGTCTTTGGGTTGCTTCCTTCTTCTATGACATGGCGATCGGCCAAGAATTCCAAATTGATTCTGATCTCCCGCTTGAGTAGCCATATAAAAGGATTGAACCAACAGATGATGGTAAACAATTCGGCCAGCACTGCATCTATGGAGTGATTCTGGTCTACATGTGCCTGCTCGTGTACAAGCACTTCGTGCAGCTGCCCTTGCTCTTGAGCGTTAGGATTGACAAAAATCCAATGAAAGAACGAAAATGGACTGCCGTTCTCATTGATAACATGCACCTTCTTTCCCTCTATCCTGGTGGCCTTTGACCGTGATGCCAGTCGGCAAATCGTTAGGAGCTGGGTCAGAAATCGAGTTGAAAGCACTACAATTCCTCCGATGTATGTTACCCAAACAATGGTCATCCACGACAGATGTACCTTTGAGGCGGTGATAACAACTTCTGGCAGCATTACTTCTGCATAAACTGTTGCCATATGTTGGGTGGTTTCGTTGGCAGCAATCCAGCCATTGATATCAACGAATGGTAACAGTAGTGCGATGGCATAGATGCCTAGCAGGACTGCCCTGCGATACCCGAAAAACGTGTCTCGGGAAAATAGCAACCGATAAAAGCCATACAATAGCATGATGGCTATATTGAATTTGATGAGATATATCAGCATAATATGGATGTTTTGAAGTGAAATCTATCTTCTCTACGCTCTGTATAACGGTTTGCGGACCGTGTTTACTTCCGTCCTTTCTCTATCTCGCGGATAATATCCTGTAAGTCTTTTGAAGACAACTTTTCTTCTTTGGCAAAGAATGATACCATCTCTTTGAACGAATTACGGAAATAATCGTGCACAAAGCCCTTCATAAATCGATGTTTGTACTCCTCTTCTTCGATTGCCGGCGAATAGACATATGTGTTACCTCGCTGCTGCTGGTTGATATATTCTTTGCGCTTTAGGTTGTTCATAACCGAGGCAACAGTAGTATAGGGCGGCTTTGGTTCGGGTAGTTCGTTTAAGATTTCCTTCACGGTACAGCTGCTCAGTTTCCAAACCTGTTGCATGATTTCTTCTTCTTGTATGGTCAACTTTTCCATAATTTGTGATGATTTATGGTGGATGTTTATGTTATCAAACGCTTTATGTTTCTCCTCTTCACTCGTTCTATCCTATTATTCTTAGTAGTTCTTTTGGTGTCTGCAGGGAAAGAGATTGTTCTTCGAGTGTCGTACTATTGGCAAATCTACGAAAATTTCGTAGATCTTCCAAATAATTCAAGGACAAAAAGTGTTAAAAATAAATATTCGTATATTGCTGTTAATAAGTTAAGTACGATTCTTTCGTAGAATTGTCGGGGCCTTGAACCCAAGGACAAATTACACTTTTCCACTCGGTAACCAAAAGGTCGTTTGGCAAAGTCTTGTATTGTGTGTCACAATATGCATGGGTTTGTCTCACAATATGCATGGTTTTGTTTGTCAATATGCATGGGTTTGCCGTTCAATTTCATGCATATTGAGATGTGCTGCTTATCAAGTTGTAAATCAATTGGTTGTGATGGTAAAATGAATCCCTCTAACAGCAATTGAAAGATGTTAGGAAAAATAGGATAGCGTTAACGAATGAGAATAGCGCTCCATCACGCTCAAAAAGCAAGATAGAAGGAAATGAGCTTAAATGTGAACAGGTGTCATTTCGGCAACAAGTTCATCGAATTGGTCTTTGGATACTTTGCGCCCTCTCAGACTGCGAACCGAAGGCATATGTTCGAAATAACGGTTATCGCTCTTGTACCAATCAAAATGCTTGACCTCGGGTATGGCTTTCAGATTTGCATGAATTTGGTGCGCATATTTGGGATTCACCACTGATAAAAAAAAGCCTTGTTTGCTCATTTCCAAAGCCAACACCAATCTGTTGGACGGTTGTAGGGATGGATGGGCAGAATGGATACCTGCCATTTTGGTGCTAACGGTTATCTCCCACCCATCATGCAGGTTCAGTTGTTTCATCATTTTTTTGAAAACTACGCCATGCGCTGATGTGTCTTTGATGTTTTGATAGGCTATATAATAATGTATCATTTCGTGTAACAGCACATTCTGGTATTGCCTCTCAGTCTGGTCGTAGAAAATGCTGATGCTGATGGTAAAGTCGGTTGATACGGTTTTCAACCAAGTCCTTTTTTTCTTACACGACATCGAGCCCAATCGGGTTCTCGATTTGGATAATGTAAATCGTGGAGGGGGAAGGACGTTATTGAAATACCGCTGGTTGAAAGTGTCGAACCACGTCTGCAACCAATCAATATCGATGGAAATGATTGGTTTGTGAAAATTGTTCTCTGTCATTGTTTAGCTTGCAACGTTAGCACAACATATTCTGATTGCGTACCAATTCTGAACTTGCCGCCCCAGATACCCAATCCGCTCGACACATAATATTCTGTATTGCCCTTTTTCAAGTGTCCGTAAGCCAATTCGTACATTCTGCTTTCAATCCATGAGATGGGCCATACTTGTCCGTTATGTGTGTGACCACTTAATTGAAAATCAATTCCGTTTTGTTCGGCTTCTTCCAGATGATAGGGTTGATGATCCAATAAGATCGTGAACTTTGAACGGTCAACCTGCTGCATGATCTGCTGTAGTGGTTGTCGGCGTTGATTGGTACGGTCGTCTCTTCCTATCACATTGATGCCGTCGATCTGGGCTGTGCTGTCGATCAAGAGGTGAATGCCTGCTTTTTGGTAAAAGCGTTTGGCGACGTCAATGCCACAGTAATATTCGTGGTTGCCTAGACATGCATAAACGGGAGCCTGTAAATTTCTGAATTCGTCGGCCATCTTTTCTTTTTTCAATGGTCGGATGTTGCGGTCGATGATATCGCCTGCCACCAGTATGAAGTCTGGATTTTCATCATTGATCATCTTGATCCACCTCGCCAGTTCGGCCCTACCATGAGGATATCCCAAATGCAAATCACTGATCATGACCAATTTTAAAGGACGGGCCAAGGGTTTGTCGGTTACAATATTGATCGGTACACGTGCCTTATGCCGGTAATTGAAGTAACCGTAGGTAAAGATACTTGTTATCAAAAGTACCATCGTCAAAGTTCCCCGTATGCTGTCCTGCATGAGAGAATTGGGCACAATGTGAAGCAATCTGCCCAAGTCCATCAACAAGAAGAGTATGAGTATGTATAGCATGATGACGAGCCACGAAGTCGAGATATGGTAAATGGTATTGGCTAAGGCCATCGGCATCTGATCGATATCACTGAGAAAGTTGACAAACAACAGGGCAAATGCCGTTACAAACAGCAATACGATGCCGCTTTTGCCCATCCATCCGAAAGGCAAAATCTGCCATATTCGCCAGAAGACATAGAAGCTTACTAATATAACAAGTGATAAAAAAACAAATCCTAAAGTACGCATGTGAAAATTAAATCTTTATATTTGATGTTGAAAATACACCCAATGGTCATTCTGTTATTGATGAGGACACTAGATAAAATGAGATGTGTCGGGTTTTATTCGCTCAAAAATAGCAGCGTCATCAAGGGTGGCGCTGCTGATATCGTTGGCTTTTAAGTGGAAAGCTTTCGTAGCTTTTCTTTTAATTCCAAGGCTTTTTCTGCTGTTTTGAAAGCACTCATCTTTTCTTTTTCAACGTTTAAAAGCCTTCTATATTCTTTTTTCGTCTTCGAATGCTGGTCTTTGGCCTGGTTTAAGTGGCTCTTGGCCTTTTCTGTCTCATCCTTTGCAGCCTTATATTCATCTTTACACTTATTGATGAAATCTTTCAATTGATCAATGGACATCATGTTATAATTGACGACAGGCTGTTTGTGAGTGCGCAATCTGACTGCTCCAAAAGCGAGAAGCATTCCAGTTAAAAATAATATTTCTTTCATATTGTCACCTCCTTCTGATGATTATTGTTGTTACAAAGATAAATAATTAGCCTAGAACGTTGAAATTTATTCAATATTTTTAAGGTCTTTGCAAATGGATGAACGATGATAGGATTGCAATAGAAACCTAAACGGTCTGGTTCTTTGGCCAATTAATGAGGTATAACTGTTCGGTTGCGCGTGTAAAGGCGGTGTAGAGCCAATGGATATAATCGGGGGTCAGCATCTCGTCGGTCATGTAACCTTGATCGAGGTAAACATGAGCCCACTGGCCACCTTGTGCCTTATGGCAAGTGATGGCATATGCATATTTTACTTGGATGGCATTGAACATCCGGTCTTCACGCAATTTTGCCATTCGGTCGCGTTTCAAAGGTACATCGGCATAATCGGCTAACACCTGCTCGAAGAGCTGTTGATTCTGCTCTTTTGTCAATGCTGGCGCTTCGGTGCTAAGGCTGTCAAGAAGCAGCGTGGCCTCCAAATCATCATGTTGCCCATCAGGAAATTGCAGCCAGGCATCGGCAAAGCGGAATCCGTAGAGTGTTCTGACGTTTCTAACTCTTTGTACCTGTGCTCTGTCGCCATTGGCTAGAAACAGCACGTCTTTTGGGTTGGACGACTGATGGACGGTGTTGTTCTGTTCTTGTTGCGTAGCATTGCAGAGAGAAGCGTTGTATTGCCGAGCCGTTTCTAATGATTTTTGCAGCCAGAAATAATTGTTCTTGACAATCATCAGTATGTCTCCTGTTGTGAGTTCTTCCTCGCGTCCTAACACAGTATTGCGTATGCCTTGGTTGTAAATGTTAGCTCTTTTGTTGCTTCGTGTAATCACAATGGTCTCGTCGATGCCAACATCGTGGTAGCTGGTGTTCAAGGTTTCAATCAGTTCATCGCCTGGTATCATGTGGATATCGGCAAAGCCCGAAAATGATATTTGGGGAAATTCGGTCAACTGGTCACGCGAAATGATATTCCTAATCAGCGTAGCGTTGAACAAAATGCCACTTTGCTGACTTTGACGCAAAACCTCATTTAGGTTACTTTCAAATACTTGCAATCCGTAGCCTTCAATCACATAGGTCTGAAGGGCGGGTGATTCGGTTTCACCCACGGGGGGGAGCTGTGCTTGGTCGCCGATTAAGACCATCCGACAGTTGCGACCGCTGTAGACAAACTGTATCAGGTCATCGAGCAGGTGACCGGTGCCGAAAGCTGAGTCGGTGAATCCCTGATTGGCAATCATCGAACTTTCGTCAACCATAAACAGGGTATCGGTGTGCCGGTTGAAGTTGAGATTAAACGAACCACCGTCTGATGAAAATGTTTTCTGAATGTATATCTGATGGTGAATCGTGAAAGCGGGATATCCACTGCTCAAAGAAAACACCTTTGCAGCACGACCCGTAGGAGCGAGGAGTACCACTTTCTGCCCCAACGAAATCATCGTCTGAACGATAGCTGCAGCCAACGATGTCTTTCCTGTACCAGCACTTCCCCTGAGAATCATGATAGCATGCGGATCTCTGTTCATCATAAACGAAGAAAAGGTCCGCATCGCTTCAGCCTGTTCGGGTGTTGGCGTGAAGCCGAAGTGGCTTGTTATCTGATAGACAAGTTCATCTATGATCATCGTAGGGATATATTGAATGAGATTTTGACCGTTTTGTCCAATAATTAAAAACTATTTCGTACTTTTGCACGACGTAGGTGTCCTCTGTTTTATACAAAAATAGTACTACCTGAACGCCGTCAAAAGTATTTGAAATGGCAGAGATGGCGTTTATTTCATACAAAGATACAATATTTTTGCTCATGAAAGTCTAGACAACTATCATTATCTTTTTAGCCGTTTGTCGGTATGAGCTAAGAGTATTGAGTTTCATGAGTATTGAAAGTCTTATTCAGTTCAAACGCCATTAGGAAGAACAGAAATACTTAGTCATGTAATATCTAACGAAGATAAGACTGGAAAACGAACATATAGCATTGTAACAAGTTTTATAATTGAAGGTTTAACAACAACAAACGATCATGGCGGAAATTGGGAATAATATGAATCCATCACGTGCTCGACTGGTTTTCCGAATCAGTCATAGCTCTTTGTTGTTCTCGGTTGTAGATCATGCAAGCGAGACCCAGGTGGTATTCGAACCATATGTTATCAAAAGTGGTATCTCGCTAGCGGCCAATCTACGTGAAGCGTTTGTCGAAAGTGACTTGCTGAACAGGGGATATCAACGGGCTCAGGTGATGATTGACTCGAATGTAATGATTGTTCCTGTCGAAGAGTTTGATGAACAGTCTGTTGAAGAGATGTATCATCATACCTTTACTGGGTACCAGAAAGATGCTGTTATACATGCTGTCCTTCCCGATTTAAACGCTGTAGCAGTCTTTTCCATCAACAAAGACTTACGGTTAGTCATTACCGATCATTTTTCAGACGTACGTTATTACCCCTTGACGCAGCCTGTGTGGAGTTATCTTCACAAGAGAAGTTTTATCGGATCGTATCAGAAAGTGTATGCATACTTTCATGATAAGAGTCTGGAAGTATTCAGTTTCAAGCAAAATCGCTTTAAGTTTTGCAATACGTTTAACGTGTCACATCCTCATGATTCGATTTATTTCTTGCTTTATATCTGGAAAACGCTTGCCCTTGATATGGAAAAAGATGAATTACACATCATGGGCGATGTCCCGGAGCGCGAATGGTTGACAGAAGGCTTGCATCGCTACCTTCAAAAAGTATATTTTATTAATCCGCCAGCAGAATTTAATCGTTCGCCCATCTCTCAGATAAAAGATATGCCGTTTGATTTAATGACACTGTTTTTAAAAGGAAAATAATGCGCATCATTACAGGACTTTATAAAGGGAGGCATTTCGAGATTCCTCGTTCTTTCAAGGCTCGGCCTACGACAGATTTTGCGAAAGAGAACATTTTTAATGTAATGAATGGTTTCATCGACTTTGAAGACGCCACAGCATTGGATTTGTTTGCGGGTACAGGAAGTATCTCTTTAGAACTGTTATCTAGAGGATGCCGACAGGTTGTGAGTGTTGAAATGGATCGTGACCATGCCAACTTCATCAGGCAATGCATGCAAAAAATAGGAACGGAGAAAGATATCCTGATTCGAGTAGACGTATTCAGGTTTTTGAAATCGTGCCATCAGCAATTTGATTTTATCTTTGCTGATCCTCCATATCAATTGCAGGAACTGGATAATATTCCATCCTTGATTTTACAAGATGGGTTTTTGAAGGAGAATGGTATTCTGGTTCTTGAACACGGCAAACAACATGATTTCAGTGCTTTGCCCTTTTTTATTGACCATAGAAGCTATGGAAGCGTAAACTTTTCGATCTTTAGGAATACGCCCGAAGCGGAAACGGCAGATCCTGAGAACTAGAGCGCGAACAAAATAACACCCTTCAGA
>Ga0172378_10004325_pt1 | contig 13333 bp, 7 predicted proteins | sample GrowelOW332metaG_FD_119755 | JGI IMG/M metagenome (GOLD analysis project Ga0172378, IMG submission 119755) | Groundwater microbial communities from an aquifer near a municipal landfill in Southern Ontario, Canada - Pumphouse #3_1 metaG | ecosystem: Environmental > Aquatic > Deep subsurface >...
ATATCAGGATGATTTGGCTTTTGCCATGATTGCCAATGATATTGTTTACTTAAAAGTTGATGATACCAACAAAGAAAAATTTATTGCAGCAGATTCAACCCCATTGAAACCTTTTAAAAACAACGCTACGGTACTTTCTTTTTATAGCATTCCTGCTGATGTTTTAGAAAATACAGACGAGTTTATTAAATGGGCTAAAGAATCTTTAGATATTCAGAAAAAAAGGAATAAAAAATCATAAAGAAATTATTTGAATAAAAATTCATACCACGCACAATAAATAGAACTATTAGCGGTCAGCACAACCCAGCTAATTTAAAAATATGCAAAAGCCCCTTTTTTAAGGAACGATTAAATAACTATAAGGTACTTTGTATTTAATCCTAAGTTTATATATGTTTGTATATAAACTAAACTATTTTGTCTGCCAAAGATACTATACTTTTACGATATGGAAATAACTCCGTCACTCGGATTATTCATATTTATTCCTATAATAACGGGGAAATCATTGAGATTTTTAAATCCCGAACATCTTTTATATGTGGCAATGCACAGCTATGCCGGAACATTTATGGGGATAATTTTGGTTTCCTAATATCAACTATTCTTCAGAAAAAATATAGTATTGACATTTCAGAATCGAAAGTTTTTAATACGTTCTCTGGATTAAACACTAAAGAAATTCAAATTGATGAAATCTTTTAATAAAACAAATAGAACGTTGGGTTATTCCCGGATAATTAGGAATATCCTAATGATATATAATCGGAATAACCTAACTTATTGGGTTATTGAATTGTTGTAGCCAATACAGGAAATGAGAAACCGAGTAGTAATATTGAAAAGATAGGATAAATGAAAAGCCCACGCGAAAATAGCACATTTGATTTTTACCAACACATAAAAATCCTGATCCTAAAAACGAACAAAGCTATTTTTTCACATTTTTTTACCTCAATTTATTGAATGCAGATAGAGTGCATTGATAAGTATTTACTTTGCATTATAAATCGTAAAAAATATCATAATATGGAAAATTTAAATGATTTAATTATTCAAAAAGCAAGACCATTACCTGTTGTAATTTTAGCTGACATCAGCGGAAGTATGGCTAGCGATAATAAGATAGGCATATTAAATAATGCCATTAGAGAAATGATAGATTCATTAAAAGACGAAAACTCTTTAAGAGCTGAAATATATTTTTCTGTCATAACATTTGGTGGAGATGTTAAGCCCCATATCAACTTTACAAAAGCAAATGAGATAAATTGGGTTGATTTATCTGCAAATGGAAGAACCCCAATGGGTAAAGCATTTGAGGCAACAAAAACTCTTTTAGAAGATAAAACAATAATTCCAAGCAGATCATATGCTCCTACTCTAGTTTTGCTATCTGACGGAATACCAACCGATAATTGGGAAGATCCATTGAATCAACTTTTGTCTTCCCCAAGAGCTTCCAAGGCATTTAGAATTGCAATGTCAATTGGAGCAGGACAAGATGGAAAGATTGTATTAAAACAATTTTTAGGTGATTCAGAATTAGATGTTTTTGAAGCTGTACAAGCAAGAGATATAAAAAAATTCTTTCGGTTTGTAACTATGAGTGTTTCGCAAAGAGCAAAAAGTGTCAATCCCAATCAACCTGTGAGCGTGAGTTTTGATGATTCGGATGAAAATCTAGATAACTTTGAATTTTAGTCGATGGATGTTCACTCTGCAATAGTAAAAGGTCCCCAAAAGGATAAACTTCAAGATGCTCTTGGCATAATAAATCTAAAGCATTACAACCTGTTTATTGTAGCAGATGGATTAGGATCTTCAAAGAATAGTGATTACGGAGCAAAAAAAGCCGTTGTTGCTGTTGAAAAAGCAGTTAAACAATGGCGAAAATTAGAAAAAAAAGACCATAGAGTTCTTGTGCAATTAATACACTTTTATTGGAATCTTTTAATTAATGATTCTGATTTCGAAAAGAAAGATTGTCTAACAACATGTTTGTTCGCTTACATCGATAAAACCTCAAAAAAAGTCTTATTGGGACAACTTGGAGATGGTTTGTTATTAATAAAATCAAAAGGGGTAACTGTATTTGATAAATCTACTGATGATTATAATTTCACAAAATCACTTGGAAGTTCCAAATCATATAGTGATTGGAATATTAAGAATATTAATTACGATCCCAACGATTTCATTCTTTTGATTACAACGGATGGAATTTCAGAAGATTTAGTGGAAAATAAAGAAAATGAATTTGCAAATTCATTAATTCATGAAATGCTAAAACTTAATAGGAATAAAAGGAATAATTACTTGAAACAACTATTGGTAAACTGGCCTACAAAGTTTCATACTGATGATAAAACAATTTGTATAGCATGGAAAAAGAAAAGATAATTATAGGAACAAGTTCTGGAGCAAATTATGAAATTGAAAAAGAGATTGGTAGTGGTGGTCAGGGTAGAGTTTTTTCACTTAAAGGTGGAAAATATGCATTTAAATTAATAGGGAAAAAAACAAGTTCAAAAGCTACATTACTCAAGCGTAAAATTTCATATCTCAAAACCAGACCTATTGAAGACTTGCCCATTTCGATTCCTTTAGAACAAGTTGAAGGAAACGCGTTAGGATATGTTATGGAAATGGCTACAGATATGATTTCGGTTGAAAGTTTAATTAAGCTAGATCCTGAAAAAGACTTTACATTGTGGTGGCGCGAAACAGGAGGTCTTAGAAAGCGGATTTTAATATTAAAAGGTATTGCTGAAACTTTGGCTAAATTACATTCACGAGGATTTGTTTATGGCGATTTTTCGTTAAGTAATATTTTTGTATCAAAAGACAAAGAGTACTCAGAAATATTTTTTATTGATTCAGACAATATAACAAATGAATCAAAAGTAGGGACAGCAGTATATACTTCAGGATATGCAGCACCTGAAATTATACAGACAGACAATCATCCAGCAATAAGCGGTTATGATACTTATACAGATGATTTTTCCTTTGCGATAATAGCATATCAATTACTTACTTTAAATCATCCATTTATTGGCGATTATGTAAATGAAGGTGAGCCTGAATTAGAAGAAAAAGCTTTTTTAGGGGAAATTCCTTGGGTAAGCCACAGCTCAGAAAATATAAATACTGCCAAAAGTGGAATTCCTACATCATTGACTATATCAAAGAAAATGATGGACGCATTTCAGCAAACTTTTGAAAAAGGAATTAATCAAAAAACAATAAGAACAAGCTCCTTTAAATGGCAAGAGATTTTAACTGGAGCTTTTGATGAAATTATTGAATGTGGAAACAAATGGTGTAAACAAAATTTCTTTTTTTCAAAAAAGTTAATATGTCCATTTTGTAAAAAACAAATGAGTTTTGTAGGAAGTGCTAGTATTTATCCGTTAATAAAACAAATGAAAAATGAATTAAAAAAAGAATTTTTAGTAAATCTTGAAAATATTGAAAATGTTGGAGGAATTATAAGCACAAAAAGAATGACTCCAGATAAATATTTAATTTTTAATGAAAATGATTTTTTTCTGAATTCATCAAATAAGCAACTGTTTAAAATTAAACTTAAAGATGATTCTGTATTTTTAAAAGGAATTGCTCTTAAGTATATTTCTATAGGTTCAAATAAGAAATACAAAAAGTCTGTTGATATTACAAATGAAATAAAAGTAATTTTAAGTGGTGATTTCATCTTATTTTTTAATGATTTAAATAAATATCAAAGAATATTGAAACTCAAAAAATATTCAATATGAAAATAGATAACATATTTAAAGGTAAAAAGGACGAAATCAATTTTAGTATTAAACCTTCTATCTCTGGAGAGTCTTTTAACGATTATAAAAATAGATCTGTAGAAATAAATTATTCACAAGATGCATATTGGCTTTTAATAGATAAAGATAGAATTGAAGTTGAAGGGTTATCGGCAAAAGATAATGCGGAACTCGAAAGAATAGCTCAAAGCAATAGTATTAATTTACTTGTTATATCTAGAAACTTTAAAGCTGAAATAAAATCAAAATTATTAACAGATATTATAACTATACCTGAAGGGATTGAAATAGGCCTTACGGATATAATTATTGATGATATTGAAAAAAGATTTTCCAAAGCCAGACAGTTTAACTATAAAAGAAACTGGTCGACTATAAATATAGACTGGCTATTCTATGAATTAATTATTGAAGATGGTGAGGATAAGCAAATACTCATTGATAATTCTCCTAAGGCATCTGGGTTTAGAATATACGGCAAGTCAATAGCCGCTGATGTAAAAAAAAATGAAAATAAAAAATTTCAGATTACAAAAATCTTAAAATGGAATAATCGTTTTAATCCAACATTTTTGATTAGAGGTGATATTCAAATAAAAGACATCTCAATAACAGCAACACTAAGACAAGCGACTGAATTAAAACTAAATAGAATAGATTCTACTAAACGATATATTAAAACCTGGGAAAATTATCAGAAAAAGGAAAAGGAAAGAAACATTAAAGAAGTTAAAAAAAGAGGGTTTCTTACTATAACTAAAATAAAAAGAATATCAGAAAGTAGGTATAAATTGGTTTTTGATAGGAATGAAAATACAGATAACTGGTTAGAAATAAAAAAAGATTCCCGTATAGATTTAAATAAAAAGCAGGAATTTCCAGATTTCAATTCTTACGAGAATAAAAAAAAGATTATTTGCAATATAATCTCAAAACAGATAGACCATTTAATTGTAGAATCAAAAAACGAAATTAATATTGTTGAACCTTCAATCTGTTATGCTTGTTTATCTTTATTTGGCGATGTAATAATGAACTTAAGAAGAACTAAAGCGTTAGAAGAGATAAGGAATAATACTACTCCTATGCCAGTTCTATCTGCAGTTTTGGAAGGAGTTGATTATGATTCTGTAACTAGAAGACCAATTAAACCATTAACCTCAAAAGTAAAAAGAGAATTTGGAGAATGCGGCCCAAATGAAATGCAAAAACAAGCTATAGATGTTGCCCTAAATTCGCCAGACATAACAATTATTCAAGGTCCTCCAGGAACTGGAAAAACAAAAGTTATAAGTGCGTTAGCAAAAAGATTAACAGAAATATACAAAGACAACGGAGAAGCTCCTGAAATGAATATATTACTTACTTCATTTCAGCATGATGCTGTAGAGAATATGGCATCACGAACAAAAGTTTTAGGATTGCCTACCATAAAATTTAGTAGCAAACAACACCAGTCTATTGATGTTATGGAAAAGTGGATTATAAAACAAATAGAAAAAATACAAGCAATTCAAAACGGAATAAAACCTAATGAATATGAATTAATTTATAATGATATTATTACGTCTTACCTGTCTTATATAAAAACGTTAAATCAGGAAAAAGCTATAAATGATATAATCAAAATACGTAGGACCAATATTTCAATTTTACCTGATGATATATTAGATGATATTAGCATTATAACAAAGAAAGAGGTTAGTACGAATGATACTATAAGAAATAAAATAATAGAGAACCTAAATAATATTAGAACTGATGACATTAGTTACAAAGATGATGGTGAAATAAAGTTAAGACAGTTTCTGAGAAACTACAATAGATATAAAAATGATTTGCCTGAGATTGATAATAAGTTAATAAAAGACTTTGAAAATATTTTAGATATTGAAGATACATCCTCAATTGATTATACATATTTAAGCGACATAAAATTAGAATTGTTAGAAAGAATAAAATCAATTGAAATAAATAAAAAAATAAAACTTCCTAACGTTAAAATTGAAAGATTGTTTAAAAACTTAATTGATTTTTTTTCTGCTCAGATAAAATCTAACGGATCTATTTATTCAGTACTTTCTGAATTTCAAAATGATCTAAACAGCAATAAAGAGAGAGTTAAAGAAACAATTACAAAATATGTGGCTTTGGCAGCTTCTACGGTGCAAGGAAGTAAAAGTAAAGAAATGATGGTCATTAAATCTGACCCATTTGACACTGTAATTGTAGATGAAGCAGCAAGAGCAAATCCAATTGATTTGTTAATTCCATTAACTTCTGCTAAAAGGAGAATAATTTTAGTAGGGGATCATAGGCAGCTCCCTCATATTGTTGACAGCGCTATACAAAAAGAATTAGAGGAAGATAAAACTGCAAACAAAGATATTTCTAAATTTCTAGAAGAGAGTTTGTTTGAACGTTTTTATAATATATTAAAGAAATTTAAAGAAAAAGATGGCATTCAAAGGGTAGTTACTCTTAATATTCAATACAGGATGCATCCTGAAATTGGCAAATTTATTAGTAAAACTTTTTATGAGAAAAATGATGATCCAAAGATTACTTCGGGCACACTTGCAGAAAATTTAAACCATGATATTCCTGAATACAAAAATAAAGTTGCTGTTAGCATAAATATCCCAAATATTAAAGGGTGTGAAGAAAAACAAAATGGAAGTACATTCCGACCAATTGAGGCAAAAGAAGCTATTCGCAGAGCTAAGAAAATTTTAGATAATGATCAATCAATATCTGTTGGTGTTATAACTTTTTATAGCAGACAAGTTACAGAATTATATATTGAAGCAGAAAAGTCAGGAATGGCAGAAAAAAACGAAAGTGGAGATTATATCATAACTAAACCTTATCAAAAAACAATGAAAGGTGAAGAGCGTTTTAGAATTGGTTCGGTAGATTCTTTTCAGGGTAAGGAGTTTGATGTTGTAATACTCTCTCTTGTTAGGTCTAATAATTTTCAAATAAATAACCCAAAAGATATTAAAAGAAAATATGGTTTTTTAACCTTCGATAACCGGTTAAATGTAGCGATGAGTAGAGCTAAAAAGCTACTTATAGCTGTTGGTGATGAAGATATGTTTAAAATACAGCAAGCGGAGGAAAATGTTTTTGGACTGTATGCTTTTTATAAAGAATTAATAAACTCAGATTATGGCCTTAGTATTTGACAACCAAAATATTGAAATAAAATTTTTTTCAAATAAGAATTTGGATAGTAATCTTAAAAAAGAGTTACTTGTTTATCCTGTAATTGCACATAAGATTTATGCTCCTGTAATTGATGATTTAAATTTAAATATTTTCCAAAAATATATTCTTTCAATTTTAAATAAAGGGAATTTTTCTTTAGATAAGATTTCTAAATGGTTAAGCCTAGATGTTATATTAGTTAAAACAATAGCCGTAGAATTAGCTAATAAAAAGCTGATAGATATTAATACAATGAATATCACTCAAAATGGAAAGAATCTGATTAAAGGAACCTTCTCTTGGTTTAAAAATGCAGAAAACTTAAGAAAAGATATTCGGTATATTTTTCAAGATGTATTTACACAGGAATTATACCCTGTTATTATACCTTTTAATAATTTTCAAGAGAATGTTTGGTTAGAAAAAGGGCAGTTAATAATTGGAACAAAAGGCAAGAAAGACAGCTTTCCTTATAAACTAATAAAGCCGGAAAATATAAATTTCAATAAAATTATAAAGCCAGAAATTGAAGAAATTTTAGCTGTTTTTAATAAACAAGTAAAACAATATATACCTGATTCTAAAGACGATTTAAAAAATGTGCCAAATGCAGTGATTTTTTTAGATGAAGAACCTGATTTGTTTTATTGTGCTATGTGGATTTCTTCTGAACAAAATAATAAGCAAGAAGAAAATATCGAAGTTTCGGATCCTTTTAATATATATGAAGATACCTATTGGTTACGAAATAATGTAATAAAAGCACAAAAGCAAAATAACACCTTAAAAGATGTTATACATAGTCTAGTTTATAATACAGAGGAAGAAGAAAAGAAAAAGGTTTCTGAATTTATGATTTGTAGAGACAACGAGCTTGATAGAGAACTTGATCAGAAATTTGATTTTACTCTTAAAATAGAATATCCTAAAATATATTTAGCAATAAAAGATTTCTTTTATGAAATTAAACTTTATGACCTTGATAAAAAACCAACTCATTTAAAAAATGCTTTTGTAAAAAGTCAGATAGTGCTTGAAACATTATTTAAAAATATATCTGATAATTACAAAGAGGATTATGAAGATATAATTACTAATCAGACGTATAATGGAGAAAATTTTCATGTGTATCGGGAAGAAATAAAAATGAAAATAAAAAACATTAATGAACTAGTCATTATTCCTGAAGAAAAATACCCTAGTTATTGGAGCCACAAAGAATTTAAAGATATTGATAATGCGCTACGGCATCCTGATAAAGCGTCTTTACGTGCCTTATTTATAGCATCTGTTATGGCTTCATATTATAATCATAAGAACCCGATTTTTAAAATTTTAAAAGCTAAAAACAATACAGTTATTTGCATAGAAACTATAGCTGAAATCAGAAATAAGTTTGGACATAAATATAAAAAAATTGCGGATAATGAAATAGTAGAATATTCTGATTCTTTAAAAACTATGCAAAAAGACATAGAAGAAATCATACAAATTTTCTTAAAAAATTAACACTGCAGACAGACTGCATTAATAGATTTTACATTTGCAGTAGAATATAAAAATTAAAAGCTATGTCAAGAAAAAAAAATAGAGGAAATGCTAAACAAAAACCTCAAGAAAAAATACAAATAAAAACACAAGTAGGTAAAATTTTAGATGATAAGAAATTATCTACTAATCTAGACAATAAATTAGAAGAGGTTGTCAATAAAAATAAAATTACCGAAACAGAAATTAAAGAGATTGATGTTAACGAAGTGGGAAATACAAATATTGTAACATTTAAATCTGCACAGGATTTATACCATAAAGCTTTAGCGGTTGATAAGATCTTAGAAAAAAGAAAGAACGATAACGAACGTATAAAAGACAATCTTGAGAAGGACAAGAAATCGTTAGAAAGTGAGAAAGATGAAAATGAAAAATTAAAATTAGAATTAAAAGAAAAAATAGACAAATACAACGATGAGTTAACTGAAATTAATAAATTAAGAGTAGACGGTGGTTGGGCAAGTGTGATTGATAAAAAACTATTAGATCATTATGAAGAACAGCTAAAGGAACAGGAAAAAATATTACTTGATAAAATAACCGAATTAAATAAAAAACGAACTGAATATATTTCTTATTTATCTGATGTTGAATTAAAAAAAATAACAATTGAAAAAGAATCTCAACAAAAACTAGAAGAGGAAAAGGAAATATTAGAAAAAAGTTATCAGGAAAAGTTTAATTCAAAAGACAAAGAACTTAACGCACTTTCAGAAGAACTGGAAAATCAGAAAAGGCTTTTAGAGCATAAACAAAAGCAACATAATTACGAAGTTGAAGATTTTGAAGATGATAAAAAATATTTAACTGATAAAGCAAAGAAAATTGTAGAAACAGAGATTGAAAATTCTAATCAAACAATAAAAAATCTGCAAGATAAAAATAGATCCTTAAATGATGATTATAACTTTTTAAAAGAGGAATTGAATTGTTTAGGTACATATAAACCTAAAGACATTATGTCTTCTTTAAGAAGTAAAGAAAACGAAATATTTGAGTTGAGAGAAAAAGGTGAAATAAATCCGAATATTTTAAATATTGACGAACTAAAAAGGTTACAAAAAGAAAAAAATGATTGGCAGAGCAAATTAAAGGAGGTTAATTCTCAATTAAATGAATACAAATCAAGGTATGAAAACCAAAAATTACAAATAGGTGAAAAAGAAAGGCTTGAATTCCAAAAAGAAGAATTAGAGCAGAGAATAAAACTTCAGCAATCTGCCTTAGAAGAACTTAAAGAAGAGGTTGGTGAATTGACTAGTAAAACAGAAGATAAAACAACTTTTGTTTCTTGTTCTGGGATGGACGATAAGTATAACTCACCATCCGGGAATTTAATTCAAAATAAAATAACTAAAGGATGGATAAAGGAAATTCAGCAAGCAATAGCTCAGGTAACAGAGAATAGATTGTACTATGATAAAGATACAATACGCTCTTTTATTGCAGGATTGGCAATGAGTAGATTTTCAATTCTCCAAGGTATAAGTGGTACAGGAAAAACAAGTTTGCCAAAAGCTTTTGCTAAGGCAATAGGTGGTAATTTTGGTATTGTAGAAGTTCAATCTGGTTGGAAAGATCGACAAGATTTAATTGGTTATTACAACACTTTTGAAAAAAAATATTACGAAGGTAAATTTCTTAAGTTACTGTATATGGCAGGTACACCAAAATATTGTGATAAACCATTTTTTATCATTCTTGATGAAATGAACCTTTCCCATCCTGAACATTATTTTGCAGATATGTTGTCAATAATGGAAGAAACAAATCCCGAAAAACAATTTTTGCCTATTAGTGACAAAGTAAAAGATAAACCTAAATTGATGTTCGACCTTGAGGAAGGTGGCATAGGACTTAAATTACCAAAAAATGTATGGTTTATTGGAACAGCAAATCAAGATGAAACTACTTTACAATTTGCTCCTAAAACATACGATAGAGCCAATATTCTAGAAATGCCTATTAATATTAGTAGATTTAATATAGAAGGAAATGTTGATTACTCAAAAATTACTATTACTAATGAAGTATTTCTTAACTTTTTTAAATCTCATAAATGGAATGAAGATAATAAAACAGATGAAAATAATAAAGTATTTGAATACCTTGAAAATAACTTTAAGACTGTTTGTAACAAATTAGGGATTGGATGGGGCAATAGACTAAAAAAACAAATTAATCTATTTATGCCTGTCTTTGAAGCTTTAGAGGGGAGTATAGCTAATGCATTTGATCATATAATTTCTTCTAAAATATTAAGGTCTATTAAAGGTCGATATGATTTACAGGAAACAACTTTAAATGAAATGAAAGATGAGCTGGAGACAAATTTTAAAAATGAATTTGGTGGAGAAGCTAAGAAATCATTAGAAATAGTAAATGACGAAATAAGTAGATTAAAATAATATGATTGTTTTTGATAGAATATTAAACAAGAATATAAATATTTCTGAAATTGAAAGCCCTATAATATTGGGGAGATATCTTTTCAAATCAGATCAGTCGGATATTCAGCTAAATGATTGTGATGTTGAAAAACAAGACTATTTAGTTCCTTCTAAATCAAATGAAGGTGCTTTAAAAACAAAATCAGAAAAGATAAAACTTCTTTTCCAAGAAAACGATTTACTAAATGAAAGTTTAAGCTCTTTAGTCAAGCATACGATATTTGATGTTTCTGAGGAATACATATGTTTAGATAACCTCTCAGACTTAAAAGATATAAATGTTTTATTAAGAAATTTTGATGAGAGATTAGAAGTTACTGATTTTGAATTGTTTCTGCAAAAGAAACTTTTTCACATCGAAGAAGTTTGTCGTGAGCCATCTTATTATTTAAAAAGAGAAATAACAAAATTAAATGTTGCTCAGGCAAAAAGAATTCCTGTTAAAGCAATTAATTATTTAGCTGCACATTCTGAAGATTGGTCAAGAAAAAGAATACGATCAGTTGAACCTCGAAAAATATTATCTGAAATAGTTGATTATGATTTAGAAATTTACGAAAATCAGGTTACGTCTTCATTCATTGATAAACTATTAGTCTATTTTTCGCATAGAATGGTAAATGAAATTGATGTTATTGACAGTTTTATCGTGAACATTGAACGTATAATTGAGTCAAGAAAAATAATCAATTCTAATGAAAATATTTTTTGGTTTAAAAAGCTTGAAAGGGACTACGAAAAACTAGGAAATGCAGTTGATTTAATCGAGACAAGTAGACTAAAAATTGAAAAAATTAAAGATTTTGTCTCCTCTATTCAATTGCGATTATTTGGGTTGTTAAAAAGTGATTTATATTTAGCTAACTCTAAGAGTAAAGATATAATAAGCCAAAAACTTAAACGAACTAACCTATTTGATAATCATCAAAATTATAGGTTTATTAAAATTTTGTGGGATAAATATCATAATAAGGAGTTATTTAAGTGCTCACAAAGATCTGAAGAAAATCAAAAAGTAGTAAAATCTTATTTTAATTATTCTTGGGTTATTGTTTTTAGAGCATTATTTCAAATTGGTTTTAGTGAGATAAAAGAAAAAAGTAATTCTGAATATAATCTATATAATGAAAAAATACTAGGGGTAGTTATAAATATAACAAAAAACGAGGAACAAATAATTGAGGTTGTTATTGGTGATAATAAAAAGCTTATTTTTGTTCCCATTCCTTCAACAAAAGATTGTTCAAAAGTTTATTCTAAGAAAATTAAGAATAAATATTATTTCTCATTAGTTGGTTCTAAGGGCAGAGAAGATGTTATAAAGATTTCTCCAACAGAGATTAATAGTGAAGAGCAAATTTCAAATATTATTTTTAAACTTGTACTAAGGACATATGCTGATGCTTATTTCTTTAAGCTAAATTCACAATCAATTTCAAATTTCAAGATACTCAATAATTGGTTAAAAGATAATAATTCATTGATTCTTGACAAAGGGGAAAATGGCATTATTGATTTTTGGCTAAATCGAAAGCTGAATAATGTTGAGATAAAAAATTTGAAGGGTATTATTGATAAACAAAAGCAAAATTTATCGGCTCGCACAGATATTCGTGAAAAACAGAATATTTCTTTAGAAGAAATAGTAAAGGAACTAACAATTAAAGGCAAAGAACACTTCGAAAAATACGAAAAATGTATTATGTGCTCTGGAAAAAATCAATTAAATTTTACTCCAAATTACGAAGGTGGTTTTAGATATAAATGCAATGGAGGTTGTGAGGTTGAATACGGATTTACAAGGAAAAATATCTTCTACAAAGTACCTGGTTTAGACAATATAAAAATGAATCTATCCAATTCTAGTATTGCAATTAATAAAGGCTCTTTATTAAATGCAATTGGTTTTGAATACATATAATATAATATAATACTTTGATTATATTTATTTTACATTCTAATATAAAACAATATTTATCACCAAAATTGGCAAAGAACCAAGAAACTGATCCTAATTCAAAGTGGTCCACTTAAAAGAGTTTTAAATGTAGTATAAAAATTAAAGGTTTTATGAATAGCTTTCCATAAAAAGAATTAAAGTTTAAGAAAAAATATTAATATCTTTGTTATAAGAAAATCAAAACTAAAAGTGACTTAGCATCACCGGAATATCTACATATCAAATTTTAATAAAAATAGACACTGTTTCACAAAGTGTGTAAATAGAAAAAACATAGGCTACTTAATTTAGTTTTAACCTGTCTTCAAATAGCACTAAAAACTGGTTTAAAATAATGCCCCAATTACGTATGGGCA
>Ga0172378_10004327_pt1 | contig 13330 bp, 8 predicted proteins | sample GrowelOW332metaG_FD_119755 | JGI IMG/M metagenome (GOLD analysis project Ga0172378, IMG submission 119755) | Groundwater microbial communities from an aquifer near a municipal landfill in Southern Ontario, Canada - Pumphouse #3_1 metaG | ecosystem: Environmental > Aquatic > Deep subsurface >...
CACTTCGTCTTTGGCACAACTTATTAGTGACACTGTCAAAGCGATTGCAACAAGGGCGCTTTTTAAAAAAAAACTTTTATTCATAATGTTTCTGTTTTTAACAAAATAAATGCTACTCTGTTTGTGGATTTTCACTTACTCCAGATATTCAAATTACCATTCAAACATCATTAAATAGTATCGAATTTTTACAAATATACACTTATAATTCGAATAAAACAAAGTTACAGTCACAAAAAAACCTAACAGGTTTTGAAAAACTTGTTAGCTTTATAAAAGACTTGCACCTATAACCTAATAAGGTCATATAACTTGAAAATCTCTTGTATTCAGTTGTATTGGCACTTAATAGATTTTGACGGTATTACCGTTTTTATCGATTAAGAAATATTTATCTCCGTCAACAACAATAGTATAACCGTCTTTATAATTTCCACCGTTATCGTATTTTATAGGTATTACCAAGTTTCCTTTGGTATCAATATATCCTACTTTTTTATTAAAAGAAACCATAGCGCGACCTTCGGAGAACAAGTTCCCTGTATCATATTGTGCAGGAATGGCGACTTCCCCTTTTGTGTTTAAATAGCCAATTTTATCGTCTTTCATAAATTGAGCAAGCCCTTCCGAAAAATTTGCTATTGCACTAAAAGTGGGTTGAATAATTTTTTTCCCTTTGGAAGTTATTAGACCACACAAACTGTTCTGTTGATAAAAGGCAAGACCATCTATAAAATTGCCTAAGTTTTCATATTCGAGCGGAATGACTACCTGATTTTTCTTATTGATTGATCCAGCTTTAGTATTTTTTGATACGGCAACCAAACCCGATGAGAACACCGATGCATTATCATATTCGAGCGGAATGATTTCATTCCCTTTTTCATCAATAAATCCGTATTTACCATTGCGTTTTACTCTGGCGCATCCTTCAAAAAATGGAGTAATTTCATCATAACTATCATTGTCGTCATATTTTGTAAGTTTTTTGCCTGAATAGCTGTACAACACATATTTTCCACCATCAATTCCAGTTTTTGTTTGGGTTCCTCCAAAAATGGCATAGTATAACTTATCCTGATCAAATACAAAATTATATCTAGCAGGAATTATTTCATCAATATGACAAACGCCTTTCTTTTGTTCTGGAGACAATACAAAATAATTTTCCTGAGATGTCAATCTCTCGGAGTATATCGGTTTCACAATAAAGTTATTAATGTCAACATCATAAGTGCCATAACGTAAATAAGGCTGATGATAAGTAAGATTCAGCCTTGAATTGTTTGCCCAATAGACATTATCAGGGTATTTTATTACTTTCGTTGGTTCATGTTTTTTCGATTGACTATTATATAAATTTTGTTCGTAAATATAGCCAAAATCAAAAAGCTTATTGCCTTTATCATCAATCAGGTAATATTTATCATCATTATCGTGAACAAAGGCTCTATATCCAGCACTCAATTTATGAAAATCTGAGACCGCTTTATAAATAATAGGTATAATAATTTTGCCTTTTTTATCGATATAGCCTGATTTAGAATAGAAGTCGGCCGAATCCTTTTTTTCAACCTCAGATAAACCGCAAGAAAATGGATGTGCCTCATAATAATCAAATTGGATTATTGTTTTTCCGCTTTTATCAATAAATCCCCATTTATTGTCTTTTTTTACTGGAGCAAGAGCTTCGCCAAAGTTTTTTGCATCCTGATACATCAGAGGAATAATTACCTCTCCCGATATATTTATAAAACCAGCATAATCTCGCCAACCTTTTTCATTTTTTTTACCTACTATAGCCATGCCTTCCGAAAAATCGCTACCCCATTGGTATTTTCCGTCAGGAGGAACAATTTCTGCGCCCTGCTCATTAATAAATCCAATACCATTATCTGTTTCTACTAATGCCATTCCCTCTTTAAAATCATTAACCACTTTATATGGAAGAAATTTTATCAGCTTCCCACTTTCATTATTGGCTATGTAATAAAAACGTCGTTCTTGATCATGCATGATTTTGACATTCGAGACTGTCTCGCTCTGTTTTTGTGAGGTCTGAGCATTTAATACTAACATAAATGGTAGTAAAAATACGATGGTTGCCATTAGTTTTGTTTTCATTTTTTCTGATATTATTTTATAACTTATTGTGTATTAGCAAATATTTGTTCGCGTTAATAATCATCCTCATTATAATAATCATACGCACTATTAGAAATTTCAGATGCTACACCTAAATTTTTCCCAGTTTTGTCAATAAAAATTCTGTCGTTATCAAGTCCAACTATGGCTTTCCCGTCTGTAAACTTTTGTGCATAATCATATTTAAAAGGAATAATCGTTTTTCCTGTGTTGTCAATATATCCCCATTTACCATTTAATTTAACGCCGGCAAGTCCTTCGCTAAAATAAGTGACGCCTTCATATATAATAGGAATAATGATTTTATTGTTTTCATTAATAAGACCATATTTCCCCTTTAATGAAACTATAGATGTTTTTTCGGGATAATCATAAAAAATTTGATCAAATTTCTTTTGGCCTATTTTGTCAATATAAAATTCTTTATTATTAAGTTTTACACTGCCTACCCCTTTTGAAAATGGATAAACGTCATCATATATAATAGGAATTACTACTTTTCCTGCTCTGTTGATATATCCGTATTTTCCATTAAGTTTAATACAAGCCAATTCTTCAGAGAATGTTCGGGCAAAATCATATTTTAATGGAATTATTACTTTGCCGGTTGTATTGATAAAACCATATTTGCCGTTTGATTTTACCAGAGCAAATTTATCGATAAAATAGTCTGCTTCGTCGTAAATAAATGGGATAACGGTTTTTCCTGCTTTGTTAATATATCCATATTTCTCATTTGATTTCACAAATGCTAAACCACCATAAAAAGGAGCTGAACTGTCGTAAATAAACGGAATAGCCGTATTTCCTTTCGGATCAATGTACCCCGATTTATTATTTAGCCGTACATTTGCCAATCCTTCATTAAAATAAGTATAAGCTTCATATATCACTGGTATAACAAGTTCCCCTTTTGTGTTTATAAATCCGGTTTTGCTACCTATTTTTACAGATATCAAACCTGAATTTATTCCTTTAAATGTATCTACATAGTCGTATCTGGTAATACGAAGTATTTTTTTCTCTGTTTTAGCATTTATAATGTAATACCCTTTTGATTCATACCCATTACTTTTATCAACATAAATAACTTTGAGTGAGTCGCTTGGTTCATTAACTTTCTTGTTAGGAGTTTGTGCTATACCCGCATTAATGAATGCGAATAACAGTAGCAAAGATGTGATAATTTTTGTTTTCATAAGTTTATTTTAATGTTTAATAATCATCATCACCACCTTTGCCATCTTCCTCCTGATAGTCGTATAGTTTATTTCCTTCTTTATCAATTACTATTTTTTTACCATCTTTTACGACAACGATGTCAATACCGCCCGATAAATCGCGATATACATCATCGTAAATACAGGGAATGACCAATGTCCCTTTTGTGTCTATAAATCCCCATTTCCCATTCTGTTTTACACGTGCAATGCCTTCGCCAAAATTCCAGGCATCTTCGTACTGGGGTTTTACTAAAAATTCATTTTTTGTATTGATAAATCCGTATTTTTTATTTTTCACAACAAAGGCAAAACCTGCTGAAAACTCGCTGGCATAATCATATTTAAAATCCACCACAACCTCTCCTTTTTTATTGATAAAGCCATATTTTTCGTTTTTGGATACCGGCGCCAATCCATCGGTAAAATGTTCAACGTGATCATAAATCAGAGGAATAACTTCTTTTCCATTTAAATCATAAAAACCTGATTTTTTGTCGTCAGAATTATTTACAAGTATCATACTGTCAGCACAGAAAACATAATCAAATATGGGAGGTACAATTTCACGCCCTTGTTTATTAAGATATCCTTGTTTATACTTCATCGAGATTTTCGCAAGATCAATGTCATTTTCAAAGTCTATTCTATCGTATTTTAGTGGCGTAATCTCTTCCCCTTTGATGTTTATTAATCCGTATTTGCCGTTATCGCCCCCGCCTTTAACTACGGCTACACCGTTTTTAAATGCGCTTGTTTCATCATACTTAAAATGCACAATCAATTCTCCTTTTGTATTCATATATCCCCATTCTGCATTTCTTGGCATATCGCTATACTCGTCCGTTTCTCCTCCAATGGCAACTTCAACAAGCCCTTCTGAAAATCTTTTGACAAAACTATATTTTACCAGTATAACTTCATTGCCCTGCTTATCAACATAACCGAATTTTTTATTAAGAGAAACTCTTGCCAATCCACCATTGAAATCTTCTGCTCCATCATATTTTACGGCAACGACTTCATTTCCATCTCTATCGACAAAACCATACTTATAATCGGGGTATGCGCCGATTTTCACAATTGCTCGATCTTCAATGTAAATAGACTTAGAAACATACTTTGTCTGTGCTGATAGTTGAACCGACAAAAGGACACACATAAAAAATAAATACTTCTTCATATCTTTGAGGGGATTGTGACAATTTCTTTCTATCAATATATTAGAAAATTATCGCGTTAATTATTTATTAAACTGAATATTATTTGTCTAAATTTATCCTTGTACAATCTGGTCTTCAAGCAATTATAAATTGTATGAATAAATATCAAAAGATAAAAACCAAATAACGTTACGAATATATAAACTTACATTAATATTTATAAACTTATGTGAAAAAATATAATATATCTTTACAGTCAATCAGGTTATTCTATAATGGACTAATGATATAAAATATATAAATATTACTACACGGATAAATTTAATCTGTTCATATACAAACAATTAATATTTACTAATAGTAAATTCTACTCGTCTATTTAACTGTCTGCCTTCATCGGTGTCATTAGTTACTATCGGTTTGGTTTCTCCAAATCCTTTAGCTGTGATGCGTGTTTCGTTAATGCCTTTTGAAATCAGGTAATTTCTCACGGCATTTGCCCTGTCATCAGATAGTTTCATATTTGCGTCATCTGAACCTATATTATCCGTATGTCCGGCTATCTCAATTTCCATTTTCGGATTATCGTTAAGAATCGCAAATACATTATCCAATTCCGCATTGGATTCTGGCTTCAGAGTTGCTTTTCCAAAGTCAAAAAATAGATTGTTCAAACGAATTGTTTGCCCTACTTCAACAGGAATCAAATACAATATCTTCTCTATAACTGATGTGGCTGTAAGTTCACGGGCATCTATATTTTCGGATATCGGCAGATAGTCATCTGCTTTTGCTTGATAGGCATAAAACAATCCCGAAGGAAGTGCAATTGAATATTCTCCAGTTTCACCATTGGAGGTTGCTTGTCCTATTTTTTCGCTCGTTAAAATATTGGTATAAACAATATCAGCTTGAAGCGGTTTGTCTGTTTTCTTATCAAGAACCTTTCCACGAACAACAATGACCGGCTCCGGTTTTATCGTTTCTGTTTTAGGGGTTTCTTTTTCAGGTTGGTGTAATTTTAGTCGGTATAAGTTAGATTGCTTATTTTCCCAACGTATAAAATAGGCATATTCTCCTTTTGAATCGATTGTGAAATAATTTTCAGTTGCTTTTGTATTTATAATTTTTCCAATATTGATTGGTTGGCTCCAATTTTGCCAGGTGTCGTCCAATCTTTTGGTTATAAAAATATCTTTTGCCCCATAACTAAAATGCCCTGAACTGGCAAATACAAACGTTTTATTGTCTACGGCTAAGAAGCACGGAATTTCATCCCCAGTGGTATTAATATCATATCCCATGTGTTTAAAATTACCATATTCTCCTTTCTCATTACGAAAAGCAACATAAATATCTCCATCAAAATATTTATGTTCACCATCAGTACGCTCCATGTCAACAAAATAATACTGACCATCATAGCTCATACAATCACTGATATATTCACTCTTCGAATTGAAGCCACTAATTTTCATTTTTTCTCGCTCCCAACTTGTTCTTCCTTTTTTGTCCCTTTTCAAATAGGTTTTATAAATATCTGTTTTCCCTATATTCATGGCATTAACATAGGCCACATTGTTGTCTTGTGAAATCGCTGTTAATGCACTCGATGTTGATGTTGTGAGTGGAAGATTAAAATCGCACCATTCCACTTTTGAGATGCGTCCATCATATCCTATCACACCTCTATAAATTTGGTTTTTACCATACTCATCTTCATGGCTAAAATAGATATATTTTCCGTCCACCGAAACGATTGGTGCTGTAGGACTAGCCTTACCAGACACATCATCATTCATATACATAGGCTCTCCATCAAAAGGATTTTCCTTCGCAAAATTAAATTCAGGCGTGTACGCTTTAGCAAAATCAGTAAGTCCTACTCCCGATATCTGATTCACGCCCGGAATTTTTACATAGTCGAGATACACATTTACACATGTAACATGTTTAGTTGGTTCAAAATTATAATTTGAAGTCCTAAATCCCTGTACAGGAGATGCGTCTCCTTGGTAAATAGTTTTTACAATCGGTGTTTTAGAATTTTCAGAAAGCGATTCTATTTCAATTTTAACGATAGCACCAACATTGTAGTTTTCGCAAATAACTACTTGTTGTGCATCAAACGGCATAAAGTAGTATTTGATAACAGCCGGACTTTTTGCATTTTTCGAGGGTTCTTTTCCGTCTTTATTCTCTTGCAATATGGCAGCTGCATATCGGTTATATCCATTTTTATAGGTAACTGGTTTTCCGGCACCAGTTTCAGAGCCTTCTATTTTATAACTCCAGCGTATTTTTTGTGCTTCAATTTGATTAACAAGAAAAAGGCAAAGTATAATTGAAATTAAAATTTGTTTCATATAGATGTAATTTTAAGAAACCATCTAATATTTTATATCTTAGATGGTTTCTATTGTTATAAAATCAATTTATTCTATTTGGTGACTCAATTATTCAAACTTGATCTTTTCTACATATAAAAGTTTGTGATCATCAGATCGACCAATCATAATCATTCCTCCATCAGGAGTATCAACCATGGGGTTCATTCGATCTAAATAGTATTCGTTTTTATCCTCTTTGGATTTTCTGCCATAAGCGGTAAAATCGCTCATCGTTCCAGTATTTCCATCTATTTTACATACTCTAAAATAACTTCCGTCTTTTGTTTTTTCGAAGATGATAGGATAAAATTCACTGTTTTTATTCATTCTAATAAAAAAGTCAATAGGTCTTGCTGCTTTTTCATCAGCCGAAGCTGTAAAATCTTCGGTTACACCATGGGTATATTGTTTAATGAGATTTCCTTTATTGTCAAATTGAAGGTAATACATACGACCAGGTAATCCAATTTCCTGATATACAGACACAAAATTCCCATTCTCAAGTTCTAATGCTCCTCTGTATGTATTGTTTTTATTATTTAAATCACCCAATATTTTACTCAACAGGGCAGCTTTCTTTTCATTACTTGGTTTTACCGCATTTTTTTCTATATCCGAAGCCAATGTCTTTTGTGTATACAAAACTTTGTCATTTTCAATTTTCACAAGTACTATCCCCATATCTTTTTTCTTTCCTACTCGTGCAAGTACATAAATATGACCGTTTTCGAGCATTTCAGCTCCCATGATAAACATATCAGGAAAGCCTTCAAAGTTGATTTGCTTATCTACGGAACCTTGTTTGTTAATAATAGTTATTGTTCGTGTATTAGAATCTTTGTTGTAAAATTCTTCTGACCCCTTATATGTTAATGGAAAATCTTTGGTTATCAACATTAGTCTTTTATCGATAACTTCCCGGCATAGTTCAGTTTGTTGCACATATTTGAAAGGGATCATAGTTATTTTTTCTATATCCAGTCTCTTAGCATCTGCTTTTACAATGCAATAATCGATATGTGTATCGACACCTCCAACTCCTAATCTTCCTTTGGTTACCAATTTAGGAAATACACCACCTACTGCAATTAAATCACCCGCTGCAAGAAATCCAGAATTATTATCTAAGCCTAGTGTTTTCGTAGTTTGAGTTTCGCCGTCAGTTCCCACATGCATTTCTGAAATAGGTATGATTTTTCTATCGTCTTGCGTTCTTATATTAGTTATTTTTTCTTCTGTAACAAATCCTTCTCCTAGATATTTACCATCAAGGTAGGTTTTCTGAATATACCCTTTTTCTAGAATCATTTGCCCCCAAAAAGAAGATGGAACAACCCTTACAAAACGAACAACACCGTCTTTCCCAACACTTAAAGGATTACTTATGGCATTGCGTGAAGGGTTTTCCGATGAACTGGTTGATACTGTTTTTGCCGATGTTTGTTTTACATTTTGATCGAATGAAAATTGGTACAACTCCACTTCTTTCTTTTTGGTCTGAGACAAAATAACATTTAACTGATTATCATTTGATAATTCGGTTAAAGCGATTTTTGCCTTCTTAAATTCTTTGGGAATCTCCACAACGGTCTTATTCACTACTGTCTGGGAAAAAATGTTTAAAGAAAGTGCAAGACTTAATGCTAAAAATAAAAATTTTGTTTTCATAGTTATCTGGTTTTTACATTACAAATTGAGCTAAGCTAATGACATACATTGAAATACTTCACAAAAATATTCTCTGTATAGCAAAAAAAAAATCCATATAAATATGGATTTTTAAAGGGAGATAAACTATCGTGCAATTATTTAATAAGATGATTCCGAATTGCATATTTTAACAAGCCAACAATGGATTTGCTATCTGTCTTTCGCATAATATTAAGTCGGTGTGTATCAACCGTTTGCTTCGATATAAATAACTGTTCCGCAATTTTTTTACTGGTCATTTCTCGAAGAATGAGACAAAGTACTTCTACTTCCCTGTCTGTTAATTTCTGAATAGTGGCATTTTTCCCGAGATACTTCATCTGTCTTATAATTGGTAAAATTTTACACGCAAAATAACAACCATTTTCTATCAAGGCATTAAGTCCTCGTATAAATTCATACTTATCACAAATCTTAAGCATATAACCATCGGCCTCACATTCTATCGCTTTTTTTACGTAATAAATTTCATCATGCATCGAAAGAAACAGAACTTTAATATCAGGATATTGATTTTTTACCTGTGAACAAAGTTCGAAACCATCCATACCATCCATTTCTATGTCTACAATAAGTATATCCAATTGTCCCTTAAGTATAGTTATATTATGCCAAGCTTCAGCTCCGCTGACAGCGACACCTGATATAACGATATCGTGGCAGTCAATCAACATACCTTCAATACCACTAATAACAAGCGGATGGTCGTCTACAATAAAAATTCTTATTGGGGACATAGTCATACGGTAGGGATTTCAATTAGAAATATGGTTCCTTTATCGACAGAAGAGGTGAGGTCAATTTTTCCGTTTAATTGCTTTACTCTTTCAAAAATATTTTTCAGTCCTGTTCCTTTAGTCGTTTCCAAAAGTGACGTGTCAAAACCTAAGCCATCATCATGAATCTGAATTTTTATAAGGCTTTGTGAATATGCCACTATTATATAAATATTTTTGGCTTGCGCATATTTCAAAGCATTAGTACTTATTTCCTGCACGATACGATAAATAACAAAATCTATATTTTCATTTTGTATTAAGTAATTATCTGCATTATCTACAGTGACATGGAATTGTGTATGAGCTTGAACAAAATTACTTTGGTCACAAAAATACTGTAGTGCGGCAACAAGTCCTTTATTTAAATCCTTTGGAAACATATTATGAGAAATTACACGAATTTCAGCAGATACATCTTTTACCAGAGTTGATATTTGGGTAATTTGGGATTTTTCTGCCAAACTCAATGATGATATATACATCTGAATAACGGCCAATTTCTGACTAATACTATCATGTAAATCGCGTGCAATACGCGAACGCTCATTTTTCTCCATTTCTATACGCATGGCTAACACCTTCTTGTCCTGTTCTAAAGCCTTCAGAACGGCAGATTTCCGCTTCACTTGAACGTATAATACAAACAAACCTATTAATAATAATAGTACAAGAACGACAAAAAGAACAATCATCTTGTATGTTGCCAATTGTCTTTCTTGGACTTCAATTTGCTGTTTCTTCTTCTCCGACTCATATTCTATCTGTAACCGTGCAATTGTACGATTAATATCAATATCGTTTATTTCTTGATGAGCGAGCATTAAGGAATCTTGCCATCGAAGTGCTTGCTGATATTTTTTCTCATTACGAGCATGTTTGGCAAGCACCTCAAAAACAAGGGCTTTTTTATCAGGACTATGTTCTTTGGAAAAAATAGTTAGTGCTCGATTATAGCACAAATTAGCCTGCGGATGATCTCCTAACTGATAATAAATATCAGCTAATAGCACTAAATCAATAGACATATTCATTTGAAAACCGCAAACGGAATCTACTTGATAAGATTTTTTATAATACAATAAGGCGCTATCCATATCATTCTTCTCAACAAAACACATAGCCATATTGTTATAAAAAGAACTCAATGCCAATTGCCCACCCTTATTCAAATAAAAATGAATAGCCTGCCTATCAATCAATAAAGCACTATCCAATAATCCCATACTACCATACAAATTGGCTTTCAAATGTGTCATACTTAGTAACAACGGCAGATAGGTAGAATCTTGACTAGCTTTATCAATGTATTCTCTCGTTTTATCAATATCACCTTTGTTATAAAATGTTTTGGCCATATTACCATAGATGGTACATAAAGACGGCATATTTTTACCACGTTCATATATTTTTTCAGCCTGATAAAAATAGCAAAATGCAGAATCATATTTCGCTAACATCATAAAATTGATGCCTTTACTCATAAAACAGACGGCACTTAAAGAATCTAAAGAAGAGTCGTTTTTAACATAAAACAGTGCATCATCAATAACTTCATTGGATTTGATATAGTCTCCTTCTCTATAATGCAATCGACTTTCTGTCATTTTTTTCAGATACGCCATTAAATCAGATGGTTGCTCTAAATTAAGGCTATCTAGCTGATAATAAAAATTTAACAAGGAGTCGTATTCGGCATTACTATATTGCTGAAGTTTGGGATAGGATAACTGAAAATCAGATGCACATTCATCGGAAAGTTTATAACAGCTTATACAAGCTATTAAAACACAGATAAACAAAAATGCCCTATACCATGTTCCTTTTGTAATTTGACTAAGTGCCATAAAATAGTAATTAAATGAGATGGTTTCCTGCTTTCTAATATTTCTAAACCTTCATCTTGAACCGAAAATGTTCTTGGCTGTAGTCAGAAAATACACACAGACAAAAAGTGATGATTAAAATGCTTTTTAGTGGTTTCATAGAATTATTTGGAACATAAGCGATTGAAATGACACAGCGAATGTACCGTTTTATTTTTAACCAACCAACTTTTTACAAAAAAAACCTAACAGGTTTTAAAAACAAGTTAGGTTTAAAAGATTAACCACATACAAGTTGTGCACAAATGCGCCAATTACTCATACGCACTCATTCCCCATGGATAATAGGTTCTAATCACTTGATATGAACCTTGAGTTTGTTGACTTAAATCCATTTCGAATAAAATAGGCTGTACCGTAGCATAAGGTTCTTCCAATTTCACAAAATATGGTTTAGCCCCCACGCCATTGAGTTCTAATTCTAAATCGTACAAACAATTACAATCGCATAGCGATTCTTTTTCACGTTCTTGGATTATAATTGTATCTAACCGAAGTACTACTCGACAAGATAAAGTACCTGGGCAGCAGTTAAAAGCGGCATTTATATGCTTCATCGATAATTTGTGCTGAACCGAATCGAATACATATTCCACCGACGAGATACTATCTGGTACAGCACTAACTGAAAAGTATGCTGGTACATTTGATTTACAAGTGGACTGACTTGTAATTTTCCCCGTCACTGACGACTCACCATGCGAGGGATTTTCACAACTCAACACCAAGCCCCCCAACAAGAAAACGACTAATAATGAACGCGTGCTTTTTTTCATAAACTATTAGTTTTTAAGTAAATATATTGTATATGATGCCGTCACACACATAAACGTTGCATTCCTCGTTTACAAAAAAAAACCTAACAGGTTTTGAGAGCCTGTTAGGTTAAATATACGGAATGAGTAGTTTAGTTTTTGATTAGTTTTTGAATTTTGTCATTCACTTTCACCAAATAAACACCAGAAGCGAACGATGCCATTGCCACAAAACTACCTTTACGAACCGATTGGCGATAAACAACTTGTCCACTTAAATTACAAATGGTTAATTCACAAGCAGTTTCTCCGGCATTCACATAAAAACCATCCTGCGTTGGATTTGGATACAGTACCAATTGTTCGTTCGTAGCATAATCCATGCCCGTAATGACCGATGTAGTAAAAGTTACATCATCACCATACGTCGTACCGGCTTCGTTTACAGCCACTACACGGTAGTGATACATGGTATTAGCTTCCAATTCGGTTATATTAGCACTCACTGTTGTAGCCGAAATTCCTGTCACAGGACTTTCTAACGCCGTTACCGCGCTTCCATAAGCAGTTGTTAAGCCATACTCAAACGTCACTATTGTGCTTATATTATTTGGATTTACAGTTCCTTGTAAAATGGCAGTCGAGGACGATATATCACTTGGATCCAGTGTTGTTACCGTAGGAGAGAGACCTATTTGCACATTGGTTGCCGTGCTGCCCGCAAAAGAAAGAGTGGCATCATTATTAGCAGCATCTTTGATGGTTCCGCCGTTTAAGGTCATATTTGACGACAAAGCAATGCCGTCCACATCATAGTCATCAGACGCCACTGTATAGCGGAAGGTTAAAGTGCTAGTAGTTGTGCCCGTATAATACGCCGCATGAACGGTGGAACTACCCACAGTCAGTGTCAAATATGGAGTTCCGCCAGTTGTCACTACATTCACCGCCTCATTGAAGTTGACCGTGTAATCTAAATTTTGACCAATACTATAAGTACCATCGGCAGGAGCAGTAACACTGCTGATAGAAGGAGGATTTAGCGTGGTAAAAGAAACAACACTTCCGTAAGCCGTTCCCGCAGCATTAGTGGCATAAGCACGAATATAATACGTTGTTCCTGCCGAAAGAGAACCTATCGATTCACTAAAACTCCCTGCACCAGCACCATTCACATCTTGCGTAACGACAGCTTCACCGATTGTCGGAGTTGCATCGGTGGAAGAATAGACCACACCGCGCGCAGTCACCGTTGCACCGTTGTCGGCGGTCACATTACCACCCA
>Ga0172378_10004328_pt1 | contig 13330 bp, 9 predicted proteins | sample GrowelOW332metaG_FD_119755 | JGI IMG/M metagenome (GOLD analysis project Ga0172378, IMG submission 119755) | Groundwater microbial communities from an aquifer near a municipal landfill in Southern Ontario, Canada - Pumphouse #3_1 metaG | ecosystem: Environmental > Aquatic > Deep subsurface >...
TATACTCTTAGGCAAATATGCTTTATCTTATTACTTAATAACTTTGATGGCGTCAGTGATTGTCTTTTCCATCGCTTCTTTTCCGTATTTATCTACTTCTGATTTATCTCTAAATTCATGGCTTAAGCAACATGGTCCACCAATGCATCCGTTGATACAAGCCATACCTTCAATAAAATTAAAATCCTTATTTTCAGCTAAAGCTTTATTTAATCCAGATACACAATTCTCCACTCCATCACAGGTTAATGGTTTTGCAGTGAAATCAATATTTTGTTCTTTTAAAGATTCATTAACAGCATCAGATAAACCACCACATCTAGCAAAAATTCTTCCAAAATATGAAGCGTTATCTAATTTGTTTTCAGCAAGTTTAGAGGCATCAATATCTCTTGAGTCAATTAAAGCTTGTAGTTCTTCAAAAGTTAAAACACTATCAACAAATGGTTTAACATTTGCTAAATTAATTTCAGCTTTCTTTGAAACACATGGTCCAATAAAAACTGTTTTGCAAGTTGGATCAATAGACTTAATATACTTTGCAAGAGTTGCCATTGGCGATAAGTTTGAAGAAATAAATGGTACTAATTGAGGATATTTTTTATTAATTAAAGCAACAAAAGATGGACAGCAAGAGGAAGTTAAAAACTTCTTTTCGCTTAATTCTTGTGCTTCTGTATAACTTACCATATCTGCACCTAAAGCTGCTTCAACAACGCTATGGAATCCTAACTCTTTAATTGCAGTAACAACTTGTCCTAAAGTTGCATACTTAAATTGAGAAGAAATTGAAGGAGCAACTATTGCATAAATATTATATTTTCTTGAAAAATCACTATCTTTAATCATGTTAATGACATCAACGATATAAGATTTATCCATAATTGCACCAAATGGACATTGAGCAATACATGCACCACATTGAATACATTTTTCATCATGAATATGTGCAGCAAAATCATCACCCATAGAAATAGCTTTTAACTTACATGCAGATTCACATGGTCGTTTGTAGTTTAAAATAGCTCCATATTGGCAAGCTTTTGCACATAAGCCACAATTAATACATTTTGTCTTATCAATTCTTGCACGATGAGTTTCAAGATCGAAAGTAATCGCATTACGCATACATGCTTTTTGGCATCTATGTGCGATGCAACCACGACAATTTCGACTCACTTCATATCCACCTACTGGACATTCATCACAAGCAATATTTATAACTTCTACAACATTTTTGTTGGTTCTATCTCCACCAGTAGCAAGTTTCATACGTTCTAAAACTATTGCTCTTTCTTTATAAATACAGCATCTCATTGTTGGTTTTGGACCAGGAACAATAGTTTTAGGAATTTCGTTATAATCTTCTAAAAGTGTTCCTTTAAAAGTTGATTTAGCAACTTCTTTTAAAACTTTATATTTTAACTCTTGTACGTTTGTATCAAATTTAATCATAATATTCTCCTTAGAAATAACTAACTTTTATTTTCTTTCCCATTGATTTTAGAATTTTTGATAACTCATCAACGAGTTGCATCTTAATTGTAAAATTAATTTTAATTCCAGGCTTTTGATGAGCAGGGTTTACTGCACATCCAACATAGAAATTGATATCGGTTGCTTCTTCAAATAGCAATCTAGCAATATCGCTAGCGCCATCTTGCTTGAAGCACCATTCAAAATAATCAGAATTAGTAGATAAACAATTTTTACCATAATCCAATACCTTATTTATGGTAATAACGCCTTCTGTTACAAGATCTATACCTTCAATTGAACTTGTAGGTGGAATCTCTTTATCAACATAATCCATTGTAAGATTTAAAGGTTTATCAAGATATTTAGAAACCATGTTACTAGTTGAACCACCACAGACAATATGTTTACCTTCTTTTCCAAAGAAAAGATCTAACATTTTAATATCATCATCACGATTAGAAGCTGGACCAATTAGTAAATTAACAACTTGTCTTTTTCTAACTTTAACTACAACTGCCGTTGTATCGTCTCCTGGTCTCATACCATATAAACGATCACAATGATCGATTAATTCAGTCGCAAGCGCTTTACTTGAATAAGAGTTGTTATATAAAGCTGACATATAATCAACAATTTGTGGTCTTTCCCAACCAAAGTTCATTGATGCACCAATTCCTGCATGGATGGTTCCGTCACTTAAAAGAATAAATGTATCAAATAATTTGCAAACAATTTTACTATGATAAATAGTTTTATTATCAATTACTTCTACAACTGTATCCATCTTATATTCTTTTCCATCTCTTAATAAGATTGGTTCAGGATTATCATAATTATAAATTTCAACAAATCGATTATTTGTAATCTTTAAGATCGTAAATGTAGAATATGCAATTCCTCTTTCTTTACAAACTGGTAAAGTTTCAGCGATCGTTCTAACACATTCTTCAATAGATAAGTTATTCGCCATCATCGTGGAAATTAACTTACTAGTTAGAGTTGATAAAATATTAGCTTTAACGCCACTACCTAATCCATCAGCTAAAACAACAACGTGTGTATTTTCATCTGGAGAGACAATCTCAAAATGATCACCACAAAGCTGTTCGCCTACATGATTAACACTTAAACCACCAATATCTGTTACAAGATTATTTACTATCATCTTTTAAAGTATCCTTTAAAGTTGATAAAGCAACTTTGGTTTCAGCAGCAGTTTCACCAAGCAAAGATGCAATTTCTTGCACGCTACGCATATTTTTATCGATAACTTTATTAGCAATTTCCATAGATTTATTAACTAACTCATCTTTCTTTTGTGAAGCTATTTCTTCAAGAGAAATATCTCGCATAATTGAAATAATGATATGGAATTTTGCATCATAAACAATAGTTTCTTCAACATATTTATCATATTCTGCAAGGTATTCTTTTTTACCTTTAATCGTCGCAACACCACTTAACGCCTCAGCATACAAATCTGGTTCTAAAACAGTTGTAACATTCTTTCCGATTACAACAGCACTATTTGGAACGCCAATTATTCTACACATTGATCTATTCATTAATTGAATATCTAATGCTTCATTAAGAACCATTAACCCATTAGGAGTGTTATTAACAATATTGTCGCTAAAAGATTCTGCTTTTTCCATTAAGTATGGTAAGCACATCTCTTTAACGGCTTTTCCTTGAATAATTGCAATTGCTTTATCTCGACAAGTATCATACCCGCAGCAACCACAATTTAATTCTTTGTTTTTATCAGTCTTACCCATCTCTTTTAAAGCTTCTACTATATCAGTTTCACTTGGCATTGCTTTGAAAAGTTGGATTTGATTATAAGCCTTTTTAATATCTTCATATTTTCGATCAGAAACATCAAAATCTTCTTTGCCTGCAAATTTTCTAACCGCTAAAGCATCGCTAACAAAAGCTCTGGCTTTTGGATTAATTGCAGGACCATTTATGCAACTACCATTGCATGCAGACATTTCAATGAAGCATTTATGCACTTTACCTGCTTCTATATCTTTAATTGCTTGTAGAACATTTTCCATACCATCAACAACAAGGTATTCATAGTCTTTTGCATTACAATCCATTGAATCAATAATTCCACCATTGGTTGGAAATAATCTTGCTTTAGATTTTTCAATAACAGCATTATCTTTTTCTTTTTCTACAACAATACTGCATTCTTTAAACCATTTCTCAACTTCTAAATATGTTAAGACAGCATCAACAAAATTTTGATTTTTATCCGATTCATCTTTCTTCGCAATACATGGACCAATAAAAACAACATATGCATCTGGATATCTAGCCTTAATATCTTGTCCATGAGCCAACATTGGTGACAAGACATCTGCAAGATATGGTAAAACCTTTGGGTAATGTTTTTGAATCAATTGATTAACGGAATGACAGCAAGAAGAAATAACAATATCTCTATCATTATTTAAAAGTATTTCATCATAAGCTTTCTTAACAATTGTTGCACCAATCGCTGTTTCTTCAACATCATAAAATCCTAATTTTTTCAAAGCACTTTTCATCGTCTTGATGCTTGATCCCTTGAAATTAGCAATAAATGATGGCGCTAAAGAAACAATAACTTTCTTTTTGCTACCGATTAAATCTTTTACATGGTCAATATCGCTACGAATAACTTTCGTTTCTTGTGGGCAATTTAAATAACAACGTCCACATAAAACGCATTCATCATGTATAATTGTTGCTTGATTATCAATAAAACTAATTGATTTAGTTGGGCAATTTCTAATACATTTATAACAATTTTTACAATTGTTTTTCTTACTAGTTAAGCAATATTCCATGTGCTTCTCCTTTTAATCTACTTTAATTTATCTAAAACGTGAATCTTAAAAACTTCCTTAAAATTATTTTTTGTAACACCTGTTACGATATCATCATCGACTTTAAAACTAACACCGCAATTACCACATTTATTAAGGCAAAAAGTAGCCTTGAGGACCACCTTATCTTCAAGGTGGTTTTCCTCAATGGCTTGTTTTGCACATTCAATAATGTCGTAACTTCCGTTTAGATGGCATGAACTGCCTACACAAACTGAAATCGTCATCATTTTTATTTTACTCCTTCATACGCTTTCTCAAGAATAACTTCCATATCTTTAACAAGTGGAACTCTTGGATTTGCTGGGGAACATTGATCTTCATAAGCGAGAACAGCAATTCTTTCAATCTTGCTTTCCCAATCTTTCTTCTCAATGCCCATATCTTTAAAGCCAATACCTAAACCAATTTCTTTTGCAAGATTAGTTACAGCTTCGGCTAATGATTCAACACCTTCTTCAGGAGTTGAAGCCTTTAATCCAAGAAGTTTAGCAATTTCTTGATACTTCTTATCAGCACAATATTCATTATACTTTGGCCAAACACTTAATTTAGTTGGGACTTGACCATTATATCTTATAACATAAGGTAAAATTACTGAACAGGTATATCCGTGAACTGTATGGAATTCAGCACCAATTTTGTGAGCTAATGAATGTCCCATACCTAAGAAAGCGTTAGCAAATGCCATACCAGCAATAGTTGCTGCGTTATGCATTTTTTCACGAGATTCTAAATCATGTGGACCATCTTTAACTGCTCTTGGTAAATACTTAAAGACTAACTTAATCGCTTCAAGAGCTAATCCATCAGTGAAATCACTGGCTAAGCAAGAAACATATGCTTCGATAGCGTGAGTTAAGACATCCATACCTGTCATAGCTGTTGATTTTGCAGGAATGAAGGTTGTGAATTCTGGATCAATAATGGCAATAGTTGGAGTTAGACTGTAGTCAGCTAATGGATATTTCTTATTATGGGCTTTATCGCTAATAACCGCAAATGGAGAAACTTCACTACCAGTACCGCTTGTAGTTGGAATACAAATTAATCTTGATTTTCTTCCTAATTCAGGATATTTGAAGGCTCTCTTACGAATATCCATGAATTTTTGCTTTAAATCATCAAAGTTAACTTCTGGATGTTCATAGAATAACCACATACCTTTAGCAGCATCCATAACACTTCCACCACCTAATGCAATAATTGTATCTGGTCTGAAAGCATTCATGACTGCATTGCCTTTTTTAACTGTTTCAATATCTGGATCTGGTTCGACATCACAGAATAATTGAATTTGAACAGGTTCTCTTCTTAAATTGAGTTGATCAGTAATTCTATTAACGAATCCTAAATCAACCATTGAACGATCGGTAACAATAAAGACTTTTCCGACACTCTTGCAAGATTGTAAATATTGAATTGAATTTCTTTCAAAATAAATCTTTTGTGGAACTTTAAACCATTGCATTGTATTTCTCCTTTTACCAACTTTTTTAATATTTAATAAGTTAACAGCACTAACGTTTCCACCAATTGAGTTATGTCCATATGAACCACAACCAAGAGTTAATGATGGTAAGAATGAGTTATATACGTTTCCGATTCCACCAAAGGTTGATGGTGAGTTCCAAATAATACGTAAAGCTTCACAATTTTCACCAAAGGCATCGGCCATGGTTTGTTCTTTGCAATGAATTGCAGCAGAATGGCCTAAACCATTAAATTCGAGCATTTCTCTGCACTTTTTAAATCCTTCAACATCATCTTGAACTTTATAAACGGCTAAAACTGGTGATAATTTTTCTCTCGACATAATTTCATCTGGACCAACAGTTTTGCATTTAACAGCGATAATTACACAATCTTCAGGAACAGTAATTCCTGCATTTTTAGCAATGTTTTGTGGACTCATACCTGCAACGATTGGGTTCAACTTTGCTTTTTCGTAGTCTGGATCGTTAGAAGTTACACCAAACATAAATTTTTCAAGTTTAGCTTTTTCTTCATCGTTAGCAAAATAAACTTTAAATCTCTTTAAGAATTTGCTAGTTTCATCATAAACTTCTTTATCAACGAAGATAGCTGATTCCGAAGCACAAATCATTCCGTTATCAAATGATTTTGAAATAACAACATCGTTAACAGCTTGTTCGATATTAGCTGATTTATTAATATAACAAGGAACGTTTCCAGCACCAACACCCATTGCTGGTTTTCCACATGAGTAAGCAGCTTTAACCATTGCATTACCACCAGTAGCAAGAATAGTTGCAACACCTGGATGTTGCATTAATGCACTAGTAGCTTCCATAGATGGATGTTCAACCCATTGAATGCAATTTTTTGGTGCACCAGCTGCAACTGCTGCATCATACATGATTTGAGCAGCTTGTTTACTTGAATTTTGCGCATTTGGATGGAAAGCGAAAATAATAGGATTTCTAGTTTTTAAGCAGATTAATGATTTAAAAATAACTGTACTAGTTGGGTTAGTAACTGGGGTAATACCACAGACAACACCAATTGGATCAGCAATTTCAGTAATACCAGTGACAGGATCACTGCTGATAACACCAACAGTTTTGAGGTGTCTCATATTATTAACAACATATTCACAAGCAAATAAATTCTTGGTGGCTTTATCTTCGAAAATTCCACGTTTTGTTTCTTTAATTGCTGCATCAGCTAAAACACCATGGTTATCTAAACCAGCAACTGAACATTTTGCAACAATATAATCGATTTGTTCTTGATTAAGGGCTAAAAATTCATCTAAAGCAACTTGTGCTTTTTTAACTAACCCATCAACTTCTTCTTGAGCACTAACAACCTTAACATCTTTTTTGATTTCTTCCATAAATAGTTCTCCTTTTCCCTTGTTATTTACAGTTTTCTACTTCTCGTTAACTTCATTATCTCGTAATTTATGTGACAATACAGCAAGCGAACTTGCGAGATTAACATTTTCAACGACTACATCATCAGCAACATCTAAGTGTGTAGGTACAAAATTCCATATTCCTTTGATCCCACACCGTACTAATTCATCAGTAATTGTTTGTGCTACACCAATTGGAACCGTTAATATTGCGATATGAACGTTTAGTCTTGGTACAAGATTTTCAAGTTTATCAATTGAATAGATTGTTCGATTATTGACCACTTTCCCGATTTTGTTAGGATTATTATCAAAACCTACTAAGATATTCAAACCAAACTCATCAAATCCTTTGTAATTTAGGAAAGCTTCTCCTAAATGACCGACACCAACAATGATTGCGTCGCTAACGTCGTTATAACCAAGGAATGTTTCAATATCTTCGATGATTTCATTGATATCTCGACCTGCTTTTGGTTTTCCACTGCTACTAGCAACAACTTGTAAGTCTTTTCTAACTTGCTCTTCTGAAAATCCTAATCCCTTAGCGATTATCGGAGCACTCGTTGATTTGCTTCCAAGGTCTCTACTAGATTTAAGAAATTTTAAGTAAATAGGATATCGTCCTAGTTGCTTAATAGTTACAGTCCTAATTTTCTCCATAGATCCTCCAATCATTAATTACTACGTCTATATTTTATACATACTATTTAAGTTAATCAATAATTTTTTACTGATATAATAAAATATTTTTCCTTTAGCCATTTTTGCATCAAAAAAGGAGCATTTATGCTCCCTTTATAATCCTCTTTCAACACCCCAGAAAAACAACGCTACAGTTCCAGGACCAGTATGACTTCCAATAGTTGTTCCAACACTATAGATTTCAACTTTTCCATTTAGTTTTTTAAACTTACTTTCAACAAGATCAGCAACTGCTCTAGCATCTTCGTAACAATCGGAATGACATATATAGCACTTACCATCATAATCTAATCCGTTTTGAACATCTTTTTCCATTAAATCAACAATCTCAGGAATTGCTTTCTTCTTAGTTAATATTTTCTTCCTAGGAATTAATTTGCCTTCATTATTCATATTTAATATAGGGCAAACATGTAAAACTGTTCCAAATAAACCAGCCATCTTAGAAATACGACCACCTTTAACATAATACTTTAAGTCGGTTGAAAAGAACCAATGATTTAAATAAAGTTTATTGGTTTCAGCAAATAACTTAATTTGATCAATAGATTTTCCTTCATCTCTTAAATCAGCAAGCTTATCCATGAATAAGCCATAACCACTAGAAGCACCAAGAGAATCAACAACATAGATTTTTCTATCTGGATATTTACTTTCGAGCATTTCTTTAGCAATATTAGCTGAATTTAAAACACCTGAAAGCCCACTAGATAAAGTCACATGAATAATATCTTTACCATCTTTTAGAAATTTTTCAAAATAAGTAACGAACTCATCCACATTCACTTGCGATGTTTTAGTCTCTTTATCTTCACGCATCGCTTGATAAAAGTCTTTAAAAGATACCGATTTACCTAAATCATCACTATATTCCTTACCATCAAGAAAAAAATGAAAACAAATAAATTTAATATCTCTTTCTAAATAATGCTCTTCAGTAAGATCACTAGTAGAGCAACAACTTAAGACGAAATTAGCCATTAAACTTTCTCCTTTATTAATTACGCTAACCATTTATGCATGCAACATATCTTATTTCACGTCTTAATAGCATATACTCAATTTATATCTATTTTCTTAAAATACATTTTTTAAAATATTTTGAAATGTTATATAGGTAAATCATATATTAAAAAACCAAAAAATAAAGAAAAATTACACTATTGTAATACTTTTTGAAATCTAAACGCTATATTTACTATATATAAAATCTATAAAGAATTAATTCCTTCAATTAAAAACTTAATTGATAAAAGTATAAAAACAACTCCAGCAATATATGGGGCATATTTATTTAATTTATCACCAATCTTTTTGCCTAATGCTGTTGTAATAGTTGTAAGAACAAAAGTAGCAATTGTAATAATTAAAAAAGTTATAAGTGACTCACTCATTGGTTTATCAACATATAAAAATCCAATAGTTAAAGCATCGATTGAAGTTGCGATTCCTTGTAAGAATATATCTTTAGCTTTAATCGCGTTTTCTTCACAAACAATAGGTTCTTTTCCTTCTTTTTGCGCTTTTTTATCTTTGTAGGTTTCTACTATTTTTTCAATAATATTTTTTGCTCCTAAAACAAAAAGAATGCCTGAAGCAATCCATGGAATATATGCTGAAACATAATCCTTAATTGCATATCCTAAAAAATATCCGATTGTTGGCATTAATCCTTGCATGATTCCAAATACTAAAGCAATGCAAATAATTTTTCTTTTCTTCATTTTGCATTCAAGTATTCCATCTGTTGCACCAATGCACATACAATCAACAGCCATAACAACACCTAAAATCAAAGCTTGCCAAATATCCATAATAAAACACCTTTCGTATTGTTCATTATTTTATAGAGAAACATGAACAACAAAAGCTCATGAGTCTCACTATTTAACTTGAGCCAGGAATAAATCCAGTATGTTGACTCAAGGCGATATTCGCCAGCTACTCCCTCAATCTTTTAATATCTTAATAGCAATAACGACTATTTTCAAGTTAAAATCTTAATAAAACCAAGGGTGCATATATGCACTATGATTACATTTTAATATCTAAAAGGCTGTTTCCTTTAAAAATATCTTCATATTTAGAAAGAATTGATTCAACTTGTTCCTTGCTAGTATCTTCTAATGAACTATGACCATCGACATATTGTTCTGTGTCATATTCTCTAATCTTCTTAATCATTTCGTAAGTTGATGAACGATTTAAAAACATTTCATCGTTACGAATTTTGCCACAAAGACAATCTCCTATAAACATTGTTTTAATCTTTTTCGCATAAATTAATAAACTACCTTTTGAATGACTGTTTGGTAATTTATCAATAACTACTTCGAAATCGCCAAGATTAATTGTTGTAGATTTATCAATAATTATCTTTTCGTTTTGTACATATTTACTAGTGTATTTCGATAATAAAAAGGGAATGTTCTTAAAAACAGGAGCATTCTTAATATGGTCATCATGAAAGTGAGTAATGACAATATATTTTATTTCAGGCAAATTAAAATCATTTATTCCTTTATATAGGTTTAAAATTTGTTCATTTTCGTTTCCAACATCAACGAGCATAGATGCATCACTACCAACAAGTATGCAAATCTTTGCAACTGGTGCATCATCTCTGCCTTCAACATAATAAAAATTGTCGTTAACTTTACAAAAAGAATACATATCTATAAACGATTCTTTTTCTTATTTTTTGCGATGTACATATACTTATCAGCTTTTGCATATAAACTATTAAATGTTAATCCATCGTTTGGATAGAAAGAAAAACCAAGAGAAATTTCAACAGGTTCTTCGATATCTGCATCTAAATTTACAGTTTTAATTGATTCAATGAAGTCACTAATAATTCTTTCGAAAGAAACGTCATCATAATTTACAAGTAGGAAACCAAATTCATCACCACCAAGTCTTGTTCCGTATGCCAAATAGTCTTTTTGTAAACTGAAAATTCGTTTTGTTATAGCAACTAAAACTTTATCGCCAACTAAATGGCCATATGTATCGTTAATTTCTTTAAATTTATCTACGTCAAACATAACAAAAGATGCTTTTTTAACTAACCCGTAGTTAATATAGTTATTAATTTGAATTTTACCTGAATTTCTTGTTAATAATTTAGTTAATGAATCTAAATCTTTTAGGACATCATTTGTAGCGTTTCTAAAGGAAATTGAAGCATACCTTTTTCCATTTTCATTAACCACTTCAATAACAATCTTTTCCCAATATTCTTTATCACCATGTTTAACTATAAACGAATAACTTCTTTTTTTACTATTTATGAATTCAGTAAAAACTTTCTTATTTAATCTTTCAGAAACAATCTTTTTACTAGTTAAAATAATATTTCCATTCAAGACGTTATTATAGAATTCATCGTATGAAATATGATCATTTGAATTTAATAAACAAGAATTGCCATATTTAATAACTTCGCATTCTAGGGTATCTAAATCAACTTCAACATAAGCGTTCAATAAATCAGTTATTGATTTATTTATTCTTAAAATTTGAGAATTATTGATTATTTCATTATCTTCTTGACTGATAATTTGTACCAAAGTGCATTTTTGACCATTAACGAGAATTTCTTGACTAAAAATTTCAATATATTTACGCATTGATTTAACGTAAAAGCGTGAACTATTATTGTGTTCTTTTAATGGGCATTGTCCAGATTTGCAATCTTCACAACTTCTTTTACAACATAAATCACCAGTTCGTAAACTATACAATTTTTCAAATGTTTCATTACAATAAATTAATTTGTTTTGCTTATCAATTATTATGTAGGAACCCTTTAATTTATCTAGGATATTTCCATAATCACTTAGGTAAAAACCTTTATCGAGTTGTGGATGGTTTTCACCTATTAAGTTTTTAATAAATTGTAATAAAAAAACCGATGTTCCGAATCTTGTTTCAATAAATGTCGCTTTAGCTCTTAATGGGTAATAATTCTCTCCCACTTTCATTCTGATATTAAGAACATTATTTTTTGATAATTTTTGGGCTTTTTCTTCTAAATAATTGATAAATTCACTTTTATCTTCAGGAGCTACATAGTCAAGGAAGTTTTTATTGTGATAATCTTTATTCATTAAATTTAAAGATCTTGCTGCTCTTTCCATTGTTAAATTCTGTAATGCTAAAGATAAAAAACCATTTGCATACTCAAAAATTCCATTATATGAAATGGCGTCATTAAACATTTTATTAAGGGTGGAGTTGTTGTTAAAAATCTCTTCTAAAGAAGATCGTTCATAACTTTCTTCAATACAACGATTATATTTTTTACTAAGCGCTTGGAACTCTTTAATAGGCATTGGTTTAGCGTAAAGATAACCTTGAATAAATCTAACTCCAAGTTGTCTTAAGAAAGTTGCGTCTTTTTCTTTTTCAACACCTTCAACAACAATTGGTACTTCTAATTTTCTAGCAAAACTTATAATTGTTTCGATAATAGCGTTTCTTTTTTGTACGTTCTTTGTATTTGACAAGAATTTATAGTCCATTTTAATTGCGGAAACATCTAAATTTTTAAGTGAATTTAAAGAAGATGAACCAGAACCAAAATCATCCATAACAACAACAATACTTTCTTTTTTACAATCATTAATAAATTTATTGATGATATCTTCAGTCTCAATAAATGCAGATTCAGTAATTTCAATTAAAATATATTCATGAGGAATATTGAAACTATCAATGATGCTTACAATATCTTTAATTAATTTTGTATCATAAAAATCAATTCTTGATAAGTTTACTGCAACTGGAACTGTTTCTTCGTTATTATCTAATGACTCTCTAATTGCTTTTAAAACTTTGACTAAAACATAATGGTCTAAAGTGGTAATTAATCCATTATTTTCAAGAACTGGAATAAATCTATTTGGTGGAATTAAAACTCCATTTTTAAACCATCTAACTAAAGCTTCGCCACCATAAAATACTTTTTGAACCATATCATATTTTGGTTGAATATAAACAACAAATTCTTCGTTTTCAATCGCTGTTTCAAAAGAGTTTAAAACTTCTTGTTCAAAAATAGATTCTTCTTCCAACTCATCGTTATAAAATCTAAAAGGATGTAACAAATCTTCTCTAGCAAGCGAGTGAGCCAAAGTAACTTTAGCGATGCAATCGTTATATTTTTCATGTGAATCTTTTAAAACGTATGCGCCAAAAACTAATCCAAAATAAAGTGAATCGTTTTGATTTTTAAATTCTCTCAATAGATTTTTTGCAGTACTTTCGATTGAATTCTTATCTTCATCAACTAATAAGTAGAAATTATCACTATTAGGAAGTCTAGAAATCATTAACGCTTTGGTTGCATTTTTTGTTAAAAATTCAGCTAAAGCAGTCAATA
>Ga0172378_10004329_pt1 | contig 13329 bp, 9 predicted proteins | sample GrowelOW332metaG_FD_119755 | JGI IMG/M metagenome (GOLD analysis project Ga0172378, IMG submission 119755) | Groundwater microbial communities from an aquifer near a municipal landfill in Southern Ontario, Canada - Pumphouse #3_1 metaG | ecosystem: Environmental > Aquatic > Deep subsurface >...
ACTTATCGGTATTTTAAAGCGGGCCGGAATGAACGTGGTAACGAACCCGTTCGACAATTCCGTCCTGCAGAACAGAAACGACGGCTACCCGCGTCACCGTGGACATACCCGTGTCGATGAACTGCTCAAACGCGGCGTAAACGTCTGCATCGGGCACGATTCCATCATGGATCCCTGGTATCCGATGGGGAAGGCAAGCATGCTGTCCGCTGCCAGTCTTTTTCTCCATTACGGTCACTTCAGCGGATACGACGATATCCCGGCGCTCTTCGACATGATTACCGTTAATTCCGCAAAAACCATGTGTGTTGAAAATGAATACGGCATTGATAAAGGCAAACCTGCGGACCTTATTATTCTTGACGCGCCTGACGAATACGAGGCAATACGGCTTGAAAGCGAATGCCTGTACGTCATCCGGCACGGTACGGTTATATCCGAATGTACTCCTGCCCGCCGGGTGCTGTACACCGGTACAAAGCCGCGTGAAGTTACTTTTTCACGCAATGAGCAATAATGGTCGTTACCATACTTGCCGACAACAATACACTCATCGACAAATATTATCTCGGTGAACCGGCATTCAGTACATTCATCGAGGAAAGCGGTGTTTCTGTCCTTTTCGACGTCGGGTATTCGGGAGTATTTCTTCAGAATGCTCTGAAAATGGGGATTACTTTCAAGAATCTGCAGTATGTCTGCCTGTCGCACGGCCATATGGATCATACGTGGGGACTTGATCCGCTTATCCGGTATTACACGGAACTTGAGCAGGAACATACTACCCATACAAAGCCGGAACTGCTGGCGCATCCTTCCGTTTTCCGCAGTATTTCGGTTGACGGTTTTTCCGAAGCAGGTTCCCTGTTTTCCGCTGAAAAACTAGGATGTCATTTTAACATGCAGCTTAGTAAAAAGCCGCAGTATATTACAGAACGGCTTGTCTTTCTCGGAGAAATACCTTGTACCAATGACTTTGAAGCCAGAACTTCCATAGGTGTCAGCAGCGGATTGCCTGATTATATACCGGATGATTCTGCACTTGTATACAGGGGAAAAGAGGGGCTTGTCATCATCACCGGCTGTTCGCATTCCGGTATCTGCAACATTGTTGAATACGCTGAGCGCGTGACGGGAGAGACTGCCATTGCAGACATTATCGGAGGGTTTCATCTGCTCAATCCATCAAAAGAGCGTATTGAAGGAACATGCCGTTACCTGCATACACAAAGAATTAAAGTCATCCATCCATGCCACTGTACTGATCTCAGGTCAAAGATTGCATTGGCGGCTGTCGTACCGGTTGAAGAGACTGGTGTAAGCGCACGGTATGAATTCAGATAACGGATGTAAAAAACTGAACAGACTCGGAAGCTTTCAGACACCGAACTGTGCGGTATACAGTTCGTGATATATGCCGCCTGTCCGCATAAGTTCTTCGTGAGTACCTGTTTCGGTAATTCCTTCGTCACTTACGACTGCAATGCAGCCGGCATTCCGTATTGTTGAAAGCCTGTGTGCAATAATAGACGTTGTCCACCCGGTACAGCAGAAAAGGAGGGAAGCAGTGAGTTCACTATATACTCGATATCATCGGAAATCCAAGATCAACAGTTGCTACGAATGCTGCACAACACATGTCAGCAAGGAAGAGTTCCATGTGTGGTTTAAAATATGAAAGGAACAAGGCTGTATCGGAAACAGGTACAGCCTTGTCCGGATTTTATTTTGCAGTGAAGTATGTTTTTCATAAGAACAGATTATACAAAAAAAGACTGCCGTGTAAAACCGGCAGCTTTGTTACTCAAAAGTCATAATCTTTTTAAATGGTCAGTTTATATACTAAAATACGGTTTTATTATATCTTCCATAGCATACAGTCCGACCGGTTTGTCTTTGATATTTCTCAGTGCAAAGACAGCCCCGTTGCCGAATGCTTCACGGGAGATTGATTCATGAACAAGGCGGACAACCTGATAGGGAAACCCGAACAGAATTTCATGTCTGCCTATGATTCCACCTGCACGTATGGACTTTATGTTGTTTTCATCAAGGTCAAGGTGGCGTGCCAGAACCTTGGCCGTTCCTGAAATTTCCGATTTTGTCTTAAAGTGTTCCTCCAGAATTTCAATGTCTGCCTCGGGTGCAATTTTTTTTAACACTTCTGCCGCGATAAGTAGAAAATTGATGCCGATAGTAATGTTCGGTGACCAGAGAATACGTATCGATTTTCCAAGTTTTTCCAGATATTCTTTTTCTTTTTCACCATATTTTGAAATTGCTGTTACGACAATACAATTATGCCTGACGGCATACTCTCCATACTCATATATGCTTGCTGCACTGGAGAAATCGATTATCGCCTCTACGTCAAGATTTTTATCGTTTTCGATTTCTTTGAATTCGTTTTTTGAATATATAAGTCCTGGATCTTCCGATTTTATTCCGAGATACTCGGGGGCAGAACGATGATCAAGAACAGTAGTTTTTCGTACGATCCATTTGAGCGTACAATCTTTGCTTTCCAGAATTACAGACGCTACCGCTTTTCCTGCTTTACCAAAACCGAATAAACCAATTTTCAATTACGCCTCCTTCCCTATAAATAAAATAGAACTGTATAAATAGGTATGTTTTTTGTTTTTCCATAGTAAGTATACCATGAAAATTTTATCAGCGACAACAATCACTCACAAAAAAAGAACGCCCACAAAAGACACAAGGTGATGTATAATTGCAGCGGAAAATAAATGATTCAGACAGCAGAAGATACGTCGGCAGCATTTAAACTGGTAGACGCGATAAAAGAACTTATGGAATACTGTACTCTGGAAAAGATAACGGTAACCGATATTGTCCGGCGCGCAGGTTTTTCACGTCAGACATTTTACCGCAATTTTCGCGATAAGTACGATCTGGTGAACTGGTATTTTGATATTCTTGCACGACAGTGTTTCAATGAAATGGGTATTACGCTTACCCTTCGGGAAGGTCTTATTCTTAAACTCAATTTTATCAGACGCGAGAAAATATTCTTTGCACAGGCTTTCAGATCAACTGATTACAATTCTATTGACCAGCTTGCTGACTGCGCCATGAAGGACGCATGTACACCGGGCAATCCCTGTGATCCGTCGAAAAAAGATATCGTAGAACTTTTTAAATCATTACTGTAATCCAGATTCGAAAAACATTTAAAAAGATTACACAGGTGCACGCTGATTCACGACTGAAACGCAGGTATACACAGGCCTGTGGTTAAGGGTGCACCTGGTTTTGTCTGTTATACCTTGAATCTGATTGTTTCTTTTACCAGCGAATCAATATGAGTAATACTTTCGCGGCTTTTTTCAGCAACAATATTTATTTCCTGATTGATATTTTCAGCTCCTGTTGAGATTTCTCCAGCCGAATTTTGAATCTCTTCTGAGATGTTGAGCAGTTCTTTCATCGTTTCCTGTACCCGGCCGGCTTTTTTTGACATTTCTTCGGATTTTTCAGTTACCTGAGTACTTACTGATTTAAGACCGTCGATTGCCGACAGAATATGTCTGGAACCGGTATTCTGTTCAACCATTGCCTGGTTAACTTCTGTTTCAAGAGCATCAACATCGGTGATTCCGTCAAGAATGCTGCTGAACGATGATTCCGCTGCTGCCGATGCCTGTACAAGTTCTTCAATAATACGTTTGATGTCTTTCAGCTTTGTACTTGTTTCATGTGACTGTTTTGCAGACTGTTCAGCCAGTTTCCTGATTTCATCTGCAACAACACTGAAACCACTTCCCGATACGCCTGCATGTGCAGCTTCTATTGCAGCATTCATAGCGAGGAGATTCGTTTGAGAGGAAATGCTTGCTATAGTATTATTCGTTTCCATAAGGTTAGCTGATTGTTCAGAAATCATCATAACCTTCTCAGCGAACGATTGAAGTTTGCTTTTCCCTATCTGTGTAACGTCTTTAAGTTTTGAAAAATTTCCGTGCAGATGTTCCATGGTTGAAGAAACAGAATTGATGTTTCCCATCATTTCTTCTATTGCACTCGAAGAATTAGCAATTGCCTGATTCTGAGATTCAATCGTACTTTCCATACTTCCTATAAGTGTCAGAATTCCCTGCACTGCATCTTCAGAATTTGTAACACATGATCCTTGATTTTCTATCTGAAGTTTCATGCTTTTCAAGTTTGAGCTTATCTGATTGAGCGAAGCAGATGAATTAACTGCTGATGCACTCAAGTCCTTTATAGATATCTCAAGACCTTTACTTGCTTTTTTTACCGTATCGACAATAACAGCGAGTTTCCCGACGAAATTATCGTAGGAATCGGAAAGCAGCCCGATTTCATCGTTTCGTTTTATGTTAATCCGCTTTGTAAGGTCCGCTTCACCTTCTGCAATGACTGAAAGAGTTTTTGATACCGCCTGTACAGGTTTAGCCACGGAACCTGCAAGAAACCATAATAGAAAAATACCTGCAGCGACTACTATAATACCTATAATAATCTGCAGAAAGAGTGCGGCGGTATTTCCTGCAGCAATATTATGATTTAAAGTTGTTATTTGGGCAAAAGCAATCTGTGCCGGTACACGGACAAGAACAGCCCACGGTTTTCCGGTCTGCCCAAGCTGGATAGGAGCAATGGCAATTATTTCATCTGTATCTTTGATGATTTTTGTTACTTTTTTGCCTTTTTGTACGGCTGTCAGTAATTCCTGCGAAAGCTCTCCTGCGTCAAAATACTGCTGCCCGATGGTTTCAGGCTTTCTGCTGTCGGCAACGACGAGCCCCATATAGCTTACAATTACGACGGTTCCTTTCCCTTCAAATAGTCCTGAACTTACGTTTTTTGCAAGCTGCTGGACAAAATCAAGATTATAGTCGCAGCCTGCTACACCGTAAAATTGTCCGTTTGAAGAAATCGGAACAGAAAATGTTGCAAGCCAGACCTTTTTCCCCTGAACGATATACGGAATCGGGTCGAGCACACTTTCCTTATTGTCTGCTTTCGGATTGATATACCAACCGCCTTTCAGTACGCCGTTAGGATGTTTTGCGTCTGTATCGTACTCGACAAGCGGCTGTACTGCAATTTTATTGTTGCTTCGTGTCCAATACGGAGTAAAGCGTCCGGTTGTTTCATTGTTTCCGTTTCCGGAACTGACATACCGTGAGTCGTTTCCGTCAAGAGCATCAGGTTCCCAGCACGAATATGTTCCGTTTAAATCCTTGTTTGCTTCCAGTACATTCAGAAGAATGGAATTAATCTGATCCCGTGAGAACCTGAGAGTACCGGCTTTTTTAGTGAGTACAAAAGTGTCTGCCATCGTCCGGGCAGCATCAAGTGCAGTATCGAAACGAGATTGAACAACTCCTGCCTGTTCACCTGCAAGGTTTCCGAGACTTGCAATAGTCAGCGCTTCAACGGAATCACCGACTGTTTTGTTGATCTGCTTCTGATTTCTGAATGAAGAAATTATTGCTGTAGAAATAAGAAGCAGTGCGACAACGGCAAGACAAAGACCTGCCGAACCTGCAATACGCATCTGTATTGAACTGCGGGAATTCATAGAACCTCCGTTTATACCGGATACTGCTTTTCTTAAGGCATGATGAAAATTTTCACCGGAGGCCTCTTTTTATGTTATGAAAAAAAGAAAGAAACCTATTTTAAGGATAACACGAATACTGCGCAGATTCAACCTTTTAGGATTTATTCATACGAAGGAATTAATACTGCCCCAACCATTGAGTCGTATGAAGAGTATTAATTCCAACTGCAATACCTTTAGAGAACTTCATACCCCGACTGCGTCGAGGTTAGTGATTGTGTGTTATACAGGTTTAAAGTCTTCGTCATCCTCAAAAGAAATAACATGTTCATCTTTTGTCAGAGATCCTTTAGCAGCTGCCGTTTTTTTCACAGATCCTGACACGGCCTGCTTTCCGTCTGTTTTCGGTCCGCCGGCTGCCGGAACTGTTTTTTTCACTGGTAAAGAGTGTGCTGCTGCCACACTCTTTACCGGGCCGGTATGAGACTTTGGACTGCTGCTGCTTATCCTGCTGCCTGTATATTTTTTCCCTGTAATAACTTCGTACAGATCATCCATAATATCGTTTACAATTGTTACCTGTCCCTGAAGTTCTTCTGCAGCACTCGCTGTTTCTTCGGCACCGGATGCGTTTGTCTGAACGACCGTATCCAGCTGGATAAGCGCCTGGTTTACCTGCCCGATTCCTTCATCCTGTTGTCCGGATGCAGATTCAACTTCGCGGTTCATCTCCAGAACTTTCTTTGAATTATTAAGAATATCCCTGAAAATTCCGGAAAGTTCGTTAGAAATAGAGAGACCCGTTTCCACGTTTTTCAGTGCATCTTTTATCATACCGGCGGTTTCCTTAGCCGAATCCGACGACCGGTTTGCAAGATTTTTGACTTCATCTGCAACAACGGCAAATCCCATACCGGCTTCACCCGCACGCGCAGCTTCGACAGCCGCATTGAGGGCCAGCATATTTGTCTGGAACGAAATATCGTCGATGACGTCGATAACATTTTTAATATCTTCTGCCGACTTCGATATACTGTTCATAGCAGTAAGCATGTCGTTCATTTTGTCAAAACCTGTCTGACTTGCTTCTGTTGCTTTTTCCGAAAGTAAACTTGCCTGTCTTACACTTGCAAGATTCTGTTTAACCATTGACGACAGCTCTTCCATTGAAGAAGTCGTTTCCTCTATGCTCGAAGCCTGTTCCTGCGCTCCGTTAGCGATTTCCTGCGAAGATGCCGAAAGCTGAGAGCTTGATATGGCAATCTGGCCGGCGCTGTCCGAAAGGCTGTTCACAATTTTTGTGACCGGTTTTGTGATACTCCGGGTAACAATAATACCGATTGTCAGCGAAAGGATAAGTCCTGCACTGATTGCTGCAATAATCAATATTACGGCAAAATCTGCAGTATGTATGCTCATAGAATATTCTTTTACTGCTTTCGCCTGCGTTATTTTTGACAATTCTTCAATTGCCGGCTTTATTTTCTGGCTCAGCAGCTGATCCAGAACAGTATCGGCAATAATGTCTGCCTCTTTTGATTTTCCTGCTGCAATCAGATCGAAATATTTAAATTCATTTGACAGATATTCTTTTTCCGCTTCTTCAATCACACTGTATAATTCTTTTCCCCTGTCGGTTTCAAGACAGAGACGTCCCTGTTTATCAGCCTCCTGAAAAGAAGAATTAAGAGAAATCACCTGTTCTTTGTATGCTTTCAATTCATCAGCCGTCGCATCGTGTGCTTTTTCTATCGTATATGCAGCGGTCTGCAGGTAAGAATGCATTTGATCCGTATACAGAATGCAGAGTAAGTCCTGTTGATATATATTGTCGGCAAGAGAACCCGTCGTTTTCGTTGTGTAAAGACCAATTACTCCGACAATAACGGAAATTACTGTAAGTACTACAGCCATCATCATAATGCGGAATCCTGTTCCTGTTTTATTTTTCATAATTCACTCCTGTTGTTCTGAAATAATTATTTTGTATTTTCAACCGTTTCCGCTTTCGGAACGGCAGCTGTTTCCTTTACAACTGCAAGTTCTTTTTCATTCAGTACTTTGAGCACGTCAAGAACGATTTTTATGCCGTCCTGCGTGTCGGCAATCCCTTTGATATATTCACTTTTTATCCGCGCATTTATGTAAGGAATCTTTGAAAGTTTTTCTTCGGGGATGCTTACTACTTCCTGTATGGCATCAACGACGATACCCATCAGGACTATTTCATTTTCATATGTAACTTCTACGACGATAATGCAGGTACGTTTTGAGTAATCCCGGAACGGCAGTCCGAATTTGAGCCGCAGATCAATGACGGGGATTATCAATCCCCGAAGATTTATTACCCCGCGGATAAATCCGGGTGTTCCCGGGAGAGGTGTAATATCAGTCATCCCCATCAGTTCTTTTACGCGCAGAATATCAATGCAATAATTCTCGTTGTCGAGCATAAAACAGAGGAAGCGCGAATTGTTCAGCATTTTGCGGCGTGTCATTTCCATACTGTATGCCTCCATAAAAAAAAGCATAGTATGAAAAAATAGTATCGTCATTGATGCAGATCAAGAAAAGCGGTTTCTTTGGAAAAAAACATGAACAAAATGTATTCTTACAGATTAGCTTTCCGGATGCGGCTGAGTGTTTCGGGCGTCATGCGGAGGTATGATGCAATATCCTGCCCGTGAAGATATCCTGCTATATCACTTTCATCATTAATGAACCGTTCATAACGTTCTTTTGCATCGTCGGTAAGAAGAGATAATCCCCGCTGTTCCAGTTTTGTAAGACGCTGCTTATCAATATAATACAGGAGCCTGAACGCATCAGGATCGGATGCAGCTCTGCGTATAAACTGATTCTGTTCAATTACGAGAACTTTGCCCGGGATAATTGCTTCAATACTGATTTCTTCTGTAGCAAAACAGTCTGTAAATGTCAGCGAGTCGATACTGTATCCGGGACGAAGGTATTCAAGCGTATATTCACGTCCTGTGTGCGAAAAATAATATACCCTGAATAATCCTTCAACAATAAAACCGAATGTCGGAAGCATTGTCCCGTATTCAAAAAAATGGTCTCCAGCGGCGTAGGAACAGAGTTTTCCCTTTGCTTCAATATAATTCAGTAAATCTGATGTCCCGGAGATGACCTTTTTGTATTGTGAGAAAAAAATATTTGACCAGTCTGCCTCAATTCTGTTTACACATCCTGCCGGATTGTCCGGATCCGGACAGGAAATATCGGGAGTACTTTCCTGCATAATATTTGAAAAATGAACTTTTGTATGACCGAGCAGGCAGGATGAAGCATGGATTTCAACATTTCTTAATGTATTGTCTGCAGTACGGTGTACAGTATGAAATATTAATTCTGTTGAATTTCCTGTCATATCCAGATTTTTCCGTGTTGTTTCCGGCGGATTAAGGCTTATTTCATAAATTGTTTTTTGTAGAAATTGTTCACGGGTCCAGCCGTAAAATCTGACAGCCGTTTCATTTACGGCCAGAATTCTGCCTGTTGTACATTCCAGAACCATTTTTATTGGTTTATTTTTAAAAAAAAAGTGATAGTAAGGAAAAATATCGTGAAGATATCCCTGTGCTGCTGTATTAACGGAAACTGCCGCAACAACGATAGTGTCCATATCGTCCCGGAACCATTCACACGAATATTCTTTTCCCTGAAACTTTGCATCGAGCAGTATTTTTACCGGCTTTCGTGTTTTCCATACCGTATTACAGACAGATATAACAATGTCGAAATGCTGGTAAACTGTTCTGGAAAGAAGAGAACAACAGGCCAGTGTCGTTATATCAGGGAATTCACGGATAAAAGCATGGTTTGCCTGAAGGTACTCAAGATCACCAATTTCATTGTCATCATCGAAAACCGGACGGAACGTACAGATCAATTGCGTCGAGTTTTCATACTGACTTTTAAATAATTTGTCAGAGTTTTGGTCGACTGATGGATGTGAATTGCGATTGTTCAAATATGCAAGGAGTTCATTTTCGGTATTTTTCAGTATTATTTTTCCCTGTTCTGTTATGCGGACAACAACAGAGCGCCTGTCATTTTTGTTGCCACTTTTTTCCAGTATTTTTTTTGACTGAAGTACTGATACCAGCCGGGAAACATCAATAACCGGCATATGAAGGTATGATGCAATATCTGTTACTGAATCCGGTTTGTTCTTAAGAATGTATTGAAGCAGATATATTTCTTTCCATGTAAGGATACCGGAATCCGGTTGTCGTTTTTCATGAATATTCAACAGAGAGAAGAACGAAAAAAGATCCGAGGCATCAAATTTTTGTTTTTGTTTTTTCATACAATTCTTCCAAAACACGAATTGTTCAGCATATTATGTCCTGTCGTTTTTCATTTTTATTCCTCCATCAAAGAGAAGAATAGAGCAAAAAAATAATACAGCCATTGATATAGGTCAATAAAACTGATTTTTTTTAAGAAAATACTGTCAAATCTCAAAAAATTAATTTTGGACAAAGAGCACAATAAACCGTCTGATCTTCACCGAAGAACAGACGGTTATAAAAGAGACAAAACCCGTTTTATAAAAATTACTTTGTTAAATAAATGAAATGCGAGAGGTTATTTGCTTTTGCCAAAACAGATATTTATATCTTCAACACAGCTTTTGTCAAGTTTTCCGGAATCTGCCTGTTTCATAAGAAAATTTACCGCCTTTTCGTGTGTAATTTCTTTTCGGTACGGACGGGGTTCTGTAAGTGCCTGATAAATATCAAGACATGCCATAAGTCGTGCTTTATGAGAAAGTTGATCTGCTGTTTTCCCGAACGGATAACCTGTCCCATCAAGTTTTTCGTGATGATATGATGCCCATTCAGTAATCTGCTCAAAACCTTCTATTTTTCTCAGCATTTCCCATGTTGCATAGGCATGGAACTGCATCCGTTTATATTCTCCATCGGTAAGCTTTGCAGGTTTTTCCAGGATATCGGTTTCGACAGCAAGTTTTCCGATATCATGAAGTGCGGCGGCAAGATAATATTCAGCCTGTGTTTCATCATCCCATCCGTAATATTGAGCCATGCGCAGCGCTTTTTGTGCAATACCGGTAGAGTGCGTACTTGTAAATACCGATTTGTAGTCTATTATTTTAGCAAATATGGTAGCGATGCTGATTATTTGATTTTTTCCATAGACGCAGTTTTTTTCCGGGAACGCAGAATCAAGAAGCATCTCTATATTGTCGTTTTTCAAATTTTTAACAATTCCTTCACCGATGCATGACGAAAAAAGACTTACAATATCTTTATCAAAGAATATATTCTGGTATTTCCGGATAAACGAAAGTATCTGCCCTCCATTTCCGTCTCCGTATTTTTCCGGAGGAAACCCAATGTCGACGATATCTGCAAGATGTATTATGCGTGAATAAAACGGAGTATCTGCTGATAATTTGTTGAACGGTCCTTTACCGTCGGGACGTTCATGATGATACAGTATTATTTCTTTTACACGGGGATAAAAGGGCATGGAAGAAATATTACGTTCACCGATAGTACAATGAGAACCAAGTTTTGTCTGTTCCGGATGGATAAGAACATTTATTCCCACACTCTGTTCATTATGTATATATTCGGTAAGTGCATTATCATGGAGAAGGGCACAGGCGGTTAAATCTGCAAGTTCACTGTCTGTTATTCCTGCTTTTTTCCCAATAACAGCCGACATATATGCAACACGTTTAGCGTGATTATGTGTAGCTCCGGTTATACTTCCTTCGACATAGTCAAGCGCTTCTGAGATAGCGCATAAAAGCGATTTGAAATTAATATTCATATATACCTAAATATACTGCAAATGTCAGATTTTTTTCCTCTTTTTGTTTTATATAAAACATGATATAGTCGTTTATTATAAAACTACAGGAGGGTTCTTATTTATGGAAAAAACTTTATCCCGAAACAGGAAACTTGCTCTTACGGGTGCACTGAGTGCTCTTGTTGTTGTGCTTGGGCTGCCGCCGATGCATCTTGGTATGATCCCGCTCGGACCAAATGCATCAATAACTATCATGCATATTCCGGTTCTGCTTGCAGTTATGCTTATATGCCTGTATAAAGACAAGAGCTATAAACCCGATATATCTGCTCTTGTTTCCGGCATTACCGTAGGCGCCGTATTCGGTATTTTCAGTTTAATGCTTGCAGCCATGATGCCGACCGGTGCACTTGATCCGTTGTTCGTCAATCCCGGCGTATCTATCCTGCCCCGTATGTTACTCGGCGTCGTTGCATGGATTTTATGGTATCTGCTCAATCTGATTCCGCATATGCCGAAAACAGTTTCCGCTGTTATTGTTGGTTTTGTTTCTACCCTTGCCCATACATTTCTTGTAATCGGTGCTCTGTATATTTTTACAGCAGCGAAAAATCTGGAAGCAATGGGCGGAAAGGGATATATAGCTCTTATGGCAATTCTTCTGCCGAATGCACTGCTTGAAGCTGCTTCAGCGGCTGTTGTCTGTGCTGCAGTTATAGGTTCGGTTACTGTTGCCTCCGGAAAAAAGTCAAAATTGTCGCAGGAATCCGGGAAATAATAATCACCAGCGCGCTGAAGTAAGTATGTTTTTACTATATAAGTGGATTTAATTTAATGAAACAGTATTTTACATTGAAAATCTTTTAGTCCGCCGATTTTGATCGTAATGAAGGGAATAAAAAACGGGATAGATTTTTTCTGTCCCGTTTTTTGAAAGAAGTCTTTCTTATTTACTGAGCAGACTGTTCATACGTTTCACAAAATCCGCAGGATCTTTTAGTTCTTCTCCGCTCACAAGCAGCGCCTGATCAAGCAGCACTGTTGCTACATCTGCAATAAACGCTTTATCTTCACTGTCTTTTATTTTCTGAACGACAGGATGATCGCCGTTTATTTCAAGAATAGGCTTTACATCCGCCATCCCTGACTGACCCATGGCTTTCATCATGCGCTCCATCTGGAACGAAGGATCGTTTTCGTCAACGACAATGCACGACGGGCTGTCGGAAAGGCGCTTACTCAGTTTAACTTCCTTTACTTTGTCTCCCAGCGCTTCCTTGATTTTGTCCACGACCGGTTTAAATTCTTTTTCTTTCTTTTCAGCTTCTTCTTTATTTACACCGAGTTCCTCATCGCTCCCTGCACGGTTGACCGCTTTTAGCTCAAAGTCTTTATATTTGCCAAGACCTGGAATAACAATATCCGCAATATCATTTGCAGCGATAAGCACTTCAAACCCTTTCTTTGTATATGCTTCAAGCAGCGGACTGTTGCGCAGGTTCTGTTCGTCAGTACCTGTAATATAATAAATTGATTTCTGGTCCGGTTTCATGCGCTGTACATAGTCGGCGAGGCTTGTCCAGTTGTCGGTACCCGTACCGCTTTTATCTGTACTCTTGAACCGGACAATTTCTGAAATTTCTTCACGGTTTGCATAATCGCCGTAGAGTCCTTCCAGCATAGGACGATTAAATTCAGAGACGAATTTATTCCATTTCTCAATCGATTTTTTCTCATCGTCTGTCGGTTTTTCGGATTTCCGTGCTTTGTCTGCTTCTTCTCCCATTTTTTTGAATTCGCCGAGCAGTTTTTTTACCGACTGTGTCTTGATTGTCTCAAGGATGCGGTTCTGCTGCAGAATTTCGCGGCTTACGTTAAGAGGAAGATCTTCGCTGTCTATGATACCGCGTACGAAGCGGAGATATGCCGGCAGCAGTTCACGGTCGTCGTCGGTGATGAAAACA
>Ga0172378_10004330_pt1 | contig 13328 bp, 17 predicted proteins | sample GrowelOW332metaG_FD_119755 | JGI IMG/M metagenome (GOLD analysis project Ga0172378, IMG submission 119755) | Groundwater microbial communities from an aquifer near a municipal landfill in Southern Ontario, Canada - Pumphouse #3_1 metaG | ecosystem: Environmental > Aquatic > Deep subsurface >...
ATGACACAGGAGCAAGCTGACGCAACTGGCTGGCGTGGAACTGACCAAGGTACACAGCTGAAAGCGCCTAACAGTAGTTCAGAACTGAACGTGCCGCTTGCCGGTCGTAGGGACTATGTGCCGTTTAACTATCTATCATCGTACGCTTTCTTGTGGTCTAGTTCAGAGTCGAGTACTAATGCTTGGAGGCGTGCTTTTAGCCTAACTTCTATTACTATGAACCGTACCAATCAATATCCTAAAGCTTACGGATTTTCAATTAGATGTTTAGGAAATTAAAACATTTATTTATATAATTAAAATTATTTATAAAACAACGATTGCGCGTAACATATGTAAATAAATTGACACAAAAACACCAAAAGCGATATAATAATACTATTAAATTAACTCGGCACATAAACGAGATTGTTATAATTCATTTTATCTCTTTACGTCGGCCGTTCTTTGGTGTATAATCATGCATTGTAACCTATGACTAATCAAAAAGAAGTAATTAAATTGCAAGGGAAGGTAGTGGAATCACTGCCTAATACTCAATTTAAGGTAGAACTTGAGAATGGTCATAGCATAATCGCCCACATTTCAGGTAAAATGCGCAAGCACTATATCCGACTTGTGCCAGGCGACAGAGTGGAAGTTGAGTTGACTCCTTACGATCTTAGTAAGGGTAGAATCACATTCCGCCTAAAGGATTAATTTTAAAGGAAACGGGAGTTTTTGGGCGCTTATGAAAGTTCGTGCAAGTGTAAAAAAAATCAGTCCTGATGATCAACTGGTTCGCCGCAAGGGTGTTCTCCGGATCATCAACAAGAAAAAACCTAAGAATAAGCAAAGGCAGGGTTAAGTATGGCTCGAATTGCTGGGGTAACAATCCCATCAGAAAAGCAAGTTGGAACCGCATTGACGTATATTTACGGCATTGGTCCAAAATTTGCATCGACCATCCTTGCGGCGGCTAAAGTAAAGCCGACCACTCGGGTGAAAGATCTCACCGAGGCTGAAGAACAGCGTTTACGAGGGATAATCGATACCGATTATACTGTCGAAAGCGACCTACAGCGCTTGGTAACAAATAATATTAAGCGTCTAAAGGATGTTAATTCGTATCGCGGACTTAGACATAAAAGTGGTCTTCCAGTTCACGGTCAACGAACTCGTACGAATGCACGAACTCGTAAGGGTAAAGGCGTTGCCGTAGGCGGAACACAAAAGAAAGCTTCGTCTAAGACGTAGAAAGGAATTAGATTATGGCAGATTCAAAGACCACAACTCGCAAAAAACAACGTCGATCAGTTCCTTCTGGTCAACTTCATGTTCAAGCGACATTTAATAACACAATTGTAACTTTTACTGATAAAAAAGGTAATGCGTTAACCGCTTCAAGTGCTGGAGCAACTGGTTTTCGTGGTAGCAAAAAGGGTACTGCATATGCATCTCAAATTGCTGCTGAAAAAGTAGCTGAAGTAGCAAAGGACCAATTTGGCGCTAAATCAGTTGACGTTTTCATCAAAGGCGTTGGCCTAGGACGAGAAGCAGCTATCCGAGCTATGGGTAGTTACGAAATTAGAGTTGATAGTATAAAAGATGTAACGGGCGTGCCACATGGTGGTTGTCGTCCACGTAAAGCGAGAAGGGCATAAACTATGGCACGAGATACTTCTCCTATTGTCAAACAAAGCCGACGTGAGGGCTATGCTCTCCATCCGAAAGCACTTAAAGTCATGGCTAAAAAGACTGGTATTCCCGGTCAACATGCTCATGGACGCCAAGGCAAACCAAGTCTATATTTAACGCAACTTCGTGAAAAGCAAAAAGTTCGCCGTATTTATGGTTTGCTTGAAAAACAATTTGCAAAATTAATTGTTGAAGCTAGTCATAAAAGCGAACAAGGTCAACTTCCAGGTGAAGTTTTACTACAATTACTTGAACGACGTATTGATAATGCAGTTTATCGTGCTGGTTTTGCAACTAGCCGCCGTGCCGCACGTCAATTAGTCGGTCACGGACACTTCATGTTAAACGGTCGTCGTGTTAATATTCCATCAATTCGCTTAAAAGCTGGTGATGAGCTAGTCGTTCGTCCAAAGAGTACTAAATCTGGTTACTTTAGCCAAATTGAAGAGATAGTTAAAAATACTTCTCAAGAACCTATTAGTTGGCTAAAAAGCGATCATGATAAATTAACTATTTCTATAATTGGATTACCAAAACGCGAAGAAGCAGAAGCAGATATCAAAGAACAGCTAATCGTTGAGTATTACTCACGTTAAAGGGTAAGGAGCCTACTATGATAACAAAAGTTATTCACAACCCAGCACTAGCAAGTATTGAAGAGCACAGTGCAAATAGTGCGACATTCAATATTGAACCATTACACGCTGGTTACGGTAATACACTTGGCAATAGTTTGCGACGTGTATTATTATCTAGCGTTGAAGGTGCGGCTATTGTAGCTTTCCGCATCGAAGGTGCAAACCATGAGTTTACAACTATCGCTGGCGTCAAAGAGGATGTTGTTGATATTATGCTAAATATCAAAAATATTCGCCTAAAGGTTTATAGCGACGAACCGATTGAATTACGACTAGAGAAAAAAGGTGCAGGCCCAGTTACGGCTGGTGATATACAGACAACTGCTGATGTTGAGGTGGTTAATCCAGATCAAGTTATTTGTAATATTGACGATCCTAAGACTTCAGTTTTAATTGACTTCGTTGCTGAATCTGGTCGTGGCTATCAAACTATTGAAATCTCAAGTGCTAATCGAATTCACAGCGATATGATTGCTGTTGATGCTATCTTTAGCCCAGTTCTTCGCGTACGTTATAAAGTTGAGAGTACTCGTGTTGGACGCGAAACTAACTTGGACAAGCTACTCTTAACAGTCGAAACTGATGGCTCATTGTCACCACGACAGGCTTTTGAAGAAGCTGCTGCTATTTTGGTAAATCAATATACTGCGCTTGCCGGCTCAACTATAGTTGAATCTGCACCTGCATTAGGTCAAGAAGAAGATGATGAAAAAAATGAACTAAACACTCCCGTTGAAGACCTTAGCTTAACAGCTAGGACTGCAAATGCTTTGATTAACAACGAGATTCGTACCGTTCATGATCTTGTCATATTGAGTGAACAAGATTTACGCGAGCTTAAAGGCTTTGGGTCAAAAGCGCTTGATGAAGTAAAAGATAAATTGGCAGAATTGGAACTTTAATTATGCACCGACATGGATATATTGGACGCAAATTTGGTCGCGAACGCGATCAACGACGCGCATTACTGAAAGGTTTGGCAACTAGCCTAGTTCTTCACGAGAAGATCGAGACTACTTACCCAAAAGCTAAAGGACTAGTGCGTTATATTGAAAAGATTATCACAAAGGCAAAAAAAGGTGGTTTACATAATCGCCGACAAGTTATTGCCGCACTTAGCACTCAAGAAGCAGCTTTTAAGTTGTTTGACGTAATCGCACCTCAGCTAACTGGTCGAACCAGTGGTCATGTGCGAGTTGAACGAACAAAATTGCGAGTTGGTGATGGTGCTCAGATGGCAACAATTGAATTTGTTGATGAGATTAAACCTGTAGTTAAGTCTACAGAGGAGGTGAAAGCGTAATGGTTAATGCTAAAACCTATTCACAAAAACAAAGCGAAGTAACTCATCGTTGGATTTTAATTGACGCTTCAAGCGCTCCTTTGGGACGCGTTTCGACTGTCATTGCTAAATACCTTATTGGTAAATATAAGCCTACTTATACACCTCATATTGATTCTGGTGATTATGTTGTGGTTATTAATGCCGAAAAAGTTGTTGTTACTGGTAATAAAGAGATTGACAAGAAGTATTATCGTCATTCAGGTTTCCCCGGTGGTATTAGTGATGCTAGCCTTGGCGAGGTACGAGCTAAAAACCCAGAGCGAATTATTGAAGCTGCTGTAAAAGGTATGATTCCACGCAACAAATTAGCTGCAGAACGCTTAAAGCGTCTACGTGTTTTCCCTGGTGAGACTCATACGCATACTGCACAAACTCCAGAGAAAGTAGAGGTTAAATAATATGGCTGAATTGAAATATTTTTACGGATTAGGACGACGTAAAAGCGCAACTGCTAGTGCACGTCTTTATGCTGGAAAAGGTAAACTGACTATTAATGACAAGCCCGCTGCTGAGTACTTGAGCAATAACAAGACTTATCTAGCTGAGATCACTGATCCATTAGCACTTGTTAATAAACAAAAAGATTTTGATATAACTGTTGTTGTTAAAGGCGGCGGTGCAGCCGGTCAAGTTGATGCTATTAAATTAGCTATCGCAAAGGCCTTAACTGTTGGTTTTGCTGATCTACGTACTGTTCTTAAAAAAGCTGAGTTTCTTAAACGAGATTCACGCGAGAAAGAACGAAAGAAATACGGTTTACGTTCTGCACGTAAACGCGAACAATTTTCAAAGCGTTAATATACGTATTGGAACAACAAAAAACTCTGGATATTGCTTCCAGGGTTTTTTATTTTATTAAATAAAGACATTCAGAGTATTAGATAGATTATTATCTGGAGCATATTATAAAAAATAATTATGTCAATATGTGACGGGCGCGAACAGATACTGTATAATGGTAAGATATGAAAAAACCTGTAATCTTAACTGGCATACGAGCAAACAATGATTTAACTATTGGCAATTATTTTGGTGCGATCTTACCAATTATTGATATGGCAAAAAAACGATCAGATGAATTTCAGATTAATATGTTTATTCCTGACTTACATAGCTTCACGACACCTGTCGATCATGATACGTTAAATGAGCAGATTATGAACAACGCTAAACTATTTGTGGCCGCTGGTCTTCCTCTTGATAATGATGATATTTATATGTATCGTCAAAGCTACATTCCTGCCCACAGTGAATTAACTTGGATACTGGACTGTTTTACTGGTTTTGGCGAGATGGGTAGAATGATTCAATTTAAGGATAAGTCTGGTAACGGCAGTGACAATGTGTCTGTTGGTTTATTTAACTATCCAGTGCTTATGGCGGCTGACATTCTGCTTTATGATGCAAAGTATGTCCCTGTTGGCGAAGATCAATCACAACACCTTGAATTTACACGGGATATTGCTAAGCGTATGAATAGTAAATTTGGTGATATTTTTATCATTCCAGAAGCTACTAAAGATCAGAATTCTTTTTTTGGTGCCGATCAAGGTTTGCGTATTATGGATTTAATTAATCCAAGCAAAAAAATGAGTAAAAGCGATGAGTCTGGTCGTGGTGTTATCTTCCTTGGCGATAATCCTGAAGCTGCTTACAAAAAGATAATGGGGGCAACAACTGACGACAAGGCTGAGATTAATTTCGATAAGAAAAATCAACCAGGAATCAGCAATTTACTCGAGATTCTTGCGTTGGTTCGTGAAGCTTCATTAAATGACGTTATCAAAGAATTTGAAGGTCAAACTCAATACGGAGACTTTAAAAAGATTATTGCGTCTGAAATCAAGCAATTTTTAATTGATTTTCAACAAAAACTTACTCAAGTTGATAATATTAAGATTATGTCTAAATTAGAAAAATCTGAGCAAGATTTAACTTTAATTGCAAATAAAACCCTCCTAAGAGCGCAGCAGACCGTCGGACTACGACCAAAGGCAAGCTAATGGTAAAAGTATCCAGTCGTGATGTCCTTGGCGTCCTACGTCGTTATGAGCTGGCAGGTGACGATAATGTACCGCGAAACGTCGAGAACGTAAAGCTTTCAAACCCTAACCCTATAAATACATTAGTATCTTTTAGGTATAATAAAAGACAATTTTATTTACTTTTTGACGATACGGCGGAAGATGACGTAGATTATATAATAAAACAGATACAAACTAAAAATACTAATATAAAAGGTGAGTTGTTTGAAAATCCAACGGATAGCGAAATGACTTATGGAGTTCCCTTTAAGGGTAAGGCTTGCTATTTGTACGCTGTAGTTTCTGAAAGAAATCGATTAGATAGTGAGCTTGCTAAGCGTTATCCTGAAAATTCACGAAGTACTTGGCAAAAGTATATTAAAGCCGGACATGTTAGTGTTAACGGTAAAGTAGTAGATTTTTCAAAATATGACGTAGCTGATATGGATAATATATCTGTTAGCACTCCAGATATGCCTGATTTTAGTAAAGAGGAATTACCGATTGTTTATATTGACGATAATGTGATTGTTATAAATAAGCCAAGTGGTGTTTTGTCTCATGCTAAAGGTGCTATAAACGAGGAGTTTACAGCCGCTGACTTCTTCCGACGGTATAGTAGTTATAATATTGGTACTAATCGTCCTGGTATTATTCATCGACTTGATCGCGATACTAGTGGTGTAATGATTGGTGCTCGAAATGAAGATACTGCAATAATGTTGCAAAAACAATTCTCGGATAGAAAGACTAAAAAGATTTATTACGCAATACTTGATGGCGTGCCAAAAATAGCCAAAGCCAATATCAACTTACCGATTGAACGTAATCCATCTGCACCTAGCACTTTTCGTGTTGGCAGTAACGGTAAAGCTGCTTTAACAAAATACGAAGTTCTTGCTTCGAATGATAAATATTCCTTAGTTAGGCTAGAACCTAAAACTGGTCGGACTCATCAGCTACGCGTACATATGAAATACATAAATACGCCAATTTTAGGTGATAAAATATATGGTAAATCCGCTAGCCGATTGTATCTACATGCTAGAAGTTTAGAAATAACTATTCCTAGCGGCGATCGTCGAACCTTTGTAGTGCCAATTCCGACAGAATTAATGGATTTCTTCCCAGAAGCTAAATTATAGTGAAACCGATAATGCATCCGGCTAGTGAAAAGATGCTTATCACAGTAACACGCAATCTACCGCAATCGTTATTGCTAACTGGCGACATGGGTATAGGGCTAGGCACTATCAGCCAATATATAGCTAAACTTCGCAAAGTAAAGCCGTTGGTAATATTGCCCGAAAAAGATGAAAAGATTGATTTAGCCAAGGGTATTATTAACGTTGACATAATGAGGCGACTATACGGTGAGACTAGAACAAAAACGATAGGTGAGCGCATTATTATTATTGATTATGCCGAAAGAATGAATAATCAAGCTCAAAATGCTTTTTTAAAGCTTTTAGAAGAACCCGGGGAAGGTGTTTACTTTATTCTTGCTTCACATTCCAAATCTAAGTTATTGCCAACAATTATGTCGCGTGTTGAGACTCTAAATATTAGACCAATTACTAGTAACCAATCTGAGGAATTGCTTGACTCGTTATTGGTAACCGATAAGACTAAGCGTTCGCAATTGCTGTTTATAGCTGAAGGGTTACCAGCCGAACTAACTCGGCTTTGTAAAAATGAAGATTATTTTAAAGAGAGAAGCGCTATGATGCGTGATGCTCGTGAATTATTAGCTGGCAGCTTATATCAAAAGTTGCTAATAGCTCAACGATACAAAGACAACAGAGTATCTACGCTTACTTTATTATTAGATGCTGCTAATATGCTAAAGCGAAACATTAACAATAGTCCGCAAATAGATATGATTAGCTATATAGATAAAATACTCGGGGCATATCAACATATAGAGGCTAATGGTAATATCCGTCTATGTTTAGCGCGAATGATTGTTTAATCTGCTATAATAATCAATATACATGTTAGGGCTTTTATTAATTATATTGTTAGGCACTTGGGTCATACTACATCGTCAGACTATCTCTGAGGTTACTGTTGACCTACCTGTGAAATTATCGGATAAGTTAGAGCAGCTATGGTCTATTGCGCAAGAGTCGTTGCAAACTAAGAAGTATTTACGAGCGGAAAAAGCACTTTTAACTATACTCCGAATTGATGAGCGCAACGCCAGTGCTTATAATCGTTTAGGTATACTGTATGCAAAGCAAAGGTCATTAAAGGATGCGATTGAATGTTTTGAGATTGCGCAATCTTTAGAGCCTAGCGCGAGCAGCTTGCATAACGTAGGCTTAATATATTATGAAACTAAAAGTTATGACAAGGCTGCATTGGCTTTTGAACAAGCGCTTTCAATAGACAATGAATTAGCGTCTAGGCATATTGCCTATGCTAAAGTTCAGGAAAAACTTGGACATGATAAAAAAATGATTGAAGCGCTCGAGAAAGCTGTTGAGCTGGACCCAATCCCGCAAACCCTAAACATACTAGCTGATGCATACGAACGCATAGGGCAAGTTGAACTAGCCTTAAGCCTGCGCAAGAAAGCTGCCAGAATGATTATACCGCAAGGTCAACCAAAGCGAGTTAGACAACCACGGCGAGTGATGTAACTGGCGTTTTTTCGATTACTCTTATTATCAGACGACCAATTAAAATAACCCACCATGACAGAGGGTTATTTTAATTGGTACTGGGGGCAGGATTCGAACCTGCGAAGGCATAAGCCGACAGATTTACAGTCTGTTGTGTTTGACCGCTTCACTACCCCAGCATACTATCTAATATATGGAGCCGCCTCTCGGATTCGAACCGAGGACCTGATGCTTACAAAGCAACTGCTCTAGCCAACTGAGCTAAGGCGGCATATTAATTAAAAGTACTTAACTATTTTATCTGATAATGGCGACAGTATCAAGTGCAATATGGAGCCGCGATCGGGAGTTGAACCCGAGACCTCATCCTTACCATGGATGCGCTCTACCAACTGAGCTATCGCGGCATACCACGATAGATTTTATCACACAAGGTATCATCTTATCAACGAGATGTTACAATAGAGATATGGCAACATTTAGTTTTGACACAGTATCTGAATATAACAAAGCAGAAATGAATAATGTTTTTGTGTTAGTTCAAAAAGAGATTAATAATCGTTATGATTTTAAGGGAACGCCTGCTGAAATTGATTGGATGGGCGACAAGATTGGATTTAAGGTGATTGGCTCTAATGAATGGCAAATTGATAGCATAATTGATATCATTCGTAAAAAGCTAGCATCGCACAATCAAAGCAGTAAAGTCTTGGATGTAAACAAAAAGATAACTACTAGTAATATGAAAGTTACTAAAGAAATTCCATTTATAGCTGGGCTCGATCAAGATAAAGCGAAGCAAATAGCTAAGCTTATTAGAGAAAGCCTGCCTAAGGTTAAAACTCAGATTCAAGGCGAAGCTGTTCGAGTTACAGGGGCTAGCAAGGACGATTTACAGGCTGCAATGCACTTAATCGAATCTCATGACTTTGACTTTCCGGTAACATTCAATAACTATCGATAAAACATAATCTGTTAGGGCTTGTGGAAAGTAGCATTTTTTGCTATAATCTATCTCTAATAGAGTATACAAATTATAAGGAATTATATGGCAAAAAAGAATACAAAGCGTAAATTAGTCGGTTTAGTAAGTGAAGTTAGTGGTCATCGTACTTACTACACAACTAAAAACACTCATAATACTACTGAAAAAATAGTACTTAAAAAATATGACCCAATTGCACGCACGCACGCAACATATACCGAGACAAAAAAGAACCTCGGTCGTAACGAAGTGAAAACTCGTAAGGGTTAGTTTATAGCTATTTTAGACTAGCTCTGCTTGGTTATCTAGGTGCTCAGCTAGCCATAATCCAGTTTCAAACATTTTATTCATTAAATTTGGCGTTATCTTTAAATCATCAGAATAAATATATAAAATACCTTCGTGTTGTTCTGCTGAAAGTGGCCAAAAATGAGTACCTATCGTTCTAGCCGTATTTGCTGGAAATAGACGTTCAATTTGAATTGAATCGGACGGTTTAGTGTTTAATGAAAAGCGGCTTGTAAAATCCACCCCGTAAGTTTCGAAAATACCCAAGTTTATTTCTTTTAATGTAGGAAATGTATCAAATAAAGCCTTGTAAGCTCCAGAATCTTTATTATTAGCTTCTAGAAAAAAATGAGGAATATCTTGCTTTGTATGCAAGTCAAAAGATATAATTAACCAGTTATATATAATAATCGATCTGTTGGGCTGTGTAACTGTAGCGTCGCTACGATCTACGATAATGGTGTCATAACCACCGATTGAACCTACGCAATAATTATTATCTTTATGCGATGTCGAGACCGTAAAACCACGAACAACTTTATGGTCGTCAGAATGTTGATCGACAGTACCAAAGTAAAGTAGCCCTATCTTGTTGGCAAATCTAGAGATTACCCTTTTTCTTAATCTATTTTTTGTAATATTATTAAATAGCCTTTTTGTTGTATAGCGTACGGCAGTTCGTACCTTGTGGCTCATGTTAACTATTCTTTCTAGTTATAGTGTCTAGCAATGTAGATATGTATTCAGCATGAGTCCAAGTCAGTGGTGCGGGTGATATAAGTTGATCGCTAATAGGGTCGAGTTGCTCGCCCATAACACCAGTATTCATAGCATGGTCTCTTGCCCAATCTAATACTTTCATAGCTTTGTCATTGTCGTTATTGTCAATATAATATTGAGCTCTCCAAAATGAACAAATAAACCAATAGTTGCCTGTTGTATTTGAATTTTCTTGACGATATTTGTCATTTTCAAAGCGAGGAAGTCCAACTACCTTGTCGTCAATACCAAACACTTGTTCAAGTGTATTAATAGATGATTTTATCTCATCACTATCAGGTGCAAATAATCCAAACGTATAAGCACCATACACACTAGACGTATCGATTACAGGATCTTGGGTTACATTGCCATCGTTAACGTTTACGCCTCTATAAAATATTTGCCTATCCTTGTTATATAAATATTTGTGAGCGGCTGTTTGGATGTCATCTGCTGCTGATCGCCATTTAACTGCGTTATCTTGATCTTTAGCTGCAGAAGCTAAGTCTGAAGCTGCTAAAAGGGCAGCGTAGGTGACGGCTGTAGTGTAAGTACTAGTTATAAATATCTGTTCCCACAAATCATAACTAGACTCTGGCAATCCGGTTGTTTTATCTATAAAATTAGCCATAAAGTCAGCCATAGGCAATACCATATCTTTATAAAATTCTTTTAATAAACTTTCACTTGGATGCATCTGATAATATTGTGCGAATATAAATAAAGATAAGGCAGTTTCATCTTCTTGGATAGGTGGTGCAATAATTCCGTTTTCGTGTACATATGAGTGCCAACTACTGCCTAAAGCACCATCTGCTCTATATTTATGCATAACGTAGCCGTCGGTATGAAGGCCTCGTTTTGTAAATTCAAAGAAGTTATGAGCTTCGTTTTTATAACCCATGCGAATTAACGGCCATAATGCGTACGCACCATCCCGTGGCCAACTATAGCCATATGCATCACGAGAATAATTTAGCATTGAAGTATCGGTGCTTGCGATTATAGCACCGCGTTTGTCAATTTGAGATTTAATAATCAACATACTTTGCAGGAAAGTGACACGATGGTTGGCTGGTATTTTGTCGATTATGTCGTAAGTTGGTTTAAGCCATTCATTCCACCAATCAGCAGTTTGATGTAGTTTTGCTAATGCGCCGCTATCTTCAATTTGTTTATGTACAGACAAAGCTTCTCTTATAGATTTACCGGCTGCAATCCAATACTGTACTCTTTTTGAACTATGAGCTTCTATATCAACCTTAAATCTGATTGTTGAATCAACTCGGCCATGTTCTACATTATTTTGGCTTAATTCACCGTCTTCTGCATCACGATACGTGCCTTCTTTACCTTCTATTCCAAATAACCCTATCGTATATTGGTCAAAAGATTGTTTATTATATTCACCAGATATAACAAAAGCTCGACGGCCACGATAGTGTAATATCGCATTACTATTTGGTAAATACTGTGCAGTGTCTGTATTGCTGCGCGAATCACCAATTGCGAAGGCTTGATGCATAAATAATCTTATCTCACGTTTTCGGTCCTGTAGATTTATGATATGGATATTACGTATAAATGCGCACGTATGTGCATTCACAAAATCGTCAAATTCTAATAATATACCGATTTTATCATTTTTAGCTAGGGTATTGCCAACTAATGCGGTATGCGGGTACCTAAAAGTAAAAGACCATTCGTTTGGACTATCTAGCCAGCTGATAGCTCCATCAACCCAAATTCCAATTTTGTGCCTAAGGTCGTCGCCTGCGCCTGCCGAATGATTTTCAAATCCAACATATGGATAATAAAAGTCATGGACCATTCCAAAATTATTTAAACCAACATGCAATTCGCCATTACTCAAGACTATGGGTCTAGACATTCAGCCCTCCGCAATGATGGTCATGATGAAGGCGCCAACGCAAATCTCTAATTACATTTATAAAATACAAAAATGCGTCATATGGTGATTCATAAGGACTAAAATAAGCATGTACATCACCGTCAGTAAACCATTTTGTGCACATATAATAAACGTGATCTGAGGTCTGAAGCTTACGCCAATCACTGATTAGATCGATGTCGTTTGTTCTTAAAATATCGTCTTCCATCGCATATAGATATCGTAAAGCTTCTTGCTGCATACTATTACCTAACCATGCAGTTAAGTCACGTTCTGTATCAGCCCAAGTAACGGTATTTGGCATGCTTATCTCTCCGACTGGCTTGAAAGCATCAATTGCACCAGATACTGTATAGAAGGTATTAGCTGGATTTTCTAGCCATTTGCCGACAAATGATTCATAGAAATCAAAAATGCCAGTATCCACCCATTGGTGCTCACCAAATGTTTCATAATCCATAAATAAATTAACGATTGATTTATCTGTAATTGAGGCATTAACCCAATCATTGTAAGTGTCAGCATTCAACGGCCATTGTGGCCAATTTTTGTCACCAAAACGAAAAGCTACGTCGTCACTCAACCTGTAATTTTTAAGTAATAATGCAATATTTGTCGTACCTGATGGTTTGTATACATAATTTGGGCTGCGCCATTGGAGTATTGGGTCCCAGCCTTCAGCTAAAATACCCTTAAAGCCATAATCGTCTGCCCATTTTGCCATCGTATCATTATATGACAATTCGGTATTACGAAATACTTGTGTTTCAACACCAAATGTTTCTCTGATTTTTGATTTGTGAGCTTCAACTTGATTTTCGAATTCGCTTCTGCTGTAAAAGAAGGCAAGTGAGTGATAATACGTCTCGGCTACAATTTCAACTTGTCCAGTGTTAACTAATCGTTTGAAGCTCTCTAGTACATCTGGAGCCCAGCGCTCGGCTTGTTCTATAAATACACCAGTAATACTAAGGGATAGTTTAAACTCGGAATGTGCAGCTAGCAATTTTTCCAGCATAGCATTCATAGGCCTGTATGATTTGTCAGCGACTTTCCTGAAAACTTGTTCG
>Ga0172378_10004331_pt1 | contig 13325 bp, 15 predicted proteins | sample GrowelOW332metaG_FD_119755 | JGI IMG/M metagenome (GOLD analysis project Ga0172378, IMG submission 119755) | Groundwater microbial communities from an aquifer near a municipal landfill in Southern Ontario, Canada - Pumphouse #3_1 metaG | ecosystem: Environmental > Aquatic > Deep subsurface >...
CCACAGCCACAGCCCTGTTCATGTTCTTCATCCTGTTCTTCTTCATCATGGACACCAATCAACAAAGCATACTTATCTTCACCTACAGGAATAATCATTTCTTCGTGGTAATAGAATTCATTACCCTTATCATCTGTCATTACAACAACCATTTCTTCATCATCAAGTGCTTCTTTTTCTTTATCCGCCACTATACGTCACCTCTTCTTATTATTGGGTTTTCAAACTACTTGCATTAACTTTATTGTAGCTTACAATAAAGCTCCTTGTCAACTATGCCCGGCTGTCTAAATAACCTTGCAAAATAAATACCGCTGCCATCTTATCAATGACTTTTTTACGCTTTGCCCGACTTACATCTGCTGCAATAAGTGACTTTGCTGCCGCAACAGTCGACAAGCGCTCATCCCAAAAAATAATTTTTGTGCCAACTATAAATTTTTTTATTTCTTCAACAAACGCCCGAACAATATCACAGCGCTCACCTTGTGTTCCATCCATATTTTTCGGCAAGCCTACGACAAGTGTATCCGTCTCATACTGCTCCATAAGTTCTCTGAGACGATTCAGGTCGTTTTGCAAAGATGTACGACGAATCGTTTCAATCCCCTGCGCTGTAAACATAAGTGCATCACTTGCTGCAATCCCAACCGTACGATCACCAACATCTAAAGCTAATACTTGCATAAATCCCTCGCTTATTTATTATTTTCCAAGTAAGAACGTATTAACTCTTCCAAAAGTTCATCCCGTTCCAACTTACGAATCATATTTCTAGCATCATTATGGCTTGTCACATAAGTGGGATCTCCGGAAAGAAGATAGCCAACCAACTGGTTTATCGGACTATATCCTTTTTCTTCCATTGCTTGACACACCTTGCGAATAACATCTGCTGCTTTATTTTCTTCTGCACCAAATTTAAACATCATTGTTTCGTCCATATTTGCCATAATCTTATCCTCCCCAAAGCACCTGTGGCGTATACTTCACCACAAATTTTCATCTTATGTTTTTTATCATACTATATAACAAATCCCATATGCTCTCTTTCATTATAATTCTCTTTGCAAGAAAAATATACCCACAAAAAAAATAAAGCCGTCTCGTAAAAGTTTACGTAACTCCTGCGAGACAGCTTTCTTCTTTATTTATTTACGAGTATCAGGTTAAAAGCACGTAATTACATCATGCCCGGCATTCCCATGCCACCGCCCATACCGCCGCCCATAGCAGCAGCCGCAGCTGCTGAATCAGCCTTTTCCGGCTTATCAGCAACAAGTGTTTCTGTCGTAAGAACCATTGCTGCGATACTGGCCGCATTCTGAAGTGCAGAACGCGTAACCTTTGCCGGATCAACGATACCAGCTGCAATCATGTCAATATATTCGCCAGTCAATGCATTGAAACCTTTACCAATGCCGGCTCTCTTGACATTTTCAACAACAACTGATCCTTCAAGACCTGCATTGTTAGCAATCTGACGAACCGGTTCTTCAATGGCACGTTTTACAAGATTAATGCCTGTCTTCACGTCGCCTTCTGCTTCAATCTTATCAAGAGCACCAAGAATATCGATAAACGTCGTACCACCACCAGCTACAATACCTTCTTCAACAGCAGCACGTGTTGCATTGAGCGCATCTTCAATGCGGAGCTTCTTGTCCTTGAGTTCAACTTCTGTAGCCGCACCGATTTCAATAACAGCTACGCCGCCAGCAAGTTTTGCCAGACGTTCCTGAAGTTTTTCTTTATCAAAGTCAGATGTCGTTTCCTTAACCTGATTTTTAATCTGTTCAACACGAGCATTGATTGCAGCTTTATCGCCTGCACCATCAACAATTGTCGTTTCTTCCTTCGAAGAACGAATCTGACGCGCACGACCAAGATCTTCAAGTTCAACACTGTCAAGTTTGCGGCCAAGTTCTTCTGTAATAACATTACCGCCTGTAAGAATAGCAATATCTTCAAGCATTGCTTTACGACGATCACCAAATCCCGGAGCCTTTACAGCAAGAGCCTTAAATGTACCACGAAGCTTATTAACAACAATAGTTGCAAGAGCTTCACCATCAAGATCTTCGGATATAATCATAAGTTCCTTACCCTGTTTTACAACTTTTTCAAGGATAGGAAGAATATCTGCAATTGCCGAGATTTTACGATCTGTAATAAGAATATATGCATCATTGAGAACAGCTTCCATTTTATCTGTATCAGTAACCATGTATGGAGAAATATAGCCACGATCAAACTGCATCCCTTCTACAACCGAAAGGTTCGTATCCATACTCTTGGATTCTTCTACAGTAATAACACCGTCTTTGCCAACCTTTTCCATGGCTTCGGCAATCAATTTTCCTATTTCTTCATCAGAAGAAGAAATAGCAGCAACCTGGGCGATTGCATCTTTGCCCTCAACCTTTTTAGATTTTGCCTTGATTTCTGCAACAAGTGTCTTAACAGCCACTTCAATACCTTTTTTAATAATCATTGGATTTGCACCAGCAGCTACGTTACGCATGCCTTCATGAATCATCGCCTGTGCAAGTAGTGTTGCTGTTGTAGTACCATCACCAGCAATATCATTCGTCTTTGTTGCTACTTCTTTTACGAGCTGTGCACCCATATTTTCAAACGGGTCTTCAAGTTCAATATCACGAGCAATCGTAACACCATCGTTTGTGATCATTGGTGCACCGAATTTTTTATCAAGAACGACATTTCTGCCTTTTGGTCCTAATGTTACTTTTACAGCGTTTGCTAATGCATCAACGCCTCTTCCCAAAGCACGACGTGCTTCTTCGTCAAACAAAATCTGTTTAGCCATTTTTATAGCCTCCTGTTTTTATTGAATTAACTATCTATGTGCGGTTATTCAACGATTGCGAGAATATCTTTTTCGCTTACGATTAAATAATCCTTACCCTCTACCTTAACTTCAGTCCCTGCATATTTGGAGAAAATAATGCTGTCGCCAGCTTTTACATCCAAAGGAACCTTCTGACCATTGTCGAGAACTTTTCCCGTACCAACTGCTACAACTTTACCTTTTTGCGGTTTTTCTTTTGCTGTGTCTGGTAATACAATACCGCTGGCAGTTTTTACATCGCCTTCTGAAACTTCAATGACAACTCTGTCGCCTAATGGCTTAATCATTTTTATCTTCCTCCTGCATTCTAAAATCTTTTTTGTTAGCACTCAGTTCATGTGAGTGCTAACTACATTTCTTATAATATAGTTTTTTCACAAAAAAATCAAGTCTTTTTACGGATTTTGATGAAAAAAACTCCAGAGCACGTATTTAAATAATTTCTATACCTGCTCCGAAGGCCTGCTTACCAACTGCACTTTATTTATCTTATGCTTTATTTTTCAATACGGACCGCACGATAGACTCGGCAACTTCCTTAATTGTTTTACGCTTTGTCATGCTGTACTGCTGAATACGACGGTATGCCTCTGACTCGTTAAGACCATACGCATCCATAAGAATTCCTTTAGCACGGTCAAGTATCTTACGCATTTCCAACGAATTTTTTACATTATCAAGTTCATCTTCCAATTGTTTCATCTCCTGGAAGCGTGATAAAGCGATTTCCATGGCAGGGAAAATATTACTCTCGCGTACTGGTTTGACAAGATAGGCCAGTACACCGGAGTCCTTTGCCCGATCAACGATTTCCTTTTGGCTGAAAGCTGTCAGTAAAAGAACTGGTGCAAGCTTTTCATCCGATATCATTTTTGCTGCCGTAATCCCATCCATCTCTGGCATCTTAATATCCATAATAACAAGATCCGGATGATACTTGCGTGTAAGTTCAACTGCATGATAGCCATCTATGGCTTCTCCAACAACTTCATGACCAGCCTCTTCCAGTATTTCCTTCAAATCCATACGGATAATCGATTCGTTATCTGCTATAATAATCTTCAATGCTTTCATCTTTATTTTCCCCCTCAGTCGTACGTGGAATCGTTATTTTAGCATGTGTCCCATTTTTATTAATAAGCTTGAACGTCCCGCCCATATCATCTTCAATAAGTGTACGTACGATCTGCAAGCCTAGCGATTTCGACTTTTTCTGGTCAAAATTCTCCGGCACACCTGCACCATTATCATAAAGATCAAGAAGATATTCTGTATTTGTTTTTCGAATATCCAAGCCAATAAGTCCCTTGCTTTGTTCTTCAAATCCATGTTCAATCGAATTCAATATAAGTTCGTTGACGATAAGTGCCAGGTTGCTTGCCTGTTCTGACGGTAAAATAATTGTCGGGCCCGTAAACCGTGTCTCCAGTTCAAACGCTGGATCCAGCATATTCTGAACAATAAGATTTAAAATGTTTTTTGTCACCTCAACCACATCAATAAACTCAGCATCCTGCTGCGACAAAAACTCGTGTACGACAGATATACTAAGTATCCTGTTGACACTTTCCTTCAGCGCCGCCTTTACCTCCCGTGATTTTGTCCGCCGCGATTGAAGCCGCAGCAGGCTGGCAATCGTTTGCAAATTATTTTTTACACGATGGTGTATTTCCTGAATAACTGCTGACTTTATAAGAATCTCCTTATCTTTTTTCCGTATATCCGTAATATCAGAAACGATCACAACACGTCGCAGAAGATTCCCACCTTCCTTAATCGGTATATTCCGCTGCACAAGAATCAGTTCACCGGCTTCAAGTTCTTTTTCATAAGGGCGATGGCTTGCAATAGTTTCCTTTGTGATATGCATCGTCAGTTGACGATCAAACATGTGATAACCGATGAGATTGCCAACACCCAGTACTTTATAGATCCGCACAGCCGCTGTATTCGCAAAAACAATACGATTATATTTATCCGTAATAATAATCCCATCGCTTGCTGATAAAGGTCGATACATATCCTTGTCCAATACTTTTCGCGCATTTACAAGAACTACACACGCTGTTTCTAAAAGCTGCTGATATCCATCGGTTTTCAGCTCCTCAGAATTCGGTTCAAAGCTTACGACAGCAATGACCGTGGAACCATCATGTATTGCATACGTATACATATCAATACTAAGTCCCCAGTCCCACTCACGCTTTCCCTGAATAGGCTTACCCGTTCTCATTGTATATTCGACAAGTGGTTCTTCCTGTTTCCGAATAAACCGCCCCGCTTCACTAAGTGTTGCCGGGCTGAATGTTGTATGCGGCTTTTCATGCCCGATTACCAATAGCCTGTTCGCATCCCGTGTCTGCACATATATGCTCAAATGCGCATGTGCTAAATCTGCAATAAACGGAAAACATACACTGATTCGTTTCAATATCTCACATTGCATAGCCGTTAGATTTGTATGCTGACGGCAATAGGCTACTAATTTTTCCATACTCATTCCCCCAATTCTTATTTTTACATTATCGCTGTAAATTCCTTTCACCTTTTGGCTGCTTTGTAATAATATTGTATACAAAATTAAATGGAAAACAAATCCGTTCTCATGTACGCTATACAGGCCATCACTGACAGATAACAACAAAAACGTATTCATTCTCCATTGAATGAGTCGATTATTCTTCTTTCGTAATAAGTTTCAAGTTAGGTATAGCATTCAAATAAAGATCAGAAAAATTATCTACCCGACTCTGATAATACCCCCGACAGCCAATCATTGCAGCATTATCTGTACAAAGTATCTGTTCCGGATAAAAGAACCGAAGGTTTGCCTCTATGGCCGATGTACGCAAAGCTTCTTCAAGCGAACTGTTCGCGGCAACTCCTCCCGCGAGCACAATCGTGTCAAGGTCTGCCTGTTTGACCGCCTGAATAGTCTTTTCGATGAGTACAGCTACAACTGCTTTTTGGAAAGATGCTGCTACATCTGCACAATTAATCTCAGCGCCCTTTTGCTTCATACTATTAAGATAATTCAGCACAGATGATTTGAGTCCGCTGAAGCTAAACTCAAAATTTCCTTTTTCCCGCAGAGCTTGAGGAAAATCAATTGCATCCGGATTCCCCTTCTGCGCCAATCTATCAATCTGCGGTCCTCCCGGATACGGCAATCCCATGACGCGTGCCACTTTATCAAAAGCTTCACCAGCTGCATCATCCCTTGTTTGTCCCCAGAGCTCAAAAGAATTATAGTCTTTTACATGAACAAGTGATGTATGCCCACCCGAGACGACAAGTGCCATGAACGGCGGCTTAAGATCCGGTGTGCTCAAAAAATTAGCAAATATATGCCCTTCCATATGATTGACTCCAATAAGTGGTACATCAAGTGAAAATGCTAATGCTTTTGCCGCTGAAACACCCACAAGAAGTGCTCCGACAAGCCCCGGCCCATAAGTTACAGCAATCTGATCAATATCAGTGAGCTCCACTTCTGCCTTGTGCAAAGCTTCATCGATTACCGGCATAATATTTATAATATGCTTACGTGAAGCAATCTCCGGCACAACTCCGCCAAACTTCTGATGCACTGGTATTTGCGTAGAAATTATATTCGATAATACCCTTCGTCCACCGCGAAGAACAGCTGCTGATGTCTCATCACAGCTTGACTCAATCGCCAATGTCAGACAATTTTCTTCTTCCTTCAAAACAAAACCCCCATCTATAGCTTCGTGAGCCACATGATCATGGCATCCTCTTTATTATCTTCATAATAGCCCTTGCGCAGACCGACACTCTTGAAACCCATTTTTTCATAAAGTTTCCGTGCCACAGTATTGGATGGCCGTACCTCCAGTGTCATTGCCGTAACACCCTTTTCCTTAACGATCCGGATAAGTTCTTCCATCATCTTCCTTCCAAGACCCATCGTGCGATGCATCGGTGCTATTGCTACATTCATGATATGCGCCTCATCAGCAACAAGCCAGGTGCCAGCATAGCCAATAATCTCATTCTTATCAAGTGCCAGCAGATAGTAAGCGTCTTTATTCACTGCAGCTTCCCAAAAAGACTGCCTTGACCATGGCATCCCAAAAGATGCCTTTTCTACGATTTCGACACCAGCAGCATCTTCTTTTACCATCTTTCGAAAAGTTATCATAAAGCTGCCTTCTTATGACGCTGCTCCCAAAGAACCTCAGCTTCCGATCGGCGAATATAAATCGGCTCGATATCCATGACATTATCGTACTGCCCTGCCCCAAGCTTTTTCAAACCAAGCACAGCAACATTTGCCGCTCGCGGCATAACCATATGCGGCAAACCACAAAAAACATTCTTGCCAGCTGCCTTGATTACAGTCGCTTTTTTCTGAACAATATCGCCGACAAAGACAACCGGCCGATCCATTGCTTCGCATCTTTTGACAATCTTTTCAAAAGAATCAACGACAACCGGACAGACCTCTTGCATTTTATCATCCTGCCAACTATAAAGACCAGCATAGGCATTTCCCTTCTGTGCATCAAGAAGAGCGGCAATATAAATGCCAGGCACAGCATAGTGATAGGCCAAAGCCTCCAATGTCGACACTCCTACAATTGGCAGATTTAAAGCATAAGCCAGGCTTTTTGCTGTCGCAAGACCAATACGAAGCCCCGTAAAGGAACCAGGACCAATGCTAATTGCAATACCATCGAGCTCTTCCTTTGAAATCTTCGCCATCAACAGCACTTGTTTGATATGCGGCATAAGTACTTCGGAATGTGTAAGTTTTGTCTGTAGTATAATCTCAGCTATCAATTTATCTTCTGAAGCGACAGCTACACTTGAAATAAGTGTTGATGTATCCAATGCTAAAATCGGCAAGATTTCTCCAGCTCCTCATAAAATTTTTGATTTTTTTCTCCATGCAGCGAAACTGTAATCGTACGCTCATCTTCTTTTCCCGTACGCTCAAGTTCTATATGAACATAATCTTCTGGTAAACAATCAATAAACTTATCTGACCACTCAATAATTACAACAGCATCCACAGCTTCACTATATTCATAAAAGCCAATCTCATCAAGCTCATCTTCGTTCTCCAAGCGATAAAGATCAAAATGATAAATCACATAATCACCTTCATAAATATTCATTAAATTAAACGTTGGACTTGTGACTTCTTCCTTAACATGCAAAGATTTTGCCAAACCTTGGACAAACAATGTTTTACCTGCTCCAAGATCGCCGTCCAGACACAAAACAACACCCGGCACGACCTTTCTGCCAATTGACTCAGCCCAAGCACTTGTCTCAGCTGGATTCTTCGTCTGTATTTTAAACATACTATCTCTCCTGTTTTTCTCTTAAAAATAAATTGTACCACATATTTATGCACAAATAAATATAAATTCTTTTATTTTTATAATCAATAATTATTATTTTATAATAATAAAAATTAAATAAGTACGTATAAGTTATTTATTCAAAGATAACGTAAGCATACGGTGTGTAATCAATTTATTTAGCGTTTTCTCACTATTTCCATTTACCAAATAACCCCTTATAATAAAGCCATAGAACGTACCGCATAGGAGCAATGAATGCTCTTGGTACACTTTAAATTTTGGAGGTTTTTATATGAAAAAATATGTTTGCAGTATCTGTGGTTACGTGTATGAAGGTGAACAACCGCCTGTAGAATGTCCTATTTGCAAAGCACCTGCTTCTAAATTTATAGAACAATCCGGTGAAATGGCTTTTGCCGATGAACACCGTGTAGGTATCACCGATGGTATTGATCCAAAAATCATCGAAGGACTCCACCAAAACTTTACAGGTGAATGCTCTGAAGTCGGCATGTATCTTGCCATGAGTCGTGTTGCCGATCGAGAAGGTTATCCGGAAATTTCTGAAGCTTTCAAACGCTACGCATTCGAAGAAGCTGAACATGCTTCCAAATTCGCTGAAATTCTTGGTGAGGTCCTTACTTCCAGTACAAAGAAAAATCTTGAAATGCGTGTTGCTGCAGAACAGGGTGCCTGTGCTGGCAAAAAAGATCTCGCCACACTGGCAAAACAACAGAATCTTGATGCAATCCATGATACTGTCCATGAAATGGCAAAAGATGAAGCCCGTCATGGTGCTGGCTTCAATGGCTTGTTAAATCGCTATTTTAGTAAATAATCACATAATCTTTTTTGAAATACTGAAGCAACTCATTTGCTTCAGTATTTTTTTACAAAAAATTGCTACAGCTCTATACGTGCAAGACACACATAGAGCTGTAGCAATTTTTATTGCTTATTTAATTACCATAACCGGAATTGGTGATTCTTCAACGACCTTCTGGCTTACACTACCAATAAGTGCACCCTTAAAGAGTCCTAGTCCACGGCTTCCCATAATGATGATATCACTTTGCTTTTCCCGAGCAACCTTGAGAATTGCTTTTGGAATATTACCCGTTTCCACATGTTTTTCTGCTTTGATTTCCTGCGGAACCTTTTCCCAAATTCGGTCAAACACAATATGACTTGGAATATCTTTGTTTATATTGCTTGCCACATAAACAAAATCCAAATCCGCTTTGCATTTCTGTGCAAAGAAAATAGCTTCATCAACCGCTTTGCATCCATTAACAGATCCATCAACCGGGACAAGAATTTTCTGGATTTTTCCCATAACATTACCTCCCAACGAGCTCTATTCTTTTGTCATATAAGTCTATTTCGCGATAAGTTATAAAATCCCTTTTTTTAATGGACTATTTTAGAAAATTTTATTTAGTCATTACAAGGCGTTGCTGGCTTCTTCAAATACTGTCCAACAATCTTGACTGCACAATAATCACCACACATCGAACAAGCTTCCTCATCGGCATTGTTGCGGGCACCACGCTTTTCTGTTGCAACTTTCGAATCAATTGCAAGATTGAGCTGAGTTTTCCAATCAAGAACCTTACGTGCCTTTGCCATCTTAAGATCCCATTCCTTCGCTCCAGGAACACCTTTCACGATATCCGCGGCATGCGCTGCAATGCGGCAGGTAATAACACCTTCATGGACATCCTCGATGGTCGGTAATGCAAGATGTTCTGCTGGTGTTACATAGCAAAGAAAATCCGCTCCACTCGCTGCTGCAAGTGTACCTCCAATAGCTGCCGTAATATGGTCATACCCTGGCGCAATATCAGTTACAAGTGGTCCCAGCACATAGAATGGTGCATTATGGCAAAGCTGTTTCTGCAGCTTTATATTCGCTGCAATCTGATCATATGGTACATGCCCAGGTCCTTCGACGATGACTTGAACACCACGCTTCCATGCACGATCAGTAAGCTCACCAAGTGTAATGAGTTCCTGTATCTGTGCTCTGTCTGTTGCATCAGCAAGACAGCCTGGACGCAGACCATCACCAAGACTTATTGTAACATCATATTTTTCGCAGATATCAAGAATTTTATCATAATTTTCATAAAGCGGATTTTCCTTGTTATTATGCAGCATCCAGCCTGTAATAAAAGAACCTCCACGGCTTACAACATCCATTACACGATCTTCTTTACGCATACGATTAATTGCTTCCATTGTCACCCCACAATGAATTGTCATAAAATCAGCACCATCCTGTGCCTGTTCTTCAATGGTTTCCAAAAGATCTTCTGCGGTCATTTCAACAACCGCACCATGTTCCTTAATCGCACGTACAGTTGCCTGATAAATTGGCACGGTACCAACCATAATTGTCGAACGCTCAATAATACGTCTTCTCGATAAATCAATATTGTCTCCTGTACTCAAGTCCATTACAGCATCTGCTCCACATTTTATCGCTTCATCAAGCTTTAAAAGCTCCGGTTCAATATTAGGAAATGTACTTGATGTACCAATATTCGCATTAACCTTCGTCGACAGGCCTTCACCAACACCACGAGGTATAAGCGATTTATGATTTATATTTGCACATATCGCAACCGTTCCCCTTGCCACGCGTTCACGCAGGACTTCTACATCCATTTTTTCCTGTGCTGCAACGACCTTCATTATATCCGTTATTTTCCCCTGACGAGCTAACTGCATCTGTGTTGCCATTACAAACCCTCCTTAAAATTATACAAAAATAAGCCATCCAGCATATAAACAGGATGGCTCAACAAACAAGACCACCACTTCCCTACGCAGGTATTACCCAAACAGGTTCCAAGGGTCGACTCTTCATCTCTCAGCTTTCGCTCCCCCAGTGGAAAATATGAAATTCTCTATGTATTATTTTAACAAACTTAACCGGATATTGCAACAGTTCTTACTTTAAAAACTGTGTCATTCTTTTCAATGGTTCGCTTGTATCCATGTGCCCTGCAATAGTTTCAACCGATTTGCCCTCTACAAGTATCTGTACTGCCTTAACTTCCGGAAACTCAGTAAGTGTATCAACAATTGATCCGACAAGCATAAGTTCACCTGTCGAACCGCCCGTAAACTTCTTTATAAGTTCTTTGCTGAAATCAACCTTCGCTATGCCGTTTTTAACTTTTACACTTTTAAGTTTTGCGTCTTTGGGGATAATGCTGACTTCTTTTTTATTCCCAGACCCTTCCATAAGTGCCTGCATTGCTGCTGTATACTTATCTGCAGTCTTGATCGTTTTCTTTACAGCAATCAACATTGTCCCATCTTCATTGGGAAAATACACATTAAGGGACATTGTTTGTGCTGTCACCTTTTCATTGTCCTTCTTTACTGCACCTTTCTCCTGGACTTGCTGGTCCGATGAAGAATCCTGATTCTCTATCGCTTTTGTATTCTTATCACACCCTGTACTTATAAATAAAGCCATAAGCATTAATGCTACAGCTATAAGCTTTAAACTTCTTCTCATATCTCTACCGCCTTTCTTTATTTCATTCTACACTCACAGTCCTGTATCCGTAAAGAATTTACCGATTCCTTTACAAATTCCTAAAGCAATATCATTTTGAAAATCCTCTGATACAAGTAAGGACTCTTCATTATAATTTGATATAAATGCCATTTCCAAGAGTACAGCTGGTACGTTTGAATGCTTCATAACATAAAAATTCGCTTCCGGCGTCCCGCGATCAAACAATCCTATTTTATCAATCACACCATGCTGTATATCCTGCGCAAGAAGAGCATCATAATCATTTTTAGGATAATAATACGTTGCCGTACCATGTGCCTGTGAATTTGAAAAAGAATTTGCATGTATACTTACAAATATTTTCATACCTGGTGTCCGAGCTCCAACATCAACGCGTGCCTGCAGCTCCTGACGATCTGTTGCATCTGTACCATAAACATCCCGATCATCTTCCCGTGTCATAACAACATTGGCACCAGAAGCTTCCAATATTCTCTTTACTTTTTTTGCTACAGCAAGCGTAACGTCCTTTTCCATTATTCCATCTGGCCCGACTGCTCCCGAATCACTGCCGCCATGACCTGGATCAAGAACAATAACTTCTCCTGCTACTCCAGAAACAGTATCGCCAACTTTTGCCGCACTCTGATTAATTTCAATAACAATGCGAAAAGACTTTTGACTTTTTCTATCTGCCGGCAAAGTATATACTTTATAATTTTGTTTTTCAATGTCCTTTGCTGCAATAATCTTAACCTGCATATCCGACTTATCTTGTTGACGAAGTGTCATATATCGACCAAGTTTTCCATCTAGTGTAATATCCGGACGAACTTCACCAATTTTTGTTCTCTTCAAGTTAAGAATAAGCTGACGATGATTTTCATCATTTACCTGAACACTATACTCTACATCATTCTTATTTAGTCCAATCTCGATTCGCAGAACATCCTGCCCTTCACTTTTTACAATCTCATAATGAAACTGATTAATCCTATAGTCTCCCCGTGAACCAGCAAAACAAGTTGCTTCAAAAAGAAACATACACATCAACAATACGAAAAGAAACACCTTTCTCGGCAAAACGAACACCCCTATCTATACACCATATCTCTATTTAGGATTTTATCTCTCAAGCAAGAGTACTCCCACAAAAACAAAACAGGCAGTCTGCTTACCCTGCCCATTCAAAATGCATCTAAAATCGCACAAGACCCACACTGATACTGATTGCCGTATCAACCTGTACCATATACTTCTCCTGTAATACCGTAATTTTTTCCTTTAATCTATGCTTATCAAGCGTACGAAGCTGTTCCAGTAAAACCACTGAATCTCGTCCAAGCTGGCACTCCTTTGCCGGAAGCTCTACATGTATAGGAAGCTTTCCCTTTGATATCTGTGCTGTAATAGCCGCAACAATAACCGTAGGACTATACCTGTTTCCTACATCATTTTGTATAATAAGAACGGGGCGCAATCCTCCTTGTTCGGATCCCACAACAGGGCTCAAATTTGCATAGTAGACTTCCCCACGCTTTACAAGCATACTATTCATGCCCTGCCATCTCAGCAAACAAGC
>Ga0172378_10004333_pt1 | contig 13318 bp, 10 predicted proteins | sample GrowelOW332metaG_FD_119755 | JGI IMG/M metagenome (GOLD analysis project Ga0172378, IMG submission 119755) | Groundwater microbial communities from an aquifer near a municipal landfill in Southern Ontario, Canada - Pumphouse #3_1 metaG | ecosystem: Environmental > Aquatic > Deep subsurface >...
GAGTTCGACGAAATTATTATCAGCCTTAAAACCAGCTGCCGATTCAGGGCAGGGACCCTGATTAGGCGGCGCAAGTTCGCGAAAACCACATCACTATACGCGAGAGAAATGGTGCGGTACAAACAAATTCATACTTACTCTTTAATAAACCTTTTTATTAAAGTTTTCGCCAGGCCTTTTCCAAAAGGCCGCGTACCTGCCCCACGCTCTCCGTCAATTATTTCTGCGCGGAGGATTTTTCGGAGGTTCACTACCGGGAACTATCGGTATCTGCGAGGTGCGGGCAAGCGAACGTCGCCTGCGAAGCTCCTCGGCACGCCGACGAGCCATTTCCTCGCGGCGTTTCTTCTTTTTCTTCTGATACTGAATATTCCGTATCGCCACAAAGACGAAGAACGCGATCACAAGCACAAGTACGGTGATGACAGCGCCCAAAAGCAGCTTAAGTATCGCCGGCATGACCTTTTTATAACCGGTGACGCCCGCGAGCCAAAGTCCCCAGCCGCCTCCTGAATCCGTTCCGTCCGACGAGCGCACCCAGAGCTTTATCGCATCGGCGCTTTCGTGCAGTGCGGTATATTCGTCGATTTTGAAAGTGACCGTCGTCCATTCGCCGGCGCTTACAGGCGCGACGCCCTCGTATACGGCGCTCTGAAGCTCCTCGCCGCCCTCTCCGATTATACGCAGCATTAGAGTCGCTCCCGTCGTTTCGGCGGGCGCGTCCACGCGCACATTGAGAGTCAGATATTTCATGCCCTTGAGCGATATCGCGCCGCCGTTCGTCACGCCTGAACTCGTGCTTGTCACGCCCATGTATTCCGAGCGGTAATAGTGCGAAAGGGTAGCGTAAAGTGCGCTTTTGCCGTCTGTATCGGCGCGAAGCTCGATATAATCGGCGTTATCCGACGGCGCGAAGCCGTGCAGAGTACCGTCCGCAAAGTCGTAGAGCGCGACCTCTCCGAAATTCCGTCCAATGTCGGCGGATAATATCGGTATGGTTTCGATCTGCGCCCTTATGGCGAGAGCGGAGCTGTCATAGCCGGGCGCGATGTCGCCCCAGCTCGTAATTCCGATACGCGACAGCGACGACGCCGTAAGCTCGGACGCGCGCGCGGTGTCGATATACTTGAAAATGTTGTAGATGGGCTTTTTGGACTCGGGCGTTATAACGCCGTCCGCAATGCTCGATGTCCAGAGTCCGCTCTTGTCGGTTTCTCCGTCCACCTGCGAGCCGTAGATGATGGCGTCGACCGCCGTGTTCACATACGCCTTATAATAGGCGTACGCCCACGACGCGCTTTGGAACAGCGTGCTGTCGACGCTCGCCTCCTCGCCCGCCACCGCCGGAGTACCCGTGACGGCGAAATCGAGCAGCAGCAGACGCCGCGCTTCTCCCGCGTACAGATATTCCTCCGACTCGAGCGCCGAGGTCAGCACCCCGAGATTCTTTATCGTGAGAAACTGCGTGTCCGCGCCGTCGCCTGCGCCCGCGTCGTTCCAAACCGTCGAAACGGAGGGCGACGATGGCGATACGTTAGCGGCGAGCCGCCACGGAATATTTCCCGCGAACGAAATCTTCGTGTTGAAAGCGTCGAGGAAGGCTTTTGCTGGATAATCGAGCAGATTATCCGGCGTTATATCCGCGCTCGACGTTTCGGCGGTATAATTGTTGTCTATCGAAATATACGTCCGTCCCTGCGAATATACCGAGCGCAGAGCGGTATCGGCGATACGGAAGGCGGTGACATAGGAATTGAGGAACGCGTCCTGCTTCATCGTACCCATATTGTTGTAATAACGGTTGGAATTGACCTTATAGCCCATGATGAAGCTGCCCGCGAAGCCGTTTGCGCCGTCCGGATCGGTATAGCGCTGGGCGATGAAGCGCAGCAGTCCCTCGAGATACTGCACGCAGCTCTCGTCCGAAACGTTGAAGCCGAAATACACCGAGCTTGCGAACGCGTCGGTATAGTAAAGGCATTTGAGCTTCTCGGACGGATTGTTCTCATACGCGGTCAGGATTATGTCGAGGTAAACGTTCACTCCGGCGTCTGTCATGACGCGCACTCGCTGATCGAGCTTTGCGAGGGCGAGCGAATCGATGTAATAGGTCTTGTTGTCCCACACATAGGAAACAGTGCCGTCGCCGCCGTCGCCCGAGAGCAGCTCGTTCACCGCGACGTCTATTACAGTCTGCGATATCCCAAGCTCCTGCGCGTCGGTGTACATATCAAGCCTCAATCCCTTTTTGAGGGGATTTCCCTTTGAAACAGGATCGGGGTAGACATAGGTATTCTGCGCGGCGATATCAGGATTTTCAATAAAGCGTGCGCCGGTGGCGAGGGTATACGCGCCGCCGGTATCCTTTACCGCGACGGCGTATTTGGCGAATAGCTGCGTCTGATTTTCCTTGTCAAAGGCGACCTTGAAGGTCACGGACGACGAGCATTTGACCTCTGCCGCCGGAATATAGCCGTTTATTTTTGACGCGCTCTGGTAAGGCAGAAGCTCGAACAGATAGAGCGTTTCGCCCTTGTGCGCCTTTACGAATTCATCGGTAAACGCGCATTTAATTTCGATAGCCGAAAGATCCTTTTTAAGCGACGCCGCCGTGATATCGTCGCGCTCGACTGCCGCCGCCGCGTATGCTCCTACGCCGCAGAGCGCGAGCATACACAGCGCGACGGCGATAACAAGCGCGCCGAACAGCTTCTTTTTGCGCACAATGACACCACCTTTGAGGTTATAAAGGTTTATATGAGTTCAGCTGAGCTTCAGCCTTCGTTCGCGGAGTTGACTATTACCGTGAAATCGGGAGCCTTGAGCGACGCGCCGCCGATAAGACCGCCGTCGATATCTTCCTTTGCGAGCAGGGAGGAAGCGTTGGAGGCGTTCATCGAGCCGCCGTACTGGACGACCGACGCGCCAGCGATATCAGAGCCGTAGAGCGATGAGATAACGCCGCGTATAACGCCGCATACCTCCTCCGCCTGCTCAGCGGTGGCGGTGCGTCCGGTGCCAATCGCCCATACAGGCTCGTAGGCGATGATAATGTCGCTCATCTTCTCCGCGCCGACGCCGAGCAGAGCGATCTTTGTCTGCATTGCGACGATCTCGTTTGTGATTCCGTTGTCGCGCTGGGAGAGCAGCTCGCCGACGCAGAGTATAACCTTGAGTCCGGCGTCAAGCGCGGTCTTTGTGCGCATATTTACCGTTTCATTGGTCTCGCCGAAATACTGACGGCGCTCGCTGTGTCCGATGATAACGTATTCAGCGCCGACTTCCTTGAGCATATCGGCGGAAATTTCACCGGTGTACGCGCCGGAGGGAGCGAAATGTACGTTCTGCGCGCCGATGTGGATATTTGTGCCGCGAGTTACCTCGACGGCTGCCGCTAAGTCGACGAACGGAACGCAGAGTACGATATCGCACTTGTCGGCGTTCTTTACCATCGGAATGAGGTCGGCGATGAGGGCTTTTGCGGCGGAGGGAGTCTTGTTCATTTTCCAGTTGCCCGCGATGCACGGACGGCGAAGCTGCTTGTTCATTATATGGTACTTCCTTTTTTTATTTGTTGTAGGGAACGGGGGTACGCGGCCTTTTGGAAAAGGCCTGGCGAAAACTTTAAACTGGTGTTTACTTTATTTTTTGCTTGTGTGGATTTTTTATCCGGCGTATACAGGTATACGCTGGATACGCTCGCGTTGGTTAAATATAAACGGACGGGCATATGCCCGCCCGTATGGTAAAGGCAATGGCACAATGTGAATTGTGCGGCGTTGCCTATATTTTACTTGTTCTGCAGGCAGGCGATGCCGGGCAGCTCGAGTCCCTCGAGGAATTCGAGCGAAGCGCCGCCGCCGGTGGAAATGTGAGTCATCTTATCAGCGAAGCCGAGCTTCTCGATAGCCGCAGCGCTGTCGCCGCCGCCGATGATGGAGATAGCGCCGCTCTCAGCGACGGCTGTCGCGACGGCTCTTGTGCCGGACGCGAACTTATCCCACTCGGAAACGCCCATCGGGCCGTTCCAAACGACTGTGCCGGCGTTCTTTATAGCCTTTGCGAACAGAGCCTCGGTCTTAGGTCCGATATCGAGACCCATGTAGCCGGAGGGGATGTTGTCGCTGTCGACCAGCAGATAATCGCAGTCGGGGGCGTATTTGTCGCCGGTGCGGTTGTCGATGGGGAGCAGGAATTCAACTCCGTTTGCCTTAGCCTTCTCCATAAGTCCCTTTGCAAGCTCGACCTTGTCGTCCTCGCAGAGGGAGGTGCCGACCTCATAGCCGAGAGCCTTGAAGAAGGTGTACGCCATAGCGCCGCCTATGATGAGGGTATCGACCTTGCCAATGAGGTTGTTGATGACGCCGATCTTATCGGAAACCTTTGCGCCGCCTAAGATTGCGACGAAGGGGCGCTTGGGATCTTCGAGCGCTCCGCCCATGATCTTGATTTCCTTCTGGATAAGATAGCCGCAGACAGAGGGCAGATAATCGGCGACGCCAGCTGTGGAAGCGTGAGCGCGGTGAGCGGTTCCGAAAGCGTCGTTTACGAATATGTCTGCCATCGAAGCTAAAGCCTTTGCAAAATCGGGAACGTTTTTCTCCTCCTCTTTATGGAAGCGGACGTTTTCGAGCAGCATTATTTCGCCGTTGCCGAGAGCGGCGGCCTTTGCTTTGGCATCTTCGCCGATGACGTCCTTCGCCATAACGACGGTCTTGCCGAGAAGCTCGGAAAGACGCGCGGCTACGGGAGCGAGCGAGAATTCGGGCTTAAATTCACCCTTCGGTCTGCCGAAATGGGAGCAGAGAATAACCTTTGCGCCGTGAGCGGAAAGGTAGTTGATAGTGGGCAGAGCCTCGCGGATACGCTTGTCGTCCGTAATCTTGCCGTCGATTACCGGAACGTTGAAATCGCAGCGGGCGAGGACGCGTTTGCCGGAAACGTCGATATCTTCGATGGTTTTCTTGTTATACATATTTGACATATCGAAATCTTCACCTCAAAAATAATTTATATCTATAATATTAGCATATTTTCTTGATTTTAGCAAGAATTATTTATGAAATTTTCGTCAAAAAATAACTTTGCAATTCATAATCGGACAAACGAACACAAATTTCAATTTTTTGGAAAAAGAATTGTACAACATGACGATAAAAAATAATAAAAACGCGCGTACGGAGATGAAAAATCCGTTCGCGCGTTTCATTTTCGGCGGCGAGTTTTATAAAAGCCGCCGCTTGGTTTTCATTTTTTTCCGCACAGCGGAAGTTTTGAGCCGCGCGCCGCCGGAATTCGCCGACCGCCCCGCCGACCGCCGAAGCCGTGACTTCGCCGGCGCAGGTCATGTCCGGACGATCTTTCGTATGCTGTCGACCGACAGGCAGAACATATCGGCAAGCTCCTCAAAGCTCTTCAACTGGCTGTATCGGCGGCGGATTTCGTCGTTGCGGCGTTCGTATTCGATGCGCGCTCCGCTTTTCTCTCCCCATGCGACTTTGCGCGCGGGTGCGGAGGGAATGTAGATAAGCTCGCCGTCGCAGTATTTCTGTATCTCGGCGACGAGTGCTTCAGGAAGAATTTCTCTTGCGTTTCTGTACGCCAATTCGCTTCTCCTATCGGAACGTCTCGCAAATTCGCGGCGTTTTCCGTGTCTCTGGTTTATAGGGCGTCGCGGCGACATAAAATACCGGAGGGACGTTTTCGGGCGGGTTCGGAGGGGATTATAATCCTCTCCTCTCCGCCGTCAGGCGCGAAACATCGCCCGTCCCCCGGCATCGCAGGATAATCCGTTATTCATACTTAATTTTTGACGCGTACAGCGCCGTCAATTTGTGAGGGCAAAACGTCCTCAACGGCAGGAGAAACGGATTAAACCGCAGCCACCTCGTAAAAAGTGTTGTTTTTCATGTTATAATTCCTCCTTAGTTTGTTATTCCGCAGGTTATTTCTTCCTCCGGTGACTATATGATATCACATCGCGTTCGGTTTTGCAAGTGAAAGAACAGGTAAAAAATAAGTTTCCATTTCAGTCAACGACGTTACATTGTAAAGTCTGTCATTGATTTTTTCCCAGCTTGCAACGTAATAATCAAGCAGATTGCCACCGCCGATAAACGACTCTCTTATGCTCTCGTCATAGCTGTTATAATCAAATGCCGCGTTTGTGCCGGTCTGCAAAAGAGCCATATATTTTTCGTAAATCCCAGTCACCTCGTCCGGAATATTCGTTTTTTCCGATTTGTTACCGCAGGAGCAGACGGAAAAAAGCATAAGCAAACCGATTTGTATATAATGTTACGATAGTCCCCATTTACAGCTTTATCATACTACAACATTTCCAAATGTCAGCACATTGTTGGTAATATTTTATTTATTTATATAATATTGTCTATTCGCAAAAATAAAAAAAGCCCCGCCGGACCGTGTGACCAAGATTAGAAAACCTCGCGAACTGCAAGGGAGGTGTCCTCTCCCGAGTTTTGTGCTACCAGCATCCCTTGATGTGTGGCGGAAGGACGAAAATCGCCCTTCGGTCGCGGACTCATAAGGGGAGGTCTGCATTCCCGCGCCGGGAAGCCGGACTCCAATTACTTCTTGTAGGTTTTATTCTCAGTCATGCACGAATCAAGCAGGAAGCTTAATCGCGAATATAATATGCGGCGTTCAGAACGCCGGTTTTTCTCTCGCGGTACTATTATACCACGCCTCGCCGAAAATTAATACAGTCAAATCAGATAAAATATACGCCCGCGTTTTGCGCGGTTTTCACAAATAAAAATCGCGCAAAACGCTGGTCACGCATACAAAACGCCGCAAAACAGCGTTTCTTACTTCTTTTTGCCGCCTTTTTCGCCCTTTGCGCCCTTATCGGAATCGCCCTCGCCGTTGTTTTCTTCGTCGTGATCGACTTCGCTGAAAAGCTCGTCTTCAAAATAATCAGCGACACGGTCGAATTCCTCGTCGTCCTCGATTGTAACGAGAACCTCCTCGTCGTTTTCGTCAAGCTCGAGCTTGAGTATCACATATTCGTCGCTCTCATCCTCGACGGGAACCAGCGCGAGATAGGTTTTGCCGTCCAGCTCGCAGCTTCCGAGAAGTGAAAATTTGCTCTCCTGTCCGTCTTCGTCGGTCAGTGTGAATATTTCATCCTCAAAAAGTTCGTCTGCCATGCTCCGCACCTCTCTTTCTGTTATGGTAAAAATTTTAAGCGCGGCGCCGCCGCCCGGCGCGTCTTTTAATACACGAGCTGCCACTGCAATCCCGACTCCGCAGCTTTTGGCGAAAATCAGGCGTTTTCGGCTCTCCCGTGTCTTTATTCTCTCGCTTCACTATCATTTTATACTTTTACCGCCGCTTTGTCAACAGTTTTACGGGTATTTTTTTTGCGCCGCTCGATAAGCGTCCGGAAAAGCGCGTTTTTTGAGATCTGCCTAACGTCACAATTATGTAAATATCCATAATAATTGATATAATATTTAATATTTTATAAGTGTAAATTCACTTGAAAAAAACGTTGTTATATGATATAATTGTAAGGCGATAAATTACAGTGCGGCTCGTCTTTTATAATAATAAGATGAGGCGCGGTATTTACGCAGCAATTTCGGTCAACAATAAATAACGATATTCCATTCGCGCGGGTAAACGCTGCGTTTCCGCGGTTTTTTCGCGCGCTCTCCGAAAGGATACATGATAATGCAGTCTCTCAACGACATATGGCAGCTGACGCTCGCGGAGATGAAAAACGAATTTTCGGACGCGGCGATGGAGCTTTGGTTCAATCCTCTGTCGCTGGTTTCCATCGATGAAAACTGCGCGGTTTTTCTCATCCAGAACAATTTTAAACGCGATATGGTGAAAAACCGCCATCTCGGCACGATACGCACCTACCTCGCAAGAACCCTCGGCTTCGACGTCGGAGTCAAAATCTATTCCGAGGAGGAGGGAGGGGTTCCGGACGAGGACGCGCGGCGCGCCGATTCCTCCGACGTCTCAAAGGAAGCCTCCGCTTCGCAGAGAAACGCCGAGAAGCCCGACGAGTCAAGCTATTATTCCACCGTGGGCGGAGTCAAGGTCACAAACTTCGCCTCGCCTTTTCAGTCGCACAAATTCGAGTATACCTTCGATAATTTTATCGTGGGCAACTCAAACAAATTCGCGCACGCCGCCTGCACCGCCGTCGCGGAAAGCCCGGCGCGCTCGTACAATCCCCTTTTCATTTACGGCTCGTCCGGACTCGGCAAGACGCATCTGCTCTATGCCATTACCAACCGTATTATGGAAAAAACTCCAGAAGCGAACATTATTTACGTCAAGGGCGAGGAATTTACGAATCAGATCGTCGAATCCATCGCGCGGCATCTCACACAGCAGTTCCGCGAGAAATACCGCAAGGCGGACGTGCTGCTCGTCGACGATATACAGTTCATCGCCGGCAAGGATTCGACGCAGGAGGAATTTTTCCACACCTTCAACGCCCTCTACGAGGAGCAAAAGCAGATCATCATGACGAGCGACCGCCCTCCCCGCGATATAAAAACGCTCGAGGACCGTTTGAAAACGCGCTTCGAATGGGGACTTATCGCGGATATACAGCCGCCGGACTACGAGCTGCGCATCGCGATAATGCAGAATAAGGCTAAAATGCTCGGGCTGAACATTCCGCCCGAGGTATTTGATTTTCTATCCGAAAATCTGCGCTCAAATATCCGTCAGATCGAGGGCGCAATAAAGAAAATAGGCGCGCAGAGCTTCCTCAACAACGAGCCGATCACCGTCGATCTCGCGCTGCGCTGCATTTCCGATCTGCTCAACGGCGAAAAGCCAGCCGCCGTCACCGCCGACCGCGTCCTCACCTGCGTCGCAAAAAAATACGGCGTTACAGTCGACGATATCAAGGGACGCCGCCGGACGCAGGATATAGCGATGCCGCGTCACATTGCGATATACATAATCCGCAAGATGACCGATATGTCGCTGCCCGCTATCGGCAAAATTTTCGGACGCGATCATACGACGGTCATGTCGTCGCTCGACAAGGTCGACTCCGAAATGAAGGCGAACTCTCTGCTCGAGCTTGAAATCACCGAGCTTATGAAGGATATCCGCGAGGAAAAATAATCTCCGGAAAGCAGCCTTCCACATACTTTTCAACATATTGACCGGAGCGTGCGTGGTGATGAAACAACGCTTTCCACATTTCATACAGCTTTGGAGGCGTCTCGGTTTGTGGACAATGCGCCGGTTTGACCTTTGAAGCGCCGCTTCCGAAAAAATATTCCACATCATGGAAACGCAGGCGGCGTCTGCATTTCCACCCGTTGTCCACCATATCGGCGCGGGTTTTCCACACAAAACGTCCACAGGCTGTGCAAAATATTGACTCGGGTTTGTTTCAAGGTCTTTTCCACCTGTGATCCCAAGCCTTTCCAAGCTCAGGTCAACATTTTGAAATGTCGTTCTGACGGCGCGGCTGCTGTTCAAACGCCGTATTTCCACATTTTCAACACCCCCTACTGCTACTACTTCTAATTAAGTCTTATATATTCTTATCTTATCCTGTCTTATCTTTTCTTTTCTTGAAAAAACGAAAAATTGAAACGGAGGAAAATCAATGCAGATATTTTTTGATAAAAACGTTCTCCTTGACGCCATCGCTCCCGCGATGGGATGCGTGTCAAATAAAAACACGCTGAGCGCCATAGAGGGAATTATGATAACGACCGATTCGGACTCAAGCTGCACCCTTACCGCCTACGATCTCGAAAAGGGCTACCGCACAGCTGTTCCGGCGAGAGTACGCGATAACGGTCAGTATATTATAAACGCCGTAAAGCTCAATCAGATAGTCCGTGTCATGCCGGACGGCGAGATCAGCATCGAGGTCGACGATAAATGCCTTTGCACTGTGAGCGGAGGCAATTCGCGCTTTGAGCTTCACTGCCTTCCCGGAACTGAATTTCCGGCGCTGCCTGATCTTTCCGGAGAAGCCGGTTTTGAAATATCCGAGGGTGCGCTTCGCAAAATGATCACCCAGACCTCGTTCGCGGTCGCCGTCAACGATACCAGAGCGGCGCTCAACGGTCTTTACTTTGAAATAAAGGGCTTCGATATGACCTCGGTCGGCTGCGACGGCAACCGTATGGCAAAGAGAAGCTGCAAAAACGCCGTAAAAAATCCCGAAAAGGACGCGTTTTCATTTATAATCCCGTCTAAGCCCACAGCTGAACTTGTCAAGCTGCTTTCCGACGACGATGAAAAGACGGTCAAGGTCAATCCCAGCCGCAAGCACGTGCTTTTCACCATCGGCGATTTTTCATTTTTCTCGCGGCTCATCGACAGCGAATATCTCGAATACGGACGCTTTATCCCGCAGAACAGCAAGACCTTCGTAACGGTCGGAGTCGCGCCGCTGATACAGAGTCTTGAGCGCGCAGCCCTCGTTACCGAGGAAAGAACGATGGGACAGACGAAATCTCCCGTAAAATGCCTGTTTTCCGGCGGTATTCTGAAGGTCAGCTCGACGTCTGTCACCAGCAGCGTTTCAGACGAGCTTCCGGTTAAGATGGAGGGCGACGATATCGACATCGGCTTCAACTGCCGCTTCCTGCTCGACGCCGTACGCTGCGCCGATACCGAAAGCATAAAGCTCTCGCTCACCTCTCCGCTTATGAGCATGGTGGTAGAGCCGGAGGACTGCTCGGGCGACGTCAGCTTCCTGTTCCTCGTCCTGCCGGTCAGGATATAAGGCGCACTTTGCCGCGTAAGTGCTTTAAAACGCGGTTTTCCATTTTTCGCGGCGTATTTTATGTTTCATGTGAAACATATTACGACAATTATTTTCCGCCGGTAAGGTTTATATGATTATTGAGAAATTCGGAGTTGCGGATTACCGCAACATACAAAAGGCGTTTATAACGCCCGCGCCCGGCGTCACGGTGCTTTGCGGCAAAAACGGTCAGGGCAAGACAAATATGCTCGAGGCGATAAATATTTTTGCGCAGGGCAGAGCCTACCGCACAAGACGCGAGCGTGAGCTTATACGCGGCGTTTCCGGAATGTCCAGCGACTACGCGGTCGCCGAGGGGGAAACGCCGCCATGCGCGCATCTCAAGCTTACATGGCTCGACCGCGAGCTGCGGAACGAGCAGGAGCTTTATATCGCGCGGGATACGTCGAAAAACGACGGCTCGACCGTCAAAAAAATGCTGCGCAACGGTTCTCCGATAACGAAAATGACCGATTTTATCGGACGCTTCCGCGCGGTGCTTTTCAGTCCCGAGCATTTATCGCTCGTCAAGGGCGGACCGGGCGAGCGAAGGACGTTTTTAGACCTTGCGATATCGCAGTTCAATCCGGTTTATCTCGGCTCGCTTCAGCGCTATAACGCCCTGCTCGCGCAGCGCAACGCTCTGCTTCGCGACTGGAAACGCACAACGCCCGCCATGCAGCAGTCGCTTTACACCTATTCGCCGCGTATGGCGAGGGAGGCGGCGCTCATCACCAAAACGCGCGACGATTATATCCGCCGGCTCGACGAGCATATGCGCAATATCGTCGCCGAGATGACCGGCGGTCACGAAAGACTGCGGATAAATTACGACGGCGCGCGCACCGAGGAGCAGTTCGATAAAATTTTCAACGACTACATCGCCCGCGATATCGAAAACGGAACGACAGGCGCCGGCCCTCACCGCGAGGATTTTACGCTGATAATGAACGGCGTTCCGGCGCGCACGCTTGCGTCGCAGGGGCAGCAGCGTACCGTCACCCTCGCCATGAAGCTCAGCGAGGGCGAGATCGCGCGCGAGCTTTCGGGCGAATATCCGGTGTTTCTGTTCGACGATGTGCTCAGCGAAATAGACGCCGGACGCCGAAATTATATCCTCTCGGCGCTCGACGGACGTCAGGTTATTATAACAGCCTGCGAGGATACGATCAAAGCCGACCGCGTGTACAGAGTATCGCTCGGTAAATTCAGCGACGGCGAATGACCGCTCATTTTCGCAGCGAACGCTGAATATAAGACGAAAAACGACAAAATCAAGGTAAAAATATGTATATTCACATCGGTAACAGCCGCGTTGTGCGGCGGCGCGACATACTCGGAATATTCGATCTCGATACCGCGTCGCAGGGCGCTGACACCCGCCGCTATCTTGCGGACGCCGACCGCGCGGGAGAGGTGGAAGCCGTCCGCGAGGAGATACCAAAGGCGTTTGTCGTAACGACGCGCGGCGGCAAGCGTGCGGTTTATATGACGCCGCTCGCATCTCACACCATCGCCGGACGTACGAACGAAAAATAACCGTGTCCGTAAAAATCCCGACGCATTTTTATTCGCACAGCGCATAAAATACGCGGAAATCGTTTTTGCGGACATTCGCATTTTACTCGTAAACATTGAAAGGAACAACCTATGCCAACCTATGACGAAAACCAAATACAAGTTCTCGAGGGACTCGAGGCGGTTCGCAAGCGCCCGGGTATGTATATCGGCTCTACCTCGGTGAGGGGACTCCACCACTTGATCTATGAAATTGTGGATAACTCTATCGACGAAGCTCTCGCCGGAGCTTGCGACGCCATCACCGTGACGCTGCTGCCCGACGGAAGCGCCGAGATCACCGACGACGGACGCGGTATTCCCGCCGCAATTCACCATAAAATGGGAATTCCTACGCCTGAGGTCGTGTTCACCGTACTGCACGCCGGAGGAAAATTCGGCGGCGCGGGCTATAAAATATCCGGAGGACTTCACGGCGTCGGCGCTTCGGTCGTAAACGCCCTTTCCGAATGGCTCGAATACGAGGACTGCTACGACGGCATGGCATATACCGAACGCTTTGAGCGCGGCAAGGTCGCCGTACCGTTCAAATGTAACGGCTCAAGCGAGGGACGCCACGGTCTGCGGCTGCGTTTCATGCCAGATAGAACTATTTTCGAGGATACCACCTTCGATTATCCGACGATACTGAACCGTATGCGCGAGCAGGCGTTCCTCAACGCCGGAGTCAAGCTCATCGTCCGCGACGAGCGCGGCGCAGAGCCGGTCGAAAATTTTCTTCACTATGAGGGCGGCATAAAGAGCTTTGTCGAATATCTCAACGCCGCCAAGCACTGCGAGATGATACATCCCGAGGTAATATATATGCGCGGCGAGCGCGAGGACGGAATTATCGTCAATGGTCAGAACATAGGCGCCGCGACTGCCGAGGTCGCGATCCAGTATAACGACACCTACAACGAAACGCTCATGACCTTCGCCAACAATATCATCACTCCCGAGGGCGGCACTCACGAAACAGGCTTTAAA
>Ga0172378_10004334_pt1 | contig 13316 bp, 9 predicted proteins | sample GrowelOW332metaG_FD_119755 | JGI IMG/M metagenome (GOLD analysis project Ga0172378, IMG submission 119755) | Groundwater microbial communities from an aquifer near a municipal landfill in Southern Ontario, Canada - Pumphouse #3_1 metaG | ecosystem: Environmental > Aquatic > Deep subsurface >...
CATTCTGTTTGAAGCTCGAAAAAACGGCAAAATATGCGGAGTTGGCGCCGCCCATGCAGGCTGGCGTGGAACTGCCCTTAATATAGCCGCCGAATGTGCTAAAAATTTATGCAAAATAAGCGGTGTTGCCCCATCTGAAATATTTGTGGCAATAGGACCTGCCATCGGTCCCTGCTGCTTTGAAACCGACTATAATGTTAAATATGAATTTTCAAAAATTTTGAGCGAGCAAGCGCTCAACAAATATATATGCTACAATCAAAGCACAGATAAATATTTTCCCGATCTTAAATCAATAAACGCGTATTTGCTTGAAAATATTGGCGTTTTACGAGAAAATATAGATATCTGTGAGCTTTGCACCTGCTGTCACCCCGAGCTTTTTTACTCCCATCGGCTGACAAACGGCAACAGAGGAACTATGCTCTCTGTTATAGGTTGCTGATGTTGCTCTAACTATTTCCTTATTTATATTCAAAAACATATAGAAAATCATAAACATGACAAGTAAAAGAACGCAAAGAGCAATATAAAATCCCTGTTTATCATTTTTCATAAAAATATCACCTCTTAGTATAAAGTTTACCCCAAAAATAGATATATTATTTTCAAAAGGATTGCAAATGAAAAAAATTATTACCATCACATCTCAAAAATATGAAATAGACGAAATCGAGGAGTTTGAAGATTCCGAACTTGAAAGTGCGGACTTAGAACTTATACTTGAAAAAATAATAGAACGAATAAAATCGGTTGAAAAAAATGATGTCGGTGAAAAACTTGTTATGACCACAGAAGGTCGTCTTGACATCAAGCAAAACAAGGCTTTCCTTTCATACAACGAAAGCGAGCTTACCGGAATGGAAGGCTCCAAAACCAGAATTGAGTTCTCGATAGATACACCCGGTATTATTAGTATGACAAGGTCAGGGACAGTTTCTACCATACTCGTTTTCGAGCAATATAAAAGACATATATGCGTGTATCAAACACCATATATGCCCTTTGAGGTGTGCGTGAATACTTTGACGGTTGACAATAAACTGCTGAGTGAGGGCAAAATTTATCTCGATTATCTTGTTGAAATACGCGGGGCAAGCATCGAGCATAATAAACTCTGCATTGAAATCAAAGACGATATTTAAACTATATACTGCCAGATGAATATATAATTTTGCCCGATCACATACACACAATTATGTTTGTAAAACCAACGCTAAATGCGTACACATCTCAAAGCAACGGGACGTCGAGAGCGCCGTCCCCTACAAATGAGCTAAAAAGGCTTTGAAATAACAACGCACTAATCCCAAGCCTTCCCCAGCGGGGAAGGTGGCACGGCTTGCCCGTGACGGATGAGGAGGTCGCCGTTTATACAATTCAAAAAATGCCCTCCTCATCCACCGCTACCGCGGTTCCCCTTCTCCGCTGGAGAAGAAATCCTTCTCCGCTGGAGAAGGAATCCTTCTCCAGCGGAGAAGGCTAAAAAGCGAGAATACGAGAATGCGAGCCACTTTTTGAAAAAAGTAGCTCAAAAACTTTTTATAGATTATAATATATTAGCAAAAAGTGTTTGAAATAATGCTGATTTATAAAAATCAAATTGTCTTCTCCAGTGGAGAAGACAATAAAACGAGATCTAAATAAAATAACCGTTGCGGAAATTTCTCCGCAACGGCTATTTTTTATTATTTATTCCACTGTAACGGACTTTGCAAGATTTCTCGGTTTATCAACATCAAGTCCCTTTTGGGCTGATACATGATAAGCAAGAAGCTGCAAAACTGTTACTGTCGGGAATGGAGCGAGCAACTCCGAAATACTCGGAACAACAATTTTTTCATCACACGGAATTTCATACTTAGAATCAAGTTCTTCTGTGACAACAGCCAACACCTTGGCACCACGAGCTTTAACCTCACGGATACCTGATATAGTCTTTTCACAAACTTTAGAAACACTCATCACGGCAATTACAGGAGTTCCCTCCATAATAAGAGATATTGTGCCGTGCTTTAATTCACCAGCGGCATAAGCCTCACTGTGTATATAAGATATTTCCTTGAGCTTTAAAGAACCCTCGGTGCAAAGATCGCAGTCAACACCTCTACCTATATAGAACAAATGCTCCACATTTACATAATTCTTTGCGATATTACGAATTTTATCGTTAAGCATAAGAGTTTTTGTAATAGCAGTAGGAATATCTCTTAACATTTCTTTACAGACAGCGCTTACCTCTTTTTCTGTCATTTTACCCTTGATTATTGCAAGACGCAACGCAAAAAGATAAAGCAATGAGCATTGAACGCTGTATGCTTTTGTACTTGCAACAGCAATTTCAGGACCTGCCCATGTATAAAGCACATCGTCCGCTTCTCTTGCGACCGATGAACCAATTACATTGACAATAGCAAGGGTATAAACGCCCTGTGCCTTTGCATGGCGTAATGCAGCAAGTGTGTCGGCAGTTTCACCTGACTGCGAAAGCAAAATAACAAGGTCATTTTTATTGAGAATAGGATCTCTGTATCTAAATTCGGAAGCTATATCAACATTTGCAGGAACTCTTGCAAGCTTTTCGATAATGGTTTTACCAATTAGCCCTGCGTGCATAGCAGTTCCGCAAGCAACAATGTGGATAGCACCTATGTTTCCAAGAAAATCGCTGTCAAGCGTGGGAATACCGAAATGTGGTAAACCCGCCTCATTTATTCTCGGTTCAAGTGTTTTACGAATTGCATCAGGCTCTTCATTGATTTCCTTAATCATAAAGTGCGGATAGCCGCCCTTTTTAGCCTGTTCGACATTCCAATCCACTGTTTCTGATTTTTGTTCGATTTTGTTTTTGTCCGAATCATAAAATTCAAGACCTTTTTTTGATACACGGGCAACAATATTCTCATCAAGTCTGTAATATTGGTTTGTGTATGCGAGAACTGCGGGAACATCTGACGCAATAAAACCGCCATCATCTGTATGTGCAACAATAAGAGGACTATCCTTTCTTATTGCGTAAATAACATCCTGCTCATCGGCAAAAATAATACCGAACGCATATGAACCACGTATTTGCTTTGTAGCTTCAAAAATAGCTTTGACAGGATCAGAATATTTGCAGTAAAGCAAATCGATAAGCTTTGCAGCCGCCTCAGTATCCGTTTCGGATTCAAAGGTATATCCATTCTTGGTCAGCATAGCCTCTATTTCCATGTAGTTCTCAATAATTCCATTGTGAACAAGCGAAAGGTGACTTGTTGAATGAGGATGCGAATTACGGTCGGACGGTTCCCCATGGGTTGCCCAACGAGTGTGACCGATACCGCAGTTAGCGGAAAAATCGCTCATCGTTTTAATTTTATCCTCAAGCAATTGTAATCTACCTTTTGCCTTAACTGTTTTGAGAGTTTTTCCTCCTGCAGAAATACAAATTCCCGCAGAATCATACCCTCTATATTCAAGAGTACGAAGTCCTTCAATCAATATCGGAACAGTATTGCATGTTCCTGTGTATCCAACTATTCCACACATAATATTTACCTTGCGGACATCGCCGAAAGAGTGGCAATGCCCGCTCTTTCTTATAATTATAATTTAAAAAACTATTTATTTAAATGTCCCTCTGTTTTACGGTTGCCCGTATATTTGTAGGCATTCTTACGACAGTTTTATCTGCCGAAAAGGCATCCGCCGAAATATTCGATAGCCTTTTCCCTCGTTAACCGCATAGCGGTCTGGCGCTTTTTTAGCAAAGTTCTTTTTTGATAACCGATGCTACCATATTAGCTGTTTTCTCAATAAGAGCAAAATCCATACCCTCCGCCATAACACGGATAAGTGGTTCTGTTCCCGACGGGCGAACAACTATTCTACCTGTCTTTCCGAGTGCTTCCTTTGCTTCATCAACCGCTGCTTTTATTGCCGCGTTTGTGTAGTACAAAAGCTTACCTTCAGCCGAAATTTTAAGATTAATTGTCATCTGTGGGTATTTAGTCATAACAGAAGCAAGTTCAGAGAGCTTTTTCTGTTTACGACGCATGATCGACAAAAGCTGAGCAGCTGTAAGCTGTCCGTCTCCTGTTGTTGCAAAATCACGGAATATAACGTGTCCCGATTGTTCACCGCCAAAAGAATAATCCTCAAGCAACATTTCCTCAAGAACAAATCTGTCTCCGACCTTTGTCGCAACATAATGCAAATCATTTTCCTCGCAGAATTTTCCAAATCCGAAATTGGTCATTATAGTGCCGACAACAGCATTTTTGTTAAGTCTGCCTCTCTCCATGAGGTCGAGTGCACAAATAGCCATAATCTGATCGCCGTCAATAAGTTCACCATTTTCGTCAACACACATACATCTGTCTGCATCACCATCAAAAGCAACACCGCAATCAAGCTTGTTTTCCTTGACAAATGCACCGAGATTTTCAATATGAGTTGAGCCGCATTTTGCATTGATATTTGAGCCGTTTGGCTTATCACAAATAATGTGTACTTCCGCACCAAGCTCTGTAAACAATGCCTGTGCCGTAACGGAAGCGGAACCGTTTGAACAGTCAATACCAATATTCAAGCCGTTAAGTGAAAATGGAATACTGCTTTTAACATGATTGATATAATCTCTCGCCGACGTATCCTTGTATGTAACCTTACCAACGTTATCACCTATCGGTATAGCGGGTGTTATGACGTGGTCGAGAACGATATCCTCAATTCTGTCTTCAAGAGCATCAGGCAACTTATATCCGTCACCGCTGAAAATTTTAATCCCGTTGAACTCAAATGAATTATGAGATGCTGAAATCATAATACCTGCATCGGCTTTATATTTCATTACAAGAAATGCAACCGCAGGTGTCGGAATAACACCAACCTCGATAACATCAGCGCCTACAGAACAAAGCCCTGCCGTAATAGCACAAACCAGCATATCGGATGAAACTCTTGTATCGGCTCCTACAACGAAAATAGGTCTGCGACGGCATCCCTCTGTCAAAACAGCAGCGGCGGCACGTCCGATATCAAAAGCTCTCGTACAGGTAAGCTCAGAATTTGCTATTCCACGAACTCCGTCAGTACCAAAAAGATTTCCCATATAAGATTTCCCTCTCTTTACTTACTTTTCTGAACAATATTGCTCTTTTCCTTGAAAATGCTCTCTGGTCCAACATAACCGCGAACAGATGAGAGCGGATAAACATTGGTATGCTTACCGATAACGGTTCCCGGATTTAGAACGCTTGAACAGCCAACTTCAACAAAATCTCCTACCGCAGCCCCGAATTTACGCAAGCCCGTTTCAATTTTCTCACCATTAAATTGTATACTCACATTTGTGCCGTCACTCTTAAGATTTGAAGTAATAGTGCCTGCGCCGAGATGTGATTTGTAGCCTAAAATTGAATCTCCTACATAATTGAAATGCGGAACCTGAGCCTTGTCAAACAAAATGCAGTTTTTCAGCTCTGACGAATTTCCGACCACAGCGCCTTTTCCCACCAGCACACTGCCACGAATGAAAGCACAATGTCGTATCTCAGCACCTTCGCATATAATCGCAGGTCCGATAATTGTAGCATTCGCCGCAACGGTTGCATTTTTAGATATCCACACATTTTCCTCTGGTGAATAATATTCATCAAGTGAAAGTGTTTTCCCAAGTTCAATCACAAATTTTTTTATTCCCGATAAAGCCTGCCACGGATATTCAAAATTATCAATAAAAGCTTTTGCCATAGTGTTGTCTGTATCAAAAAGTTCCTTGATTGTAAGTTCTGTCACATGCATCCTCCTTTCTACAAAATATACGTTATAAACTGTCATAAAAACATACTAAAAATACATCAACAGTTAAACGATAATGGTATTATATCACACTAATACTTATTTTTCAAGTGCTTTTTTATGCCACACATTCATCACAAAAGTAGTAAATATTCAGTATAATTTTACCATATATCATAATATGTACAATATTGACTAAATGTTTAATAATAATTTAAAAAAGATTGTAATAAAAAGTATTTTATTTTAGCACATAATATGATATAATGAATAATTGTGATTAATATAGATAAAATTCAGTATACGGGGGAAATAATTTTGATCAGAGAAGATTTAAGGAACGTGGCGATAATCGCTCACGTCGACCACGGCAAGACAACACTTGTTGACGAAATGCTCAAACAAGGTGGCGCATACCGTGAAAACCAGGTTACAGAAGAACGTGTTATGGACAGTAACGATCTTGAAAGAGAACGTGGAATAACCATTCTTGCAAAAAACACATCCATACATTATAGGGATGTAAAAATTAATATTGTTGATACTCCCGGACATGCAGACTTCGGAGGCGAAGTTGAGCGTGTACTGAAAATGGTTAATGGAGTTCTTTTGCTCGTTGATGCAGCAGAAGGTCCTATGCCACAAACACGCTTTGTACTTCAGAGAGCGCTTGAGTTAAATCACAGAATAATTGTTGTTATCAATAAAATAGACAAACCTGATGCACGCATTGAAGCAGTTGAAGAGGAAGTTCTTGAATTGCTTATGGACCTCAACGCCACAGATGAACAGCTTGATAGTCCTATGCTCTTTTGCTCGGGAAAAGCTGGTACAGCATCATATTCACCTTATGAAAAAGGGACAAACCTTATCCCTCTATTTGAGACAATACTCGACTACATTCCAGCTCCTGTCGGAGATGCGGATGCAAATCTTCAGTTGCTTGTTTCTTCAATCGACTATAATGAATATGTTGGAAGAATCGGCATTGGAAGAATTGAACGTGGCACAATCAAGGTAGGACAGGAAGCAAACATTTGCAACTTTCACTTAAAAGACAAAGCCAAGAGAGTAAAGATTGTATCACTGTTTCAAATTGATGGGCTTACAAGAGCACCTGTTGAAAGTGCAAGAATGGGCGACATAGTTTGTTTCTCAGGAGCTGATGAGCTTACTATCGGCGACACAGTTTGTGATGTCGGAGCACCTGACCCAATTGAATTTGTAAAAATAAGTGAACCTACAATGGAAATGACATTTTCCGTTAATAACAGCCCTCTTGCAGGAAAAGAAGGCAAATTTGTCACATCCAGACAAATTCGTACACGTCTTTACAAGGAACTTTTAAAAGATGTTTCTCTCCGTGTAACCGACGGACAAACAACAGATGAATTCAAGGTTTCAGGCAGAGGTGAAATGCATCTTGCCATCCTTATTGAAAATATGCGCCGTGAGGGTTTTGAACTTTGTTGTTCCAATCCCCGTGTGCTTTATCATGAGATCAATGGTCAACTTTGCGAGCCTATGGAAAAAGCAACTCTTGATGTGCCTAACGAATATGTTGGTGCAGTCGTACAAAAATTAGGTTGCAGAAAAGGCGAACTTCTTGAAATGATTCCAGTTGGAAGCCGTATTCGAGTAATATATAATATTCCTGCACGCTGTCTGTTTGGTTATCGTGCAGAATTTATGACCGACACACACGGCGAAGGTGTTGTTAATACAATTTACAACGGTTATGAGCCATACAAGGGCGATGTTACAATGAGATTTACAGGCTCACTCGTCGCATCTGAAAGTGGTGAAACCACAAGATACGGACTTTTCAACTCACAGGAAAGAGGCAGTTTATTTATAGGGCCTCAAACTGCTGTTTATGAAGGCATGGTTGTCGGTGAAAACCCCAAGAACGAGGATATCACTATAAACCCCTGCAAAGTTAAGCATTTAACCGCAGTCCGTTCAACTGGTGCTGATGAAAAGCTGTTGCTCACTCCTCCAATTGTTTTCAGTCTTGAAGAAGCAATAGAATTTATCGGGGACGATGAACTTATTGAGGTTACCCCGAAAAACATCAGACTCCGCAAAAAAATACTCAACTCAGAACTTCGTTTAAAATCGCAGAGCAAAGGCAAAAAAGCCTCAAACTAAGATTCAAATTTTTAAGTCCCTTGAGATATTTTTTTCAATTATCAAATATTTATTTAACAGAAATTTTTTATAATCATTTCTTTTAAATATTATTAAAAGCAAAACGTCGGTCGATGTACCGGCGTTTTGCCTTTTTATTGCTTTTAAATCATTGATTCAAACTGGTTATTGCTCACCTTAATGACGATAACAGAAATATCATCCATACCGCTATTTGCAATTGCTGAACTGCAAATTTTATCTGCCGACTCCCCAAGATTCAAAAAATTCTCATTTTCCAATAAAGTTACAAGCCACTCACACTCATCCTCTCCCCCTGTTACACCGTCACTCACCATAACAAATATATCGCCATTCTCAACTTGAAGCTTAGTTTTCTGTGCGTCAAGAGCGCAGATTATACCAAGTGGAACTGTTTTTGACTGCAATTTATATATACTGTTATTACGGCAGAGATAACTTGCCGCCGCCCCGCTTTTAACCAAAACAGCCTCACCTGTAATTAAATCTATTTTCATTAAATCAATTGTTGACGAACATTCTGCCGTTGAGCCCCCGCCCTTGTTGCCTATAAAAGTATTTAGCATTTTGAGCGTAGTTTCAATTTTATTCCCCGCCACCAGCATCTTTTGTATAAACATAGAGCAAATTCCAGAAGTCAACGCCGCTTGTCTGCCACTGCCCATACCGTCGCTGATAAGAGAATAAAAGCAGTCGTTATCGGTGGAAAAAACATTTGTCGTATCCCCTGAAATATTATCATTAAGCGTTGTTTTTACACTGCATGTCTTTTCAACATGGGTTACCTTGAAATTCTCATGTGACGTAAGAGTAACAGTTGCAGTATCATCGCAAATACTGTATTCGGGTTCTGCAAATTTATTTCCCGAAATACGTTCAAATTCTCTGACTATCATTTCAAAAGCTTTTGTCTGCGGACTTTTTGAGGCAATGCCTGCAAGACTCAAGCCATTTATAACAATCTGCTTTCTACGTGTTCCATAAACGAGTGTGCCAAAAGATTTATATCCATTTTCCTCAAGGAGAGTGCTCAACTTATTTTCAAGCTCCGTATCGTGATTGAAATCCTCACGATTCCCCTCAAGAGCATCAAGCAGAATAGTTGACATACTGTTATAATCAAGTGCAAATATTTCCGCATGGTTACCATGCAAAGCTTGCTCTGTCAAAAGCAAGCAATTTCTGTTAATTTCATCAACAATATTGTCAATCTTGTCGCATTTTCTGATCATATAATCACTTATGCAATTTTTTTCAACCCGTCCATTTGTGTGTAGCTTTGCGGACATTCTCGCAAGCGTGGTAACTGTTGTGGAATACTCAAGTCCCCAGCAAACCTCTCGATTTTCACAATCAGGACAGAAACTGTCAAAAACATTATCGCACATATGTCGTAAGTCAAGAATTGCAGGTCTCTGCATATGGTTGCTCAAATCAAAAAACACCCTTGACAACTCCGAGAGTGCCTCGGCAAGCGACCGCATTTTTTCTTCATTTGCCTCTGATGCACGCGCGGCAAGACTCATTTCAAGTGCCTGCTGTTTTTTTTGCTTTATTGTATTTATTTTGTTTTCTATTTCAACAACATTCAGCTTGTCCGCACTATAAAAAACGGCAGAAGCTGTCAGTATTGCTGGCAACTGTAACGCAATAGAAGAAAAACCGCTTACGGAAATTATCCAAACGCTTGAAAGAATGCATGAAGCTGTAACTGCACATAAAACCGATATTTGCGAAAGCAAAACGGTTGCGAGCGCTGCAAATATAAACATCGGCGCATATGCAGGCGCATACGCAAGACCTACAACAACAGAGAAAATACAGCCTCTTAAAAATCCGTATTTTTTCGATATATATAAAGTGGTGAAAAAACCAAAAAGCAAGGAAAGCGAAATTCCAAACACTGAAAACGCATGTAAAGAAAAGACAATTGCCACGCTGAACGCAAGAACTGATATTTCATAAAAAATTTTCTTGTTTGCATCCCTATCAAAAAACCATGAGAACAAAAATACAGCGGCAGGTGCAAAAAGCATTGCAAAAACAGCACCAAACAAATCATAATATCTAAATCCGCCTGCAACAATTGAATAAAGACTAAGGCAAAACGCTGCAAGTGTTGCACAAAGCATTCTAAGATATCGGCTCTCCGCAAAAATGCGTATCTTTGAATTCTCCGCAATCTTATTGGGCTCTGCAATCTCACTGGTATTTGTACGCAAAGCAAAAGCCGACAGCACTCGTATAGCAATAATCACAAAATAGACAACGATAAATATCGTCATACTTTCAGTGTTTGAAACAGCTGAGAATATACATGCAGAAAATATAGGTAAAATGCTTTTTGAAGCGGCGCAAAGGAGAGCCACGCCTAGTGGAAATGTAGCAAATGGCAATTCACACACGCCGAAAATATAGGCAATTCCAAAAAATGCAGCCTGATACAATAAAAATTTTGCAACTTCCCTGCCTGTATATATTTTCGTCTTGGCCTGTATATATTCGATGAATGTATGAAGACTGCTTGGTTTTCTCCTAAAGCCTTTATTTAATATTTCACTTTTGTTATCCTGCATCTTAATCTCCATTCTGCCGCCATGCGGCGCATAAATACTTTGGGAAAGCCACGGTGGTTTTACCTCAAAATTAGGGTTGTCCACATTCTTGTGATTTTCTTGCGTGATTCAGCTAATCTTTAATTATTAAATTTCAATATTTCGCTCTATTTTAGTCTTATATAGTTTCACTGATTTAATTTTACACATTATGGAAATTATTTTTTGTCATATTTTGTTTTCCACATTTTTTTTATTAAATATTATTTCGACTTAAATTATTGTAAATTTATGGAAAATTTATCGAAATCGGTTTAGCATCGCTCCAAATTGTAAAAATTTATATAAAATAAGTACAAAAAGTCGAACGATTTATATCAATACAGGAAAAATTAACAAAATATTATTTAATATTTTTTACAATCCGTGTATAATTATAAAAGTTAAAATTAAATTTTTCATTTCTCCATATATTCATCAGCTCTATCATCTTTTGTAATAGAAAGGAACGCTTTAGCGTAAAAACAATAAAACTAATTTTAAGAAAGGAGCGTAGCCCATGCAGATTTTTATTATAAATTTGTGCATGTTACACGCATGGGCATTAATATGACAGACAATCTAACTTGTTGCTTTACAGGACATCGGGATATACCGATAGAACATATGAAAGAATTGCCTTGCCTTTTAGATGAGGTTTTATATAGGCAGATTGACCGCGGTGTTAGACATTTTATTGCAGGTGGTGCAATAGGTTTTGACACGCTCGCCTCACTAAAAGTCCTTGAAATGAGAGAACGTTTTGGGTTTATTACCCTAAAATTATGTCTCCCTTGTAAAAATCAAACACAAAATTGGAATTTGCGTGATATTTCCGCTTATAATTACATATTGAAAAAAGCAGATAGCGTTGAATATATATCCGACGTCTATACAAAGGCCTGTATGCTTGAGCGAAACCGAAAAATGGTTGATTTAAGCGATATCTGTATAGCTTACTGTATACAAAACAGAGGTGGTACAGCATTCACCTGTGCGTATGCCCTTAAAAATAATACTGAGTTGATTAATTTATTTGATTTATTGAAAAAATATTGATTTTTTAGCAACTATATGATATAATAGACGCAGGTTTTTTTATACTTAACCTAAGTACTGTCTGCTGCGTCCTAGCAAATATTTCATTTGCTTAAGCAAAGACTTGTATTTATGATACAGTAAACGCAAATTATTAAACTTTAAAGTAAAAATCATGGAGGATTAAAATGAAAGCTGTTATGTACGGCGCCGGAAATATAGGGCGCGGATTTATCGGAGAGGTCTTATACAAATCGGGTTATACAACAACATATATCGATGTAAATGAAGCTGTTGTAAAAGCTTTAAATAAAGACAAAAAATATCCAATTTATCTCACAAGAAGCACGGGATATTCAGAGGAGTGGGTTGGCAATCTTAACGCTATTGATGGACGTAATAAAGAAGATGTTATCAACGCTATCGCTGATACTGATTTATTATGTACCGCTTTGGGCGTAAATATTCTACCTTTTGTCGCTGAATCCTTGGCAAAAGCAATTGAACTTAGAATGAAAAAAAGCGCAAGACCCCTCAATATAATGATTTGCGAAAACATGATAGGCTCAAATACATATCTCCACGGATTGGTTGAAAAATATATCTCCGAGGAAAACAAGGATTTCTTTGAAAACAATATCGGTTTTGTCTGTGTTTCGGTCGGACGTGTAGTTCCTCCAACGCCTGAACAATTCCTTGCTAAAAATCCTCTCGCTGTCTGCGCTGACCCTTATTATGAGATTCCCGTAGATGCAAAGGGCTTTCGCCCCGTCGGATGTGAATATCCTAAAATAAATGGTCTTGTTCCTTTCTCACCCTTTGATTTCTTTATAGAACGCAAGCTGTTGGTTCATAATATGGCTCATGCAATGATGGCTTATGTGGGAAGAATAAAAGGATATCACTTTATATATGAAATATCCAACGATCCTGAAATCAAATACTTCATCACACGTGCTATGATAGAAGCAGGCAGAGCACTTGCCTCACGTCACGGCGCTTCATGCGACACTGTTATGCAGTTTGTTGAGGATCTTATGCCAAGACTTGAAAACGAGTTGTTAATCGACTCTGTTGAGCGTGTTGGAAAAGATACAAAGAGAAAACTCGGCCCCAATGACAGACTTGCAGGCTCGTTCAAAATGGTTAAGGAACAGGGCGGCGTACCAGCGCATATTGCAATAGGTATTGCAGCAGGACTTCTCTTTGACGTGCCAGACGATGCGGCAGCTGTTGAAGTATCAAGCTGTGCCAAAAACCTCGGAGTTGCGGCAGCACTTGAAAAATACAGCGATATTACAGACAAGCATGACGTTCAAATGATTGAAACGTTCTACAATATGTTCAAAGATAAAGCAAGCTTTGCAGATTTCTGCAAGGTGCTTACAAATCTTAAAAGCACACACTAATCCAAAAAACGGACTGCTTTTCATGCAATCCGTATAAAACAGTTAAAAACAAACTGCCGAAAATCAACTTGATTTTCGGCAGTTTTATTCAACAAATATTATAAACTATCTTTTGAAAACCCAAGGGGAAGCAATTCCACGAGCTTATAGACGCTGATTTTGATACCATCATAAAGATAAATCTCAAAATTTTCAGACGAGCAAAATTCACTCATCACCTGTCTGCAAACACCGCAAGGAGATATCATTTTACTGACATTTTCACCCTCTCTCCCACCGACAATAGCTATTGCGGTAAAATCAACAACTCCCTCACTCA
>Ga0172378_10004335_pt1 | contig 13315 bp, 12 predicted proteins | sample GrowelOW332metaG_FD_119755 | JGI IMG/M metagenome (GOLD analysis project Ga0172378, IMG submission 119755) | Groundwater microbial communities from an aquifer near a municipal landfill in Southern Ontario, Canada - Pumphouse #3_1 metaG | ecosystem: Environmental > Aquatic > Deep subsurface >...
ACCAGATTCCGGATATCTTCCACGGAATTGTTGGAGGCTGCATCCAGTTCATGAATATTATAAGAACGGTTTTCATTGAATGCCAGACATGACTCACACTGGTTACATGGTTCAGTATCTTCCCTTAAATTCTGACAATTGATAGTCTTTGCAAAAATTCTGGCGCAGGTTGTTTTTCCTACTCCTCTGGGACCACAAAATAAATAAGCGTGTGCCAGTTGCTTGTTTTTGATGGCATTTTTTAGAGTAGATGTAATAAATGATTGTCCTACAACCGAATGAAAGGTCGTAGGTCTGTATTTTTGTGCAGAAACAATGAAATTTTCCATAAAATATATTATCTTCCTTTTCAAAGATAGTTAATTTTTATAAAATTTTTATGAAGGAGTCTTCTTCTCTTGTCTTTTTTCTTAATTTTTAATTTTTAATTCTTAATTTGTCATTGTCTTTCCATGTCGTCAAAAGAATTTTTTTACCTTTGGGGCAAATTAAGAGGTTCTAAAAATGATTAGTAGAAGAATTATCCGTGTTAAGGTATTACAGGTGTTATATGCATATTCTGCAGATTCTGCGAACTCGATGGAAAATGCAGAAAAAGAGTTGTTTTTTAGCCTCAAAAAGACATTTGACCTTTATCACTATTTACTTTATCTGTCTGTAGATGTTGCTGATTATGCAATTTCTGTTATGGAATTGCATAAGAAAAAACATTTTCCTACAGAAGAAGATCTTAATCCAAACAGAAGGTTTGTTGATAACCGTATTATTGGTTTGCTAAGATCTAATAAAGAGTTGAATCTATATCTTGAGAAAAATAAATTTGTATGGGAAGATAATCAGAAGTTTGTTAAGAAGTTATATCATACTCTTTTAAAAACAGATCTCTATAATAATTATATAGCAAAAGAAAATAATGATTTTGACGATGATAAAACTTTTTTAAAATTATTTCTTGAAGAAGTTGTTCTTCAGTCTGAGACATTGAATGAACTTTTAGAGGAAAAAAGCATATACTGGAATGATGATATAGATTTCGTGACAAGTATGGCCATTAAAACTATAAAGAGATTTTTTGAAACTTCCGGTGATGATTATAAAACTCTTCCTTTTTTTAAGGATGAAGATGATAAACAGTTTGCCAGAGATTTATTAGGTAAAACTATCATGCATCATGATGAGTTAAAAGAGATCCTTAAAAAGCATACTAAAAACTGGGATATTGAGAGAATTGCCAATATAGATAATTTGATTATGGAACTGGCAATTAGTGAATTTCTTTATTTCCCGACTATCCCTGTCAAAGTTACACTGAACGAATATATTGAATTATCAAAATATTACAGTACAGAAAAAAGTCCTGTTTTCATTAACGGAATATTGGATAAGGTGTCGAAAAATTTAAAGTCTGAAAATAAGATAGAAAAGAAAGGTCGCGGTTTGATTGGGGAAGAGGGGAAACAGATGGAAGAGTAAAGATTAAAAAATACATCCTAATTTATAAAATGAAATTTTTATCGATAATAAAATATTCTTTATTATTCATCTTTATTTTTGTCTGTTGTCATGATGATGGAAATACTTCTAAAAAAAAAGATATAGGTGTTAATGAATCGAAGTTGTCTTTTCAGAATAAAATCCATACTTTTGGGAACTTAAAAGCCGGAGAGATAGTTGTATATAGTTTTTATTTCGAAAATGTAGGGAAATCTTCTGTTGTGATAAAGGGAGCAAAGAGTAGTTGTGGATGCATTACGGTTGATTTTATAAAATATCCGATTCTTCCGGGGAGAACAGGATATATTGATGTCGAATATAATTCTGCCGGAGATGTAGGAAAAATTTACAAGGAAATTATTCTGGATACAACAAATAAACATGAAATTAGATTAGCCATAATGGCGAATGTTAAAAATGAAATATTAGATATTAATAATTTAAAAAATTGAAAATGGATTATTTATTAATGGCTCAGCAGGGTGCCGGTACAGAAGGAAATGCTTTTACAGCATTTTTACCATTGATTCTTATTGTTGTGATTTTTTATTTCTTTATGATTCGTCCTCAGGTAAAGAGACAGAAGGATTTAAAAAAATTTCGTGAAAGTCTTGCAAAAGGGGATAAAGTCGTTACCACCGGAGGAATTTACGGTAAAGTAATGGAAATAAAAGATAAAGCAATTTTGTTGCAGATTGATGATAATGTTAAAATTCTTGTAGACAAGAGTGCAGTTGTGAAAGATATGGCTGATGCACCGACAAAATAAAAGAAATTAATGAAGATTGAGAGACTGTCCTGGCCGGATGGTCTTTTTTTGTTTTTTAGATTTTCAATTATCTATTATTATTAATCAGACATGGGAATATATTTTGCTATATTATTTGTCGGTGCATTAATTGCCGGACTTTTAGGATCGCTTACCGGACTTGGGGGGGGGATTATTATTGTACCTCTTTTAACAATAGGACTTGGGGTAGATATTAAATATGCCGTTGGTACTTCTCTGGTGGCGGTAATCGCTACCTCTTCAGGTGCTGCTGTTTCTTACGTTAAGGAAGGACTTACAAATTTTAGAATAGCTATGTTTCTTGAAACGGCGACTACTGTGGGGGCGATTTGCGGAGCTGCACTTGCCGCTATTATTTCTTCATGGTCTCTGATGATTGTTTTTGGAGTTTTACTCCTGTATTCAGCTTTTAATTCATTTAAAAATAGAAAAACAGAATTTTTATCCATAAATGAGCAGGGAATAAAAGAGAATAGTTTTGCCGAAAAGTTGAAACTTGACGGAACCTATCCTGTTTCGCCGGGGAATAATATTTCATACCATGCATCACATTTATGCGGAGGATATCTGATGATGATTCTTGCAGGGATTCTTTCCGGATTACTGGGAATTGGTTCAGGAGCTTTTAAGGTGATTGCTATGGATACCATAATGAAGCTGCCTTTTAAGGTTTCTTCTGCTACCAGCAATTTTATGATAGGGGTTACAGCTGCTGCAAGTGCCGGGGTTTATCTTTCGAGAGGATATATCGATCCTGTGTTGTCCATGATGGTGGTTCTTGGTGTTTTGATTGGTTCTATGACTGGTGCAAGGGTGTTAATGAGATCAAATACAAAAATACTGAAGGTTGTGTTCTCTCTTGTAATTTTATTGCTTGGAATAGAAATGATTCGTAATGGAATCTTGGATATAATACGGTAAAAAGGGAAATATGAAGACAGACGAAAAAAAAACGGATGAAAGATTCAGAGTTATGATAAGTAATGTTTTAAGGCTTGGTGTTAGCCTGTCTGCTATATTAATTATTATTGGCGGAGTCTTGTTTTTTATTCAGCATCCTGATACAGTTTTTGATTATGCAACTTTTAAAAGTGAACCCTCAAAATTAAAGGATATAGTTCTTATTCTCAGAAATGCTTTTTCTTTTAGTGGCAGAGCTGTAATTCAGTTGGGCCTTCTGATTTTAATTTCTACACCGTTCCTTAGGGTTTTGTTTTCTTTAATAGGTTTTGCTATTGAAAAAGACCGTATTTATGTTTTTATTACAGGGATTGTTTTAGTTGTACTTTCTTTTAGCTTGTTTGGCTAAAAAATAAAATTAAGAAGTTAACTTGCCCGGATAACGAATTAAAGAATAATAATTATTGAATGCCTCTTTCCCGTAATCAACTCTTTCCCGTAATCGAAAAGATTCTTATGTCGAGTAATAACCTTGACACATACAAACATAAGACAAATACATGGTGCTGAATGGAATTGTTATTTTTTAACATTATGTAATTCTTACAGGATTAAAAACAATTAATTGTGTTTTTCCTGAATTCGTAGTATTTACATGTTGACAGTTGATTCAGATGTTGGTATAGATAATCATTTGTTTTTACCATAGTTTATCCGTTATATATATTATAAGGTATCAAAAACTATTGCGAGAAAAATTCATAATTCATTATTAATTACCTAAATTTCTCATGGAAGTTTCGTAAGTAGTATTCAAACAACAATAAATCAGAAAGTAACCTGATTGAAGCATAGCACAGCTCATATCTTTGAAAAATTAAGAAAATATAGAAAATAAGTAAATTTGTTAATTTATGGGAGAGCACAAGCTACGCTAAGCACATTATAAATGATGCAGTACCATAGGAACCGACCCCATCAATTATTCTTCCAGAATTAGAATAGTACTTATTGATATATCCTATGGTGATTGAGGATCACTTAGTAAAATGACTGATTTGAAGTTAGTTGGATGCGTAATAGATAATCTCTTGCGGATTTTAGGTATTAGTATTTTCGTAATTACAATCAATAATAAAATTTTAATTCATGAGATGTGGTTTCCTTTATATAGTATGTATTGTTTTCCCTCTGATGTTTTGTGTATTACAGGGAAGTGCAAAAGTAAAACTTTCTGCTGTTTTTAGTGATAATATGGTATTGCAGCAACAGACAGATGCTGCTATATGGGGAAAAGCATCCGGGAGAAAAGTGACAGTAATTACATCATGGAATAAAAAAAGTTATGTCGTTAAGACAGACAGAAACGGTAATTTTAAGTTGAAAGTACAAACTCCCAAAGCGGGTGGTCCTTATGAAATAACATTTTTTGACGGTGAAAAGCTGACGATTAATGAGGTGTTAATTGGAGAAGTTTGGTTTTGTTCAGGTCAGTCGAATATGGAGATGCCGGTAAAGGGCTTTTTTAATCAGCCGGTACTTCATTCAAATGAGGCAATCGCCTGTTCAACCAATACATATATACGTTTGTTTTTTGTAAATAGGAATACTACTCTGTCTCCGCTGGATAATTTTTTGGGTGGCGAGAAATGGAAGAAATGTATTCCTGGAAATGTAGCTAATTTTAGTGCTGCTGCCTATTTTTTTGGCATGACACTTCAGAAGGCACTTGGAATACCTGTTGGACTGATAGATGCCAGCCATGGAGATTCGCGTATAGAACCATGGATGAGTAAATCCGCTCTTCAGTATTTTGATTTTGTCAATCTTCCTGATGAAAAAATGAAAGAAAATATTTCTTATCAGACACCAACTGTTCTTTATAATGCAATGGTACATCCTTTTATCGGTTATGCAATAAAAGGAGTAATCTGGTATCAGGGAGAATCAAACCAAAGGGAACCGGAACATTATGAAAAATTATTACCCGGGTTGATAAAAGACTGGCGGGAGAACTGGAATATTGGGAATTTCTCTTTTTATTATGCTCAGATTGCTCCATGTAAAACTGGAATCGAACATGATAATTTTAAAATTTTCCCTTCTTATTATTATCCTCACATTACTCCCCGTTCATCTGTTGATGTCAATTCTGCTTTTTTGAGAGAAGTCCAATTGAAGGCATCGACGGTGCTTCCGAATACAGGGATGGCTTGCATGATGGATATAGGAGAGGCTCATTGTGTTCATCCTAAACATAAAAAAATTACAGGTGAAAGATTTGCATTGCTGGCTCTTTCAAAGACTTATGGAATGAAGGGAATTGTCTGTGAGGGACCAACTTTAAAAGAGATGACTATAAATGGTAATATTGTAAAGCTGACTTTTAATAATGCTTCTAACGGACTAACCAGTTATGGAAAAAAATTAAAGCATTTTAAAGTAGCCGGTGAAGATAAGAGGTTTTATCCTGCAGCGGCACTGATTACCCTTACGGGGATCACATTGTCTTCTTCCTGTGTTGACAAAGTTGTTGCCGTTCGTTATGCCTTTGACGATTTTGTGGCTGGAGACTTATTCAATACTTATGGTTTACCTGCTTCCTGTTTCAGGACTGACGACTGGGAATAATAAATGATGGGAAACTAAATAATAATTTTTTAAGAGTAAAAAATTAAGAAAAATTAAATACATTTATATATTAAAAGATTTCAACAAAATAAAAAATTTACGTATGAAAAAGAGTATTTTTTTGACAGTATTCCTATCATTTTTTCTTGTTTTTTGTGTAATACAAGGAAAAGCGGAAGTAAAGCTTTCTGCTGTTTTTGGTGATAATATGGTATTGCAACAACAAACCGATGCTGCAATATGGGGAAAAGCATCAGGGAGAAAAGTTACAGTAGTTACATCCTGGAACAATAAAAGTTATTCAGTTCTTACTGATAAGCATGGTAATTTTAAATTGAAAGTACAGACTCCTACGGCTGGAGGTCCATATGAAATTACATTTTCTGATGGAGAAAAGCTGATTCTTCATGATGTATTAATTGGAGAAGTATGGTTCTGCTCCGGACAGTCGAATATGGAGATACCTGTAAAAGGATATTTTAATCAGCCGGTACTTAATTCTAATGAAACAATTGCAAATTCAGCCAATCCTTCCATACGTTTGTTTTTTGTTAAGAAGAATAAAACACTGTCTTTGCTGGATGATTTTTCCGGGGGAGAAAAATGGGAAAAGTGTATTCCGGAAAATGTAGCTGATTTTAGTGCAACTGCCTATTTTTTTGGAATGACTCTTCAGAAGGCGCTTGGTGTTCCTGTCGGACTGATTGATGCCAGCTGGGGAGGTACACGTATAGAACCCTGGATGAGTACTTCCGGTCTTCAAAAATTTGATTTCGTCAATCTTCCTGATAAAAAAATGAAAGAAGATTTTTCCTGTCAGACGCCAACTGTCCTATACAATGCTATGGTACATCCTTTTGTAGGTTATGCATTAAGAGGGGCTATCTGGTATCAGGGAGAATCAAACAGACTGGAACCCGGACATTATGAAAAACTAATGTCAGGACTTATAAAAGACTGGCGACAAAATTGGAATATAGGTGATTTTTCTTTCTATTATGCTCAGATAGCACCTTTCTCTTATGGAAATGGTAATTCTGCATTTTTGAGGGAAGCTCAGCTTAATGCTTCAAATGTTCTTCCAAATGTAGGAATGGCTTGTCTGATGGATATTGGAGAGAAACATTGTATTCATCCAAGTCATAAGAAAATCACGGGTGAAAGATTAGCCTATCTTGCTTTTTCAAAAACTTACGGAATGAAAGGTATTTCCTCTGAAGGACCAACTCTTAAAGATATGAATATAAATGGCGGTGTTGTAGAACTAACTTTTAATAATGCCCCTGATGGACTAACGAGCTATGGAAAAGAATTGAATAATTTTAAAATAGCCGGTGAAAATAAGAAGTTTTATCCTGCAACGGCACTGATTACCCATAATGGAATTAAATTGTCTTCTCCTAATGTTGATAAAGCTGTGGCTGTTCGTTATGCTTTTGATGATTTCGTAGTCGGAGACTTATTTAATACTTATGGTCTTCCGGCTACTTCATTTAGAACGGACAGCTGGGACAAGTAGAACTGAAAATTATGAATTATAAAGGAGTAATCATCAATTTATATGAGGCGCAATTTTAAAAATTTAAGAATATATTTATTGATGATTATTTTATGTGGAATGGTGTTGTCTTGCTGTACATCGCCTGATTCCCGTAAAATTAATATGACTGTTACAAGGATTTGGGATAAAGTGCCACATAATGCATATACTGATCTGATAAATTTTAACGGAGCTTATTATTGCTCATTTAGTGAGGTATGCTCTTCTTACGAAGATACGGCAGAAGCCAGGGGGTATATAGAAATAATAAGGTCTAAAACCGGGAAAAAGTGGGAGAGGGTTGCTCTTTTACAAAAAGAAGGAATGACTCTTTGTAATCCAAGATTATCAATTACTCCTGACAGGCAGATAATGATTATTATGGACGGATCAGTATCTTCTATGGTTTCATTTTCTGATAAAAAAGGAGACGTGTTTTCCGATCCGGAAACATTGAATACCGATACCACTATTCTTCCAGGCAAAAAACGATTATGGAAAGTAACATGGTTTAGGGGAACAGGTTATGCTCTCTTATATAAATCTGATAGTAAAGATGACAAACTTAGTCTTCTTAAAACCATTGACGGTAAAAATTTTGAAAAGATTACAAAAATAGAAGTAGACGGTCTGTTGAATGAATCCACCCTGCGATTTGATCAGAAGGGAACGCTGTATGCATTAATAAGTAGTGAATACGGAGATAAAAAAGGAACATTGGGAATGAGCGACTGGCCTTATACAGAATGGAGTTATCGTAAAATTAATGATAGTCCTGACATATTTAATTTTACAATTGTCAATAAAAAGATAGTTGTGGTTGCCCCGGGACTGTCTAAACCGGAATTACACACAGGAATATTGACAGTTAATAAAAAGGGATACATCGAAGAAATAGTAAAATTACCTTTGGGTAAAGATGCGTGTTATCCGGGAATACTGACTGAACCAGGTAAGTTATTGATTTCCTGTTGTTATGAGCATGAAGGAAAGCCTGCTATATATCTGGTAAAAGTTCCAATTAAGTTGATAAAGCAAAAGATTAAGGAATAGAATAATAAATAATTAAGACTAAAACTAAAGCCTTTTTCTTAGAATATAATCTGACGTTTTGTAATTGATTTTTTGAAAAAGAGCTTATGAAAAAGATTGGCACAGATTTTAATAAATTGTCTAAATTATATAAATGGGGGTATGTAATCATTACATGTGTTTTTGATTGACATAATTTATTTGGTATTGTATAATAAATTGTGTAAGGAGTTAATTAATAATAAAATTCATAATTACTAGCAAAATCTTTTTTTAAGATATTTGCTAGTTCTTTTTGGTAGTTCAATATTTAAAATCTTTTTTTCATAAAATATTAAAAATTAGATGTTAACTTTCAATTTTTTTCATTTTTAGAAACAAATAAACATTAATTTTTAAGGATATATTTGTAACTACTCAGGTATCGACAGCTAAACCCCCAAAATCACCTAAATCCGGGTTCTATTTTTTTCGTTAACCAGATTTTGGCTGATTCATGTATAAAAACGTATATGTGTTGTATATTTACGTCATACGACTCTATTATGCTCAGATTGCACCTTTTTCTTATGGAGGTGTTAATTCAGCCTTTTTTCGGGAAACCCAGCTGAAAGCATCAACGGTTCTTCCGAATACAGGAATGACTTGTTTAATGGATATAGGAGAATTTAACTGTATTCATCCGTGTCGTAAAAAAAATTACAGGTGAACGATATGCATGGATGGCTCTTTCAAGGACCTATGGAATAAAGGGAATTTTAGCAGAGGGACCGACTCTTAAAAAAATGACTATAGAAGGCGGCATAGTAAAATTGACTTTTGATCATGCTCCGATGGGACTATCCGGTTATGGAAAAGAAATAAAAAGTTTTATTCAGCTAAGGCCATAATTATCTTTCAGGGAATCACATTGTCTTCACCTTATGTAGATAAAGCTGTGGCAGTTCGATATGCTTTTGACGATTTTTTTGTTGGAGATTTATTCAATACTTATGGTTTTCCGGCATCTTCTTTTAGAACAGATGACTGGAAATAATAGTAGTTACCTTTGAAGAATATATATTAAGAAATTTTGATATTCTTACAAATGATTGAACTGGAAATATCCATCTTATTACCTGTGGTCGTAATAGTGTGTTAATACGTTCTGCGAATTACAGGGAACGAAGATTTACAGGTCTTTGCCGGAATACTTTATTCAATTGCAAAGGATGGAATTTATGTCTATTTATTAGCGGTATCTGAAATGACTGTCATGTTAAGAAGAGGGAAGATGGATCTAAAAATAGAGACATAATTTCAGTATTACCTGGAAGTAAACATTATAGTAGGAAATGATATGTCGGTAAAAGGTAAGAAAATAAATGCCGGGATAAAGTCGACTCCGGATAATATCAAAATTAAGTTTAAGCTACGTTCCGTTCCGTTCCGTTCCGGGGAAACCACTACAATTTAATAAAGAAGGGACTACACAATTTGAATATTGGCCGTATTTTGAAGTTCAGGATGATCCCTTTTCCTGCTTTCCTGAATTTTATAAAGAATAACTAAAGTTTTCTGGTTGATAAACTATTAAAAATGAGATAAATAAAAATGTTTTATGGTTTAATATAGATGACTATAATCCAGTGTGTTACAAATAAATATAATATTTAATAATCGAAAGTTACGGGAAAAATAGGTTAATTGGATGAAAAAATATTTAATAAAAAACACTATCTTTAAAATGTAAAAAAGTTGTAATATTAAAACAAGTACCTTTTGAAATTTAACAAATATAAAACCTGGGAAATATGAAGTTTGCTTTTATTAAGAATTGGAAAATAAGTATATTTTTATTGTTTACAATCATTGTATTTAATAATTGGTCATGCTTATTTTGTCAGGCTCAAACTTCAGAGAAAATATGGAAAGGAAATGACAAGGACGATGGTTCTGTGTTTGCAATCGGTAACGGAAAGATGATAGTTTATGAGAATGGTCTAAATATTATTAAAGCATATCCAGGTCCTTATTCTACTCCATCAATATTAAAACTGGATATTGTTGATAGTCCTAATATTAAAACAAGTTCCGGCAGAGAGCAGGGAACAGCAATCTGGACACATCAGGTATTTCAAAATGAAATACCTGTAGGAACTATTGTTGACTTTGTTGACTCAGAGTTGCCTTGCATGATCCGTCAATTTAAACTAACTGAAACTATAAGTTTTCATCTTAAACTGATGGACTATGTAGAGGTAATTACAAAATCTGATATTGTAGATTCAAAAGATCAAAAAGGGAGCTTGCTTCTAAGGATTCCGTCAGGAACAATATTTTACCAAAATTATGTTTATCCCCGACCCTTGTATAATCAAATTGTATGGCAGGGAAATGCTAATGTTGAGCAAATTAAAAACAAGAAAAATGAATATATTATAACTTTGTATCGTGGTGAATCTGAGCTTTATTTTGTAGGTGGTCCTGAATATCCTCAGACCATTAAAAATTACGAAGAGGCTCAAAAATTAACCTATAATAAATTAATAGAACGAACAAGGACCTGGTGGAAATCATTTACTGATAGCAGAATCGATTTTGAGCATCAGCTTCCGGTAAATTTGCCGTTAAGGCAAAAGCTAATTCAAACTATTGATGACGTTTCAGTAATGATAAGAACCCAACAGGCACAGGAAGGTTCAGTAATGGCCGGATATCCTTATCCGCTGGGTTATGTAAGAGATCAATACGGCGTTTCAAGAGGTTTATTAGCTTTGGGTTATTACAAAGAGGCAAAAAATATTATAGACTTTTACTGGGATATCTGGCAGAAATATGGTGAAATTCATAATGCCCAGGGAATGGGAATAGAAGACGTATTTCATATACATGAGAATGATGAGGTAGAAATTACCGGATACCTGATTATACAGGCTTTTGATTTATTAGAAAAATCGGGTGATGATAAATTTATAGAAAAAATACTTCCAATGCTTGAATGGTGCTGGGAAGTTCAGAAGAAAAATTTAGTAAGAGGAATGCTTCCTTTTAATGGTGATGAAACATACGTAGCAGGAGGTTTTTTACCCAGGTCTGCTTTAAATGATGGTTCAGCTGAAGCTACTATGATATTTATTGATGGAGGTGAAAAATTACTGACCTGGATTAAAAAACATAAAAAATGGTCTTCCGTAAAACTTGAAAATGAAAGAACAGTGCTTGATAAAACAAGAAGGTTATTCCGGGAAAATTTCTGGGAAAACGGTCAGTTAATTACCAATAATCCGGAACGGGTAAATTTAACTAATATTCCCAGATTTCGTCACGGTGTATGTGAAAGATCCGGACCCGATTGCATTGTTTCTAATAGAAAAGGATATAATGGGATTGACTGGTTAGAGTGTGACAAGAATAACAGATATCAATGTCCTGCGTGCTTGGCTTTAGGGCCTCTTCCCAAGGTGAAACCTTTTTCTTATAATCTGATATCAGTAAGCCTTACTCCATTGTATATGCATTCTCTATTATTTAAAGCAGAAGAACTAAAGCCTTTGGTAGATAAAGTATATGAAAGATATGAAAAAACAGGGATTTTATCTTGTATATTTGATTCAACGGGTACCGAAAAAAATAAACGTACTGTAGGGTATGATTATGGTTTTTTACTATACTCAATGCTTGAAACCGGAATGGAGAAAACGGAAACAGAAACAATTTATAGAAAAACATTATCTGTTGCAGATTCCACCGGAGTATGGTCAGAATACTATAACGATCATATTCCACAGGGAACAAGGTATCGTCCATGGGAAAGCTCTATTAATATAGAAGCATTGATAAAATTTGCATATAAATATAAATAAACATTGTAAATTGGGATAGCTCTGTTTTGTTTAATTTGCATGAATAGTAGTCCGCTTTGTTTATCCTGCGCCCGGTTATAGGCACTTTTTCAAAAACCAACTTAACTGTTTTGGTAGAATTAAATTTAATTGCTAATTTTAATACTGATTAATAACCTATATTTTTAGGTGTTTTATACTAATGAAAAAGCAGGAACTTTATAAATTTGTAATTGATTATTTCCGGAAGACTATGCCTGATGCCCAGAGTGAATTGGAGTATGGTAATCCATACGAATTACTTGTGGCTGTAATTTTGTCTGCACAGTGTACTGATAAAAGGGTAAATAAAATTACTCCGTCTCTTTTTGAAAAATATCCTACGCCGGAATTAATGGCGAAAGCTGATTATGAGGAAATTTTAACCTTTGTTCGTTCATGCTCCTATCCTAACAGTAAAGCAAAACATTTGGCCGGAATGGCTAAGATGCTAAATGAAGATTTTAACGGAGTTGTTCCGGGCGATGTGGATGAATTACAGAAGATGCCGGGAGTAGGACGTAAAACGGCTAATGTTATTGCTTCAATTGTTTTTAATAAACCTGTGTTTGCAGTTGATACTCATGTTTTTAGAGTGGCTGCACGGATAGGTCTCTCGACAAGAGCTAAAACTCCGCTTGAGACAGAAAAACAGCTTACGAAATATTTCCCAAAAGAAATTATACCAAGAGCTCATCACTGGCTGATTTTACATGGTCGGTATATATGTCTTGCGCGTAGTCCTAAATGTGAAAAATGTGGACTTACAGAAGTCTGCAGGTATTATCAAAAGCATAATAAAACTAAAAAGTAAACTGCTTTATTGATTGTTGTCTTAACAATTTGTTTAGATTATGAATTGAAAAGTGGTAAAATTGATTTTTTAGAAAGTAATCCTTTTATTTTTTTAAATTTGTTCCTGACTTATCGTAAAATTAAAATTTAGATTATGGCTTACAAAATTTCAGATGACTGTATTGCATGTGGAACATGCATTGGCGAATGTCCTGTTGGAGCAATTTCGGAAGGTGAAGTGTATAAAATAGATCCTGAAAAATGTACTGA
>Ga0172378_10004337_pt1 | contig 13311 bp, 14 predicted proteins | sample GrowelOW332metaG_FD_119755 | JGI IMG/M metagenome (GOLD analysis project Ga0172378, IMG submission 119755) | Groundwater microbial communities from an aquifer near a municipal landfill in Southern Ontario, Canada - Pumphouse #3_1 metaG | ecosystem: Environmental > Aquatic > Deep subsurface >...
ATTTAATCATATCTATTTCAAATTTATATGGTGCACATTCATTTACATATGGTGTTTCTAATATTTTTGGAATATCTTTAAGTTTAGGATGATAAACATATTTTAAAAGAACATCAAATCCTATTGTTCCAAAACCAATGTTTTCATGTCGATCTTTATGTGATGAAATTTCGTTTTTGCTATCATTAAGATGGATTACTTTCAAATATTGAAGTCCAATTATTTTATCAAAATCATCTAAGATTTCATCTATATTATCGAGCACAAAACCCGCATCATTCATATGACAAGTATCAATACAAACTCCCAATTTATTCTTATTTTTAGAAAAACTTATTATTTTTGCAATATCTTCAAAAGTATTACCAACTTCACTACCTTTTCCTGACATTGTCTCGATTGCAATTATTACATCGTTATTACATTTTTCTAAGACTAGATCAATTCCTTTTGATATTTGTTTTAGTGTTTTATCTCGATCGGCACCTAATGAATATCCTGGATGTAAAACTATTATTTTAGCTCTAAAAGCATTTGCTCTATTAACTTCGCTAATTAAAAAATCAACAGATAAATTAAATTTAAATTCATCAAAAGTATTACCAAGATTGATAAGGTAAGGTGCATGAACAATAATTTTGTTCGCATCAAAACCGTTTTCCTTAAGTAATTCTAAACCTTCAGTAATTTTACAAACACTTATTTTAGCTCTTTTATTATTTTGTGGAGCACCAGTAAAAAACATGAATGCACTTTCTTTGTATTCAAGAGCTGTTTTAACGACACCATAAAAATAATCAGGTGCGCACATTTTTATATTTGATCCAATAAAAATTTTGTTATCTATCATCGTACTTTTGATGACCTTCAGTACGATATCGTTCATCCATTTGGCGTCTAATATCTTTTTTAATCATCGCTCTTTTATGCTTTTTCTTAACTTTATCAACTGCAAGTCTAATTTTACGTTTATAGCCAGGTTTAACACCTTTGCCTCTAGCTTCATAAGCGGCTTTATTAATGTCTTTTTGTAATTCTTTATTAACGAATTTCTTTCTATGAAGCGCCTCTTTTTCAATAGGCTTATCAGCAATTAAAGAATCTTCACCAAATTTTAAATATGAAAAAGTTAGCCCACCATCAAGTAATTTAGCAACATTCTTGAGATTGCTTTGATCATATAAAATATACGAATTACCACTCTTGTAGTTTCTTCCTGAACGACCAGCTCTATGAAAATAATATTCTAAATTATTTGGTAGATCGGTAGATAAAACATCAGTAACATTTTGAATATCTAAACCTCTACTCGCAATATCTGTACAACAAATAATTTCAAATTCGTTATTTTTGATTCTTCTAAGCATCGATTTTCTTTCACGTGCTTGTAATTCACCACTTAAAATTCCACATTTATATTTGTTCCCAGATAAGAATTTATATAAATCCATAGTATCTTCTTTAGAATTAGTAAAAATCATTAATAAATATGGGTGTTTAAAATCAATAAATTTACGAACACAAGTCTTAATATTGGCGTGTCTGGTATTTAATAAAATATGATTGACCGTTAAAGCAGTTGAATTTTTCTCATTTAAAGTCAAAACATAATCAGGAGAAATATATTTCCTTAAAAATTTGGAAACCTCTTCATCAATGGTAGCACTATAAACTTCAATTTGAGGTTGTTTTAAACTAGTAATAATTTCATCTACATCTGCTAAAAAATCTCTATCCATCAACATATCCGCTTCATCAAGGATAATAGTTTTAATCGATGAATTGTTATTTTTTATATAGTTTTTAAGCAAATTTAGTCTTCCTGGAGTTGCAACAACAATTTGGCAACCATTTTTTATTGATGCAATATCCTTGGTTTGTTCCTCACCACTAACAAATAGTTTACAAGATAGTTTTGGAAAAAAATCTTTAAACGCGTTAATAAAGTCATAAGTTTGTCGAGCGAGTTCTCTTGTTGGGCAAATAACAAGACTTTGAATATCATTACTAAATTCAAGATTATTGATCATTGGAATAATAAAAGCGTGGGTTTTACCACTACCAGTTTCACTTTGAACAATAATGTTTTCGTTTTTTAAAGCTTTTGGAATAACAACATCCTGTACAGGAGTTGCTTGTAAATAACCTAACTTAGTTAAAGCTTCAATAACTTCAGGTTTTAAATTAAAAGATGCAAATTTCATACAACCATTTTACATTATTAATTCTTTAAATAACACTAATATTATTTTTATATTATAATAAAAGTATGAATGTAGAAATTATTAAACCATATGGCTTTTGTTACGGAGTGACTACTTCTCTTAAAATAACGAAATTTGCTAAAACACAGCATAATAACGTAATTTTTTATATTTTTGGTCCTCTAATTCATAATGAAAATGTAAATGAGAAACTAAAAAGAGATAATATTCAAATAATTGATGATACACAAATAGATTTAGTCTCTTTTGCTGAAAGTATTGATAAAAACAGTATTGTTATTTTGCCTGCACATGGTACTTTTCAAAATGTCTACAATATTTTGGATAAACGTAACATAAAATATTATGATTCGACGTGTGATATCGTAAGAAAAATTAATAATAAAATTAAAAATTATATCGACTATGACGAGATTATTTATATCGGAGTAGCAAAACATAAAGAAGCTATTGTTTCATTATCTTATGCTAAAAAGCCTATCTTTCTTTATGATACAAAATATGGTTTTGGCGAAAATAAACCACATTTTGATTCCAAAAAAATAATTATTAACCAATCAACTTTATCAGAACAAGAGATAAATCTTGCTTATTCTAAAATACAAAAAGATTATATTGGATTAACCTCAGATTTTGAAATATGCCCATTTGTAAATCAACGACAAATCAATCTTAAAAGCGCAATCAATGACAAAGATCTCTTTATTATTGTTGGTAGTAAGACAAGCAATAATACTAAAACTCTACTAGATATATACTTAAATAATACAAATTCTCGTAATTATTTATATATCAACTCTATTGATGAACTTGATGCCAATAAACTAATTAGCTACGAAAAAATATTCATTACTTCAGGTACTTCTGCAGAAAATGAATTAGTTGAAAATATTTATAACTATATATTAAAGATCTAATAACGAATTAAGCTCTGAGATTTCTTTTTCGAGATCTTGGTATTTTTTAGAATTTTTATTTACTCTATCTAATAAATTTAAAAGACATTTTTGCTTTTCAATATATTTTTGAATAAAGATACCACTTCTTTCTTTCATTAAAATTGGGCCATAACGATATTCTTCATCGCTATAAGAAGCAATTCCTTTTTCAAAAGAAATGATTTCATAATAAATACCATCTTCAAAAATAATCGATTCTTTCGATATTTTATAGCCATTTTGACTAAAAAATCTTCTAGTTTCTTCAACTTTTGTGTGAGAATCTATAATGAAAACATCAATACTAGATAATTTAGAGATATCCTTATTAACAATGCTTTTAATAGTATCGAAACCAATGCCAGCCATAACAATCATCTTATAGTTTGAATTCACATCTTCTAAACCATCACTAAAACTTAAAGAAATTGAATCTTTATAGTTTGAATTAGCAATATGTTCTTTTAATGCATTAAATGGACCTTTTTTATTTTCAACACCTAATAAATTATACGAAAAGCCATTTTCTCTCAAATAAAGTAACAAAAAACCATGATCACTACCTATATCAGCAAGATCATAAGGATACTGAAGACAGTTTTTTGCTATTGTGATTAAACGATTGCTAATCATCTTACCTTCAACACTCTTCGTCTAATTTCTTTTGTTTGCATGGATTTCTAAGCTTTTTAATAGCTTTTGCTTCAATTTGTCTAATACGTTCTCGAGTAACACCGAATTCTTTACCAACTTCTTCAAGTGTTCTTGGCTTATTATCGTCAATTCCGTATCTTAATCTTAAAACACGTTCTTCACGATCATTTAATGTAGTCATAACGTTGCAAAGAAGTTCTTTAACCATTTCTCTTGAAGCGTAATCTGTTGGAGAGACGGAATCTTTATCTTCAACAAAATCTCCAAGGTGGCTATCATCTTCTTCTCCAATTGGAGATTCTAATGAAACTGGTTCAAGAGCAATACGTTGAATTTCTCTAATTCTATCAGGAGACATTGCTCCATCAAGTTTAGCACTAATTTCTTCAGCAGTTGGTTCACGACCAATTTCTTGAACTAATTGTCGTTGAGCACGAGTAATTTTATTGATTGTTTCAACCATGTGAACAGGAATACGAATTGTTCTAGCTTGATCAGCAATAGCGCGAGTAATCGCTTGTCTAATCCACCAAGTTGCATATGTTGAAAACTTAAAACCTTTGGTGTAATCGAACTTATCGACAGCTTTCATAAGTCCAAGATTTCCTTCAGAAATTAAATCTAAAAGTTGCATTCCACGACCGATGTAATGTTTTGCAATTGAAACAACAAGTCTTAAGTTGGCAGTGATTAATTGTTGTTTTGCTCTTTGATCACCTTGTTTAATTCTAATGGCTAAATCTTTTTCTTCATCAGCTTTAAGCAAAGAAACACGGCCAATATCTTTTAAATATAGTTTGACTGAATCGTTAATTTTTACATCATCTGATTCATAGTTATAATTATCCATATCAAAATTGACAACTTCTTTTTCTGAAGCATCAATTTGAGTTTCGTCATCATCCAAAACAGTTTCCTCATCTTCTTCAGCGAGTTCTTTTAATTTATTTGGATCGAAATCTTCATCAATTTCATCATCAACAGAACTAATTTCGAAACCATCTTTTTTAAATTGTTCAAAAATTTTCTCATAATCATTATCAGTTAAATCAAAATGAGTAGTTGCATCAAAGAATTCATCTTGATCGATTACTTTAGTAATGTCGTCTTTTTTCTCAAATTCACTAATAATTTGTTCAAGAGTGTCAAGAGACTCCTCTTCATCATCGTCGGTGACTAGATTTAAATCAATTTTCTTGATTTTGCTAGTCTTTTTTGAGGTTTTCTTTGCCTCTTTTTCTAAACTGGCTGCTGTAGCAATCTTTTTTTCTTTCATTTTATTTATTCCCTTTCTCTCTTTGGATAATCAAATCTCTTCTCTTGTCTAATAAAGTCTTGGCTTGTTGAGCTTTTTCTTCTTCAGTTTTACCTATCGAACCTTGACTATAAGCTTCGTAGGAACGCTGCCACTCTTTTTTATCATTAATAATCTTTACACAATCATCAAATGTTTGAATTGAAAAAGGTGGATAACGAAATTCGGTCATCGAAATAGTCGTAATAGAATCAATAATCTTATCTTTAGTCGCATCATCCATCCCATCGTTATATCCATTAATATAATCGATGATTGTCGAAACAGAATAATTATTTGGATTAATAGTTTCGATGTATTCACCGATTAAATTTGCAATCTCACGATATTCATCATTAACAAGATAACCTAATTTGAGATCATATTGTTTAACAGCTTCTTTATTCTCTAGCATATATCGAACAATTTGTCGTTCACTTAATTCAAGTCTAGTTAACTCTTTATTTTTCTTTCTAAAATGAGGAGCATCATTCACAAAATCAATATTGTCTTGCTCATCATATTTAGTTTTATAAGCATTAATCTGAGATTGAATAATCTCTAATGAGAATCCACTTAGTTGTGATAATTTTCGTGAATACAATTCAATATCAATTTGATCATTAAGTTGAGCTAAGAATGGTATAAATTCTTTTAAAAGAATCTTTTTATTAGTAATATTTGATAAATCTAAACGTTTTGAATGAAAATTTAATATAAATTCTCCTTCAGTTATTAAATTCGACAAGTATAACTTAAGCGCTTCTGATCCACCATTTTTTAATATTTCATCACTATCTTTACCATTTATTAATTGTGAATTAGAAACTAAACGGTATTTAATTCCGTTTGCATCTAGTTGCTTTGAAATTTTAATCATCGCATCTTGTCCTGGTTCATCATTATCAAGACATAATCTGATCTCACAATTTAAATATCTTAACAAATTAATATGTTCTTTAGTTAAAGCAGTACCCATTAATGCAACAACATTGCTGAAACCAGCACGATCTACTGCAATAGCATCCATGAATCCTTCAACAAGATAAATAAACTTGGTTCTTCTGGCTTCATCTTTAGCATTGTAATAGTTATACAAAATATTAGATTTATGGAAAACACCACCATTTATCTCAGGTGAATTAATATATTTACCTTGGCTTTTATCTTGAATTAATTGTCGAGCACTAAAACCAACAACTTGTCCATCATTATTAGTAATCGTAAAAATAACACGACCAGAATTATTATCACGAATTTTTTCGTTAAATATTGTTCCAATACCAGTTTTTTCAATAGTTTTAAGTGAAAACCCTTCATTTAATAAACGGTTAATTAGAGCTTCATTATCTTTGATAGCATAGCCAATTTTAAATCGAGAAATAATAGAATCATCAAGTCCACGATCTGTTAAATATTTAAGAGCGATATCTCGTCCTTCTTCAGTTTGATACAAAAACCCTGAATAATATTTACTAATCTCACTTAAACAATCAAATACACGCTTCAAATCATCTGAAATACGATTAGAACTAGTAGATTTTTCCAAACGTTCGTCCTTAATACCAGCAATTTGTGCAACAGCTTTAACTGCATCGAAATAACTACAATTTTTATATCTTTTTACAAAAGTAATTGCGTTCCCACTAACTCCACAAGTAAAGCATTTAAAGATTTGCTTTTCTCGAGAAATCGATAAAGATGGGTTTGTATCATCATGAAATGGACAAATGCATACAAAATTTCTACCTTTTTTAGTAACTTTAACAAAACTTGATATGATATCGACAATATCAACCTGTTTTAAAATTTGGTTTCCAATTTCAATAATGTTATCGTTCATTATCTATAAAAACATTTCTCCATTAAGTAATCTCTTAATTTGCTAATTTCAATTCTTTCTTGAGCCATAGTGTCACGATCACGAACTGTAACGCAATGATCATTAATTGAATCAAAATCATATGTAATACAGTATGGAGTTCCAATTTCATCATTTCTTCTATATCTTTTACCAATTGAACCGGTAACATCCATACTAACATTAAGATATGGAATCAAATCATTGAATACTTCTTCTGCTTTTTCATTAAGTTGTTTTGATAAAGGTAAAATAGCTGCTTTGTATGGAGCTAAGAAAGATGCTAAATGCATAACTTTTCTAGTTTCGCCATTTTCTAAAACTTCTTCATCATAAGCATCACTTACTACCATTAAAAATAAACGATCTAATCCTAATGAAGGTTCGATACAATATGGAACATACTTTTCATTTGTTTCTGGATCTAAATATGCTAAATCTTCTTTTGAAAAACTTTGATGACGATTTAAATCATAATCAGTACGATCGGCGATACCCCAAATTTCACCCCAACCGAATGGGAATAAATATTCAATATCTGTCGTTCCCTTCGAATAAAAAGCTAATTCTGCAGGTTCATGATCTCTGAATCTTAACTTATCTTTATTTAAACCTAAAGAAAATAAGAAATTAATTGAATAATCTTTCCAGTACTTAAACCATTCCAAATCTGTTCCAGGCTTACAGAAGAATTCTAATTCCATTTGATCGAATTCTCTCATTCTAAATGTGAAATTCCCTGGAGTAATCTCGTTTCTAAAAGCTTTACCAACGTTCGCAATACCTAAAGGCAATTTATGTCTTGTAGCACGTTGAACGTTTTTGAAGTTCACAAAAACACCTTGCGCTGTTTCTGGTCTTAAATAAACTTCACTTGAAGAGTCTTCAGTAACACCAATATGTGTTTTAAACATCATGTTAAATTGTCTAATATCAGTAAAATTAGATTTACCACATGTTGGACATTTGACTTCATGTTCTTTTATAAAGTTATTCATATCTTCTTGAGTCATTCCGTTAACATCTGCTTCTGGAAATTGTTGCTCAATAATTTGGTCGGCTCTAAATCGACCATGACAGGCTTTGCAATCAATTAATGGATCATTAAAAGTTGTAACGTGGCCAGTTGCTTTCCAAACATTTGGATTCATTAAAATTGCTGCATCAATTCCAACGTTTGTTGGTGATTCATGAACAAACTTCTTCCACCACAATTCTTTTAAGTTATTTTTAAGCTCACTTCCTAATGGACCATAATCCCAAGTATTTGATAAACCGCCATAAATTTGCGATCCTTGAAATACATATCCAGTAGCTTGTAAATGAGTCGTAATTGTTTCAAATTCAATTTTGTTATTCATATTAACTCCTTAATATTATATAGAATATACCTTTAAAAACACATGTCAATATGATATGAGTGTTGTTATATATTTATTTTTAGATATCATTAAAAAAGGCTAACGGATATCAATTTTATATTCAAATTACTTAAGATAAAAGTATTAAAATTAACGATGCAATCGATAAAAATATCACGATCGATTATATAGCTAGATATTTCATTAAAATCGCCATAAAAAAGATTTTTATAGAAAGAAAACGTTTTGTTGTCAAGACCTAAAGTTGTTGGAGTATAATGTTCACTACATACTGAACAACCTGTAGCAAAATCAAAGCCAGTTACATTTGTTTCGCCGCATTCAAGACATCTATCAAAGTTAAAACCAAATCCATTTAAAACTAATATTTGAGCGATAAAATATAGAGTTATTGCATACCAATTATCTTTGTTTTTAAAACTGTTCAGCACTTTCGATAAAAGCTCAAAATAACCACCAACATCATTGTTTTCAATTGTAAATTTGAAAATAATTTCTGATAACAAATCAAATATTAGATATTCATCATCATTTTTAAGCAATTTTCTATATTCATAGTTAATTTTACAATCTCTTAGTTTATAAGAACCTACTCCACCTCTATAAAGATCAAACTTTCCAAATAAAAACAAACTTAAAAACTTATTAGTTTTAGAATCATTTCTAAAAGAGCCTCTGCCAAGCACTGCGACAACAGAATCTTTTGTTAGAATGTTTATTACAGAATCAAAATCTTTATATTTTGATACACCGATTACAATTCCATCAATTTCGAGCATTATTCTTTATAACCTAAATCTACTAAATATTTACTAGAATTACGCCAATCTTCTACTACACGCACAACTACATCAACAATTACATGTTTCTTAAATTTCTTTTCTAAATCTTCTCTAGCTGTACTACCAATACGTTTAATCATCCTACCACCCTTACCAATAATAATGCCTTTTTGTGATTCTTTTTCGCAAATAATTCTACAAGAAGCTTCTAAATTTCTTGCATTAGATTTAACTTCATCACAAATAACCACTATTCCATGAGGGACTTCTTCAGATAAAAACTTTAAGCATTTCTCTCGAACAATTTCTTGAATTTGAAACTTAACATCTTTATCTGTAATAGTATCGACATCGTAATATTGAGGTCCTTCTTCTAATTTAGATTTAATTACTTTAACTAAACCATCGAGATTAAACTTCTCAAGAGCAGATACTTCAACAACACGAGCTTCTGGGAACTTTTGTTCGTACTTATCTTTTAATCTAGTGATTAATTCGATATTTGTTAAATCGATTTTATTAAATACGATAATTAAAGGAACATCAAACTTCAAATGATCAAATAAATATTGATCACCATCATTAAATTCTTTCGATGCATCCACAATAAACACCGCTAAATCGCAATCTCTAATAGAACGATAAGCCTTTTTATCAAGTTCAACACCTAAATCAGTTTGTGGTTTATGAATCCCTGGAGTATCAATAAAAATAATCTGTGATTCATCATCGTTATATATTCCTTGAATATTATCACGAGTAGTTTGGCTTTTCGAAGTAACAATCGAAATTTTATCACCAATAATTCCATTTAAAATTGTTGATTTGCCAACATTTGGACGACCAACTAATGCTATAAAACCTGATTTCATAAACTTAGATCATCCTCTTCGAAAGCATATGGTAAAAGTTCATCAATAGTTGTTTCTTTTATTTCGTCACCACATAAAGTTCCAAGATAAATTGGTTTATTATGAGGGAAGAGTTCACTTAAAACTTGTCGACATTGTCCACATGGTGAAACAGGTCTACTGCAATCAGCAACAATTGCTAATGCTTCAATATCTTCTTGGGTAATCCCATGCATATATGCATTATATATTGCATTTCGTTCTCCACACATACAGCATCCATAGGCCGCATTTTCAATATTTGCTCCTAAAAAAACTTGTCCATCTTTTGATAAAACAGCTGCACCAACCTTAAACTTGGAATATGGTACATAAGCAAGATCCATCGCTTCTATTGCTTTACTAATTAATTCTTCTTTAGTCATTTCTTATTTCCTTTCTAAGATTTTTTCCTGAAGTGGAAACATTACTTGTTCTTCTTCAGTAGTTAAATGATTATATCCAAACAAATGCAATAAACCATGTACAAAAAGGAACGATAGTTCGCGATTAATTGTATTTCCGTAAGATAATGCATTTTTAGCTGCGACATCATAACAAATATAGATTTCACCTAAATCAATAGGAATATCGCCTTTTATAACTTCATTCTTATCATCTAAAAAGGCAAAAGAAATAACATCTGTAGGTCGATCTATTTGTCGGTATGTTTTATTAATCTCGTGAATAGTATCTTCATCTACAAAAGTAACACTACAAATATAATTGGTTTCTTTCTCCAATTCTTTCAAAGTGTTTTCAAAAATTTTTAGATAAACATTGTAATAATCTTCAAGCTTCTCAACTGTTTCGTTATTAAAATTTAATTCCATGAATATATTATATCATTTAATACCTATTAAAATAAAATAAATATAACGCTTTATAGTACTTATAATCATCAAAATTCTTATTATAGTTAATCATTTGTTCAATATTATCACTTAGATATAGATAAAAGAAGAAATGGAACAACATAAAATTCATACTATTTGCTTTTGTTAGGGTTGAATAAAGAAGAGACATCGCAATTATTATAAAAATAAGCAAATACTTTTTAAGAGTTGAATAAGAAATATATTTATAAGTCTCATTATTTAATTCGTTTATTTTGCTTTTGAATACTTCATTAGATTCACCTGATAGATTATTGATTTCATTTTCAAGATAGTTTATTTTGCTCTTATTACCTTCGAAAGAAGTCTTTTCATATAATCTAAATAACAACTGAAAAACTACTATTATTACAATAACTATAATATTATAGATACTATTTAGTCCTAAAACCAATATTCCAAAGACAGTTAATAAACATAAAGATAAAAATTGTAAAGGATTAGAAATAGCTAAAATTTTGAAATTACTTAAGTTAGCATACTTAGTTCTAAAATCAACATGATTCATTGCTAAATTATCAACGATGATACATTTATCAAAGTATTTCATTGTTTGAACGAGAATCTTCCGATAAATAAATTCAAATAATACATAAGCAACAAAGAATGACAAAGAAACGTATAAAGATATTTCACTATCAATGAAATATAAAGCAACAATTAAAGATAAAAAACTCATTACTTCAAACAATACGGCCAGGATCGTATATTTAAAAGGAATAATACGATTTGATTTCGCTTTATAACTGCTACCAATTGATTTAGTAATCTCTAAATATTCACCATTCCATCGAGATAAAAGTTCGTTCATCGAAATCCAATAGACACCAACACTAGGATCCATTATTCGAACTTTTCTTTTCTTGATTCGAGTTACCACTACCATATGCATGAAGTTATTAAAGTTTAAAGGCAACATAATATTCCCCTTAATCTCTAATATATCTTTTTTGTTAGTTAATCTGTAAGCTCCTAAAGTTACACCTTCTTTTCTTGCATAATTCATTAAATCTCTTAAAGAAGAACTGTTTGTTATGCTTGGTTCCGGGTAATAAAGGAAATCAGTTCGACGATAATGCATCGCTAACATCATCTTAACACAAGTGTAACCGCAATCTTTTTCACCCAATTGTTTAATAAAATATTTCATATTCACTCCTTACCAGTTATTCGTAAGGAATTTACTAAAATTATAAAAAAAATTAGCATTTCTGCTAATTTTAATTAGATATTTTATCTATACTTTCTTCGAGCATTCTCACTCTTAACTTTTCTAGCTAAGTTTTTCTTTAAATAGAATTCTCTTTTTCTGCATTCTTGGATTGTTCCGGCTTTATTAACATTACGTTTAAAGCGACGAAGAGCTTCATCTAAAGTTTCGCCATCTCTTACTGCTACTTTTAACATATTAATTCACCTCCAATCGTTTTGCGCTTAATAATAATACTATAAATAAATAAGATTTTAAAGTAAAAACTTTGAACTACTTGAGTAAATTTTTACCGTGTGATGCACCAATACGGTTTGCACCTGCTTCAACCATAGCTTTTAAAGCTTCTGGAGTTCTAATGCCACCAGCTGCTTTAACGCCCATATCTGGACCAACTGTTTGACGCATCAATGCAACATCGTGCACATCTGCTCCACTAGTTGAAAAACCAGTTGAGGTCTTAACAAAATCAGCACCAGCTGCTTTTGATAATTTGCATGCTCTAACAATTTCTTCATCGTTAAGTAAGCAGCATTCAAAAATAACTTTTAATAAAATATTGCCAATCGCATGTTTGATTGCATGAATTTCATTTTGAACATATTCGTCTTCATGTTCTTTAAGTTTAGAAATATTGATAACCATATCAACTTCTTCTGCACCTTTTTCAACTGCATCTTTAGCTTCAAAAACCTTTGCATCGGTTGTCATTGAACCTAAAGGGAAGCCAATTACTGTACAAACTTTAACGTTTGATCCTTTAAGTAATTCTTTTGATAACTCAATATAGTCAGGATTAACACAAACAGAAGCAGCTTCAATTTCTTTTGCTTCAGTACAAAGATCGATAATGTCTTTCTTTGTTGCATCTTGATGTAAATTGGTATCATCAATTAAATGTCCGTAATTCATTTTTTCTCCTTTTATTAAAAATAAGGTTAAAAAACCTTATTTTGAATTCTTATTAGTTTTACCTTTTAAGACTTGTTTACCATCATAATAACCGCACTTTGTGCAGATGGTGTGAGATTTAATCATTGCACCACAATTTGGGCAGGTGGTAACACCTGTTACATTGAGTTTGTAATGAGTTCTTCTCATTCTTTTTGATGTTTTACTTGTTCTTCTAAATGGGACTGCCATATTGATATTCTCCTTTTAACTTTAATATTATATATA
>Ga0172378_10004339_pt1 | contig 13309 bp, 10 predicted proteins | sample GrowelOW332metaG_FD_119755 | JGI IMG/M metagenome (GOLD analysis project Ga0172378, IMG submission 119755) | Groundwater microbial communities from an aquifer near a municipal landfill in Southern Ontario, Canada - Pumphouse #3_1 metaG | ecosystem: Environmental > Aquatic > Deep subsurface >...
AAGGTGCTCATAAGCTGTCATCACAGCTTTATGAAAATATGGATGCCTCATGAAACGACCGTTAACGAAGAAAAATTGATGAGCTCCTTTCTTTACAGATGCACTCGACTTCATCACATAGCCGTTTATCTTTACTAATGTAGTTGATACTGAAATATCCATCAACTGCTGATTAAGCTTTTTGCCAAAAACGCTTAATATCCGCTGGCGTAAGGATATAGCGGGTAAGAGAAACAACTTTATATTATTATTGTAAAGTGAAAAGGTGATATCTTGATGAACAAGTACGATCCGCTCAAACTCTGCCAAAATATGACTAAGCTCAGTAGAGTTTGCCTTCAAGAATTTTCGGCGTGCCGGTATATTGAAAAATAAGTTTTTAACAGAAAAATTACTCCCTTGCGGACAAGATGCGGGGCTCTGACTCTCTACTTTTGAAGCTGAGATAATAAGTTTCGTGCCAAGTTCTTCTCCTTCAAGGCGCGTTTTGAGCTCGACCTGCGCTACAGCAGCAATAGAAGCTAACGCTTCTCCACGAAAACCCATAGTATGAAGACTAAACAAATCGGCTGCTTCCCGTATCTTTGAAGTAGCATGACGCTCAAAGGCCAACCGCGCATCGGTTTCAGACATGCCTTTCCCATCATCTATTATTTGAATGCATGTTCGCCCAGCATCAGTGACTAATACCTGAATATTCTTAGCTCCGGCATCGACAGAGTTTTCAACCAGCTCTTTGATGACAGATGCAGGGCGTTGTATCACCTCTCCTGCAGCAATCTGATTGGCTACGGAATCGGGTAACAAATGAATAATATCACTCATATGCTGTTTAATATCGTTTTAAAATTCAATAGAAAAAAATCAAAAAGACCAGCTACCGGTTGCCAAATAATGCCAAATATAAATCAAAACGCCAATAATGACAATAAGGATCCCTGCCGAAATCGGCTTTTTCCCACTTTCTTTTCGCCGCTTCAAATGTTTTGTACCTTCTACAAATTTCCCACGGATATCCTTGGCCGGATCAATCTTCCTTTCTGGAAGCATACCCAATTCTCGTTTGGCATCTTCTTCCAACTTCTTCAATTTCTCCTTTCGTTCGTCCACATATATATAGGGATGATTAAACGGACGTGGTTTTCTTTCTTTGAATAGCCCCATAATTTTATTTCATTTTTACTAATTCTCGTTTATCGACTATCTGAGTGCTATGTATTGTTTTTTTCAACTGCTGACTCTCTTTCTTACCTCTCCAATTAAAAATGTCATTTTTATTTAGTGGACGGGCATAATCAAACCAAGCAAACGTTGGAAGCTTTAACTTACCAACTGGGATTTGAGACATCGGGTAAAGTGTTCCATTCGATTTTCCGATCATCTTTGCTTTTTCCATCTTTTTATCCTTCAAGTAAATATGAAGCAAACTGCCCTCCCCGTTATTATAGCCAAGCATAGTACTATCTTTTTCTTCAGGATAAAATCCGATAAGCACATTGCCAATCATCTCTACGTGCCGCATTTCTCCTTTCACAAAATAAGCATTCATCAATTTACTTGATACTTGATTATAATGAATGCTGTCCTTTTGCTCTATAGCTAATGCCTGATTAATAATATTAGCATGGTCAACCGTACTGTCATTCATAAAAAGATTAATTTCTTCTCCGAGCAATTGTTGCTTTCCACTCCACAATATCGGATCTTTATACATCATAATACATGAATCCTTACTGTTATACACCAAAGAATCACATTGGGCCTGCACACTCTCCCGATAGGCTCTGACTTTATGATAAGCTTTCATTAAACGATACATGGAGTCCGTATTCATATTAAACGTAACCATTGTCAAGGTATCTGCATGAAGAAACAAACTATCTGCTTCGGAATAATCAATACCTACTGCACGTTTGGTGCAAAAGGCTGAATCCGTTAATTCATTTAAATAGCAATAATCTCCGGTCAACATAGACTTCTTAATACTATCATTCATCACTACATTACCGAATGCTTCGCCGTAACCAATTTTTCGATTATAATACAAACTGTCACCGGTCAAGGTTTTGCCTTCATTTCTCAAGATTGAACGTCCAAGAAGATTGCCCTGATCGGTCAAGGTATTATAAATACCACGTTCGGAATATATGTGATTACTGTCACTCACAATATAAGAAGGTCCGAGAATTGTCGCTATTTTTGAAACTGTATTATATCTCAACGTATCCGAGGTCAACACAAACTTCGGATTATTTAATTTTACATTGTGGTTAAAAACGGCAATATGGGTAGCTGGACTATATTCACCCCATTGAGAGGTGAGCACATTATTCTCATCCATCATAACACCCCCCATAAAATAATAGCATAAATCATACATCCGGTCATAATTCAAACTATCGGTAAGCAGTGTCGTACCCTTATTCACCAATTTAACTGAACCGCGTAATTTTGCCAGCTTCGTAGCGCCATCATAATCAAGATAATCACCATAAATAAAAAGCGTATCACCTTGTTCCATGCGAACATTGCTGAAAGCCTCAACCGAATTTGTATTTTCATAAATCAATGCGCTATCACAATACATATACATACTGTCATGACGCATTTTTACAGTACCGACCAGCTCCTGTACACCTGGCCGACTGAGCTTATCGGCCTTAGCCAAATCTGCATGAAGCAAAAATATCTTTGTTTTTTTTTCTTTAGAGGGCTGTTTCTTGTTTTGAGCAACTAAACTTAAAAAGAACAGACAGAAAAGACAAAAAAAAGGCCATCGATATTTAGATAACAATCTGACATTTTTTATCTTTCGCATATAAGAATATAGCGTTTAAATCCTTTTTAGTCTTTCTTTACAATCCATCCGGGATATTTGAAATCACATTTTTGCCAATCTTTATTAATACGGACAAAGGTATGTTTCTGCTTATTTATTATCCATTTTTTCAAAACTACTTCTCTTTGCTTATCAAGAACAATAGTCTTCAATTTTTGATAATCTTCAGAAATCAAAGCCTTATGGCCGGGGATTCTTGTTTTCAACATTACAACGGCACAGACTTCTTTGCCGTCCTTACTATTAACCATTGTGAAAGCCTTGGACATTTCACCGACCTTCATATTATCAACCACTTTGGCTACATCCTGAGGCAAATCCTGCATTTCAAATTTTGAAGTGGCAGCACCTGTAGCCTCATCGATATTTACCATTAGCCCGTTATTATTACGAGTCTCTTTATCTTGAGAAAGATTAGAAGCAGCTGCATCAAAGGTGAATTTTTTATCGCGTATATCTTTCACTATAGAATCAAGACGAACACGGGCATTAACTAATGCGCTATCCGGGATTTGAGGGCGCAATAAGATATGACGGGTATTTACCCGATCACCACGTTTTTCTATTAACTGAATAATGTGATAACCAAACTCGGACTCTACTATCTTGGATACTTGCTTTGTATTTTGCAAACTAAAAGCGACATTGGCATAATCAGGATCAAGCATACCCTTACCCTTAAAGCCGATCTCACCTCCCTTTATAGCAGAACCGGTATCCTCGGAATATAATCGAGCTAAAGTTGAGAATGTAGTTTCACCCTTATTTATACGATCTGTAAATTCACGTAACCGAGCCTTTACTCGTTCGATTTCCTTAAGTGGAATTCGGGGCTTCAACATAAGGATCTGAACTTCTACTTTGGTAGGCACATACGGTATACTGTCCGAAGATAGATTTGTAAAATAACGACGCACTTCAGACGGAGTCACTTTAACATCGCCTATAATTTTCTGCTGCATTTTCTGAACTATCAGACCGTCTTTTGCATTATCACGCAAGGATTCTCGTATCTGCATCGATGTTTTATTGAAATACTCTTCCATCTTCTCTTTTGACCCGATGGCTTGTGTATACTGATTCATCATATAATCCACACGTTGAGTTATTTCAGATTCAGGAACCGTTATACTGTCGAGTTCCGCCTGATGCAAATATAATTTCTGTACAGCTATTTCTTCCGGAATAATGCAATATGGATCACCATCGAATTTACGACCTTCGTATAATGCATTCATTCTGGCTTCTTCAACTTCAGATTTCAAAATTGCCTCGTCGCCAACAACCCATACCACTTGATCTATCACATTATCTTGTGAATACATTTCTACATTCGTTAAACTGGCCAAAACAAACAGAATAACCAATTTATAATTCACAAACTTCTTCATTCTTCGTATTTACTAATTATATTTTATCTCATTTTTTATTGCCCCAATCATTTCGATTAATAGGATACGAAGATAATGAATAATAATTATTATCAATCATTATTAACGGTTTTTAAAACCTCTTGGTTTATTTCAACCTTGACTTTATCTCTTAACTTGTCTATCCAATAATCATAAGCATACCTTTGATAATCTCTGGTCACAGAATCAAGCACCTCCGTATAATCTTTCGGCCCTTTTTGCTTATATCCCGATACAAAGGTTATAGGAAATGACTTCAAAGGTAAAAAATCACCCTTACCAAATACTAATTTATCTACAAAACGATTCTCTCCTTGTGCAAACGTTCCTTTTTCAATCTTCACTTTTTTATTTCCGGAAGCATTAAATCTTTTTTCTATCGTTTCTATCTGATTATCAAAAGATACTTCTTTTATTAACTTATGTACTCGCGAAGCAACTTCTCGATCAGAACAATGAATAACAAATCCTACAAATTTAGGTTCTTTCAAGATATAATCAGATCGATGAATTTTAAAATACATGGCTGGTCCGTCTTTTATTAAAGACGCAGGTTTATTAACCTCCAAAGCCCTTACTTCATCAATCAATAAATCTTCGCGAAAATTGGCTAAAGAATCATTAAAAGAAACATATTTCTTATCCAACCGGCTGTACTCATAATCAAGAACCGTTTTACTAACAAAATCAGTCAATGCTTTATCAACCCGATAAGGATAAAATTGTGCAAAACGATTGAAATCAATACCGGTATAACGATGGTCATCTAAAACAAACAATACCTTATCTGTGAATCCTTTTTCTTTCAGTTCGCTAATCGCGACTTCAAAAGATTTATAATTGTATTCTTTTTTTAATTTTTCCACGACTACTGATACTCCCATATCAAAATCGGGACTATCGGCAAACTGACGTTCTATCTTTTCTCGTAACAATTCAAAAGAAGGAAAAGGCTTTTGATCTAAAACCTTAACGATATGCAATCCTTTTGGTGTATAAAAGACTTTTGATATTTGCCCTTTAGATAATGAAAAAGCAACATCCTCAAAATCTTCCGGTGATTCAAAACGCCCAAGCCAATGACTTTTACGATCATCAGAATATTTATTCACCATGGTGCGAAAATCTACTGAAGGATTATTTTTAAAAACCTGATAGATAGAATCCATCTGCTCTTTCGCCTGAGAGAGCTTTACTGAAGATATATATTGGGGCAAATATCTGAAAATCTGAATAAACTCAATTTTACCTGCAAACCCCGTCTTCTTCATAAAATTGTAAATCTTTAAAGCGGATTGATCTGTCACACGCTTGTCTGTAAGGTACAAACGAACTAATTGATGACGATAGTTCGCCACTTTATCAAGATATTCAGGATTAAGACTCAACCCATCCTTTTCGGCAGCTATCAATTCCAATTCATGTACTTGAAAAAGTGCAAGCTTCTGCTGAATAGATAAAGTGGAATTTTTTTTAATTTGATCACGCCGACAAAAGCGTTCGAATTCAGAGCAAGTCACTTCTCTTCCGTTTATACGCATCAGCACTGCTTTCTGCTGCGCAGAAGTAGCCAAACTCCATAAGATACAAAAACAGAATAATAATCTGCTCATTCTTTCAAATCAATTTAATAATCAACCACTCATCACACCTACCTATATAGAAATTCTTACAAAGAAAACGAGAAAAATATTATTCTTATGAATTAGGATTCTCACAGACGACTATATTTAGGCAACTCACTTATAATAGCTACATCATGAAGGTGATTTTAGACACACTGATATTTGTAATACATGTAAATTGGGGCATCATATAATTTTTTAATTCGCCATCTCCGAAATGAATTTAATACGCACTAAGCGTATTTCCTGCTCAGTAAAATCATCTCCTAATTCATCAACTGCACTATCAATATTATCAGTAACTGAATCTTTAAAGTAATCATAAATATCGAGCATATGATCATCATCCATAATATCACGTAAGAAATAATCGATATTCAATTTTGTTCCCGAATTAACTATTGCATCAATTTCATCAAGCAGTTCATCAAACTCTATACCTTTGGACAGAGCAATATCATCTAATGCCACTTGTCTATCAACTGCCTGAATAATAGAAACTTTCATTTTTGACTTATTTGCAACGGTACGAATGCGCAAATCATCAGGACGCTCTATTTCATTCTCCTCACAATGACGTTTAATTAATTTACAGAACTCATCCCCATAGCGTTTGGCTTTGCCCGCCCCCACTCCGGGAATATTTTGTAATTCATCAATGGTTATTGGGTAAATGGTAGCCATGGATTCAAGTGAAGGATCCTGGAAAATAACATAAGGAGGAACTTGCAACTTTTTAGAAAGTTTCTTACGCAAATCTTTCAACATAGTATACAAGGTAGGATCCACTGCACAAGCAGCACCTCCGCGAGCCGGCATTTCTTCTTCGTCATCCTCAAAATCCTTGTCTTCTATTATTTTAAAAGACTTTGGCTTTTTCAAAAATTCATTTCCTTCTTCTGTTACCTTTAACAGGCCATAATGTTCTACATCTTTACTTAAATACCCAGCAATCAAAGCTTGACGAATAACTGAATTCCACAATTTATCTTCTTCGCCCATTCCGGAACCAAAGACCTCGAGTTCATCATGTTGATGAGCAACAACATCATTAGTTTCTCTCCCTTGCAGAATATCAATAATGTAATCTGATTTAAAGTTCTCTTTTGTGGCCAAGACTACTTCCAATAAAGTACACAAGAAAGACTTCGCCTCCATCTTTTTCTGCGGATTCAAACAATTATCGCAATTTCCGCAATTATCTTCGTTATATTCCTCGCCGAAATAATGCAACAACGTTTTACGCCGACAGATAGATGATTCTGCATATGCCATCGTTTCAGCCAATAATTGTTTACTTATCTCTTGCTCCGCAATAGGTTTACCCTGTGTGAATTTTTCGAGCTTTTGTATATCTTTATTCGAATAAAATGTAATACATAAGCCTTCACCACCATCACGCCCGGCACGCCCGGTCTCCTGATAATATCCCTCCAAACTCTTTGGAATATCATAATGAATAACAAATCTCACATCAGGTTTATCAATTCCCATACCAAAAGCAATAGTAGCAACTATAACATCGACCTTCTCCATCAAAAAATCATCTTGATTTTGAGAACGAGTTGCAGGATCCATACCTGCATGATAGGCACGCGCCTTAATACCATTAGTACCAAGAATCTCAGTCAGTTCTTCAACTTTCTTTCTGCTAAGACAATAAATTATACCTGACTTGCCTATATTGTTTTTAATAAATTTGATAATATCCTTATCTACATCAACCGTTTTAGGTCGAACTTCGTAATAAAGATTCGGACGATTAAATGAAGACTTGAAAACTGGAGCACCAATCATCTGCAAATTTTTCAAAATATCATGCTGTACCTTCGGAGTTGCCGTAGCTGTTAAAGCTATAATAGGTGCTTCGCTGATTTCATTTATAATCGGCCGTATCCGACGATATTCCGGTCGAAAATCATGTCCCCACTCAGAGATACAATGTGCTTCGTCTATTGCATAGAAAGAAATTTTAACATCACGCAGAAAATCCACATACTCATCTTTAGTAAGAGATTCAGGAGCTACGTAAAGAAGTTTTGTCTTTCCCGAAAGAATATCGACTTTTACTTGCTCAATCGCACTTTTATTCAATGAAGAATTTATAAAATGAGCAATGCCATCATCTTCACTAAAATTACGCATTGCATCTACTTGATTCTTCATCAAAGCAATAAGAGGAGAAATAACAATAGCCATTCCATCCATCAAAAGTGAAGGTAACTGATAACAAAGAGATTTTCCTCCGCCCGTAGGCATTAACACAAAACTATTCTTACCATTCAGTAAGTTTTTAATAATAGCCTCTTGATTTCCCTTAAATTGATCAAACCCAAAATACTTTTTTAGTTCTGCTTTTAAATTAATCTTTTCTGCCATATAATCTATTGAGCTGTTTTTATCCATTATTTTCATGTCATAAGAATGTTCTATTTAGGACACAAAACAAAGTTATAAACAACTAATCAAATATCAAACAAAAACTTTTGTTTTTTTATTAATAAATGTGCTTCTTATAAAAAAAGGTGTAATTATGAATTTTGCAATTTTGAAACATTGACTTTTTCCAATTGCGATTTGGAAAAAGCGAGTGTAACATGATACTCTTTTACCTTTTTTGAAGGTAATTCGAACATTTCGTCCATCATTATATCTTCTACAATAGACCGCAAACCGCGGGCTCCAAGTTTAAATTCTATTGCTTTATCAACAATATATTCGTAGACCTCATCTTCAAAAGTAAGTGTAATACCATCCATTTCAAACAATTTAATATATTGCTTAATGATAGAATTTTTCGGTTGAACAAGTATAGCACGAAGTGCCGTACGATCAAGCGGATCCAGATAAGTCAGTACAGGCAGACGTCCAATGATTTCAGGTATCAAGCCGAAAGCTTTCAAATCCTGAGGCTCAATATACTGCATCAAGTTATTCCGCTCTATTCTCGAAGCCTTTTTGGAAGCATTATAACCAACAACATGTGCATTCAATCTTTGAGCTATTTTCTTTTCAATACCATCAAAAGCACCTCCACATATAAACAATATATTCTTCGTGTTAACTGGAATCATCTTCTGATCAGGATGCTTACGCCCACCCTGAGGCGGAACTAGCACTACTGATCCTTCCAGTAGTTTTAACAATCCCTGCTGAACACCCTCACCTCCTACGTCTCGTGTAATCGAAGGGTTATCGCTTTTCCTGGCAATTTTATCTATTTCATCTATAAAAACGATACCGCGCTCTGCTGATTTCACGTTATAATCGGCAACTTGGAGTAAACGAGTCAAGATACTTTCGATATCTTCACCCACATATCCTGCTTCAGTCAGCACTGTAGCATCTACAATAGCAAATGGTACATGCAATAATTTCGCAATCGTACGAGCCAAAAGAGTTTTACCTGTTCCTGTATTTCCGACAATAATAATATTTGATTTTTCTATTTCCACATCATCACCTGTATTCTCTTGAAGAAGCCTTTTATAATGATTATATACCGATACAGAGAGAAAACGCTTGGCCCTATCTTGTCCAATGACATATTGATCTAGAAATTTTTTAATTTCTATAGGTTTGGGCAAATCCTTTAAATCCAACTTGTCTTTATCATCCGTCACATTCTTTAAACCCAAAGCTTCCTGTGTAATTTCATAAGCTTGCGTTACACAAGAATCACATATGTTTCCGTTCAAACCGGTTATTAAAAAATTAACTTCTTTTTCGGTACGTCCGCAAAAACTACACTTCTTTTTACCAGTTGATTTTGTTATATCAGCCATCTTTATTTTTTTATCAAAATCTCATCTACCATACCATATTCTTTAGCTTCTTCGGCTGTCATCCAATAATCACGATCAGAGTCTTTCCAAACTTTTTCATAATCCACATGAGCATGTTCGGCTATAATAGTATAAAGTTCTTTCTTTATTTTCTGAATTTCACGAGCCGTAATTTCAATATCTGACGCCTGACCTTTAATACCTCCCATCGGCTGGTGAATCATAACACGCGAATGTTTCAAGGCTGAGCGTTTGCCTTCCGTTCCTGCCACCAATAATACTGATGCCATTGATGCTGCCATACCTGTACAAATAGTAGCAACATCACTTGTTATAAATTGCATGGTATCATAAATACCGAGTCCATCATAAACACTTCCACCCGGACAATTAATATATATAGATATATCCTTACCTTGATCAACTGAATCCAAATAAAGCAACTGTGCCTGCAAAGTATTTGCTGTATAGGCATCTATTTCAGTGCCGAGAAAGATAATACGGTCCATCATCAAACGAGAAAAGACATCTAATTGAGTAACATTCAACTGACGTTCTTCCAATATATACGGATTCAAATATCCGTTTTGAGCTTTAATCACATCATCAAGAGCCATACCATCCATTCCAAGATGTTTTGTTGCAAAATTTTTAAACTCATCCATATTATTCTTATTTTTATAATAATCCACAGTAAAAACGAAAAGAAACAAAAAGCACAGAGTATTAAAAAGAAGACTCTGTGTTTTTTCTTATAAATAAACGACTACAAGCCCTTGAATCATTCAAACATTTTATTAAATTCTTCTAAGGAAACAGTCTTATTTTCCAATGTAACTTTAGACTTTAGGTCTTCTGTCAATTTTTCTTCAATAGCACGATTATACAGATTCTCAACACTCTCTTTCTTCTTTAGCATTTCCTGCACATAGTTAGTGAGTACATCATCAGGAACCGAATGCATGCCGTATTGAGCAAATTGTGCTCTTGCTGCATTTTTAGCAGTTTCTATAATATCACTTTGTTCAATTTTAAGACCTGCTGCTTCAACCAGTTTATCTTTAATCAACTGCCAACTCAATTCATTGATGCTTTCTTCAAATTTCTTGGATACAAACTCCTCACCTTTATCCTTATTATTCTCAAGAATCATACGTTTGAGTAACTTTTCAGAGAATTCCAATTTCCCAACCTTATCAGAAAGCACCTTACGAACATCCATCAAAAATTTATAATTGCCCTCGGGAATGAAACCTTGAACAAGTCCTTCTTTAATCTTGGCACGAAATTCCTCTTCGCTCTTCACTACATCCTTTCCATATACTTGATCAAAAATTTCTTGGGTCAAATCACCTGGGATAAAACGAGAAATTTTCTTTATTTGAAAAGTAAAATTAGATTTTACATCAGCTGCAACAGTCTTATCTATCTTCAACAATGAAGCTAAACCCACAGCATTCGCCTCATAAGCCGAATATGGATTGATTGTCAACACATCATCAACCTTTGCATCAGCAAAAAGCATTTTTTGTTCATCGTTTTTAAAATAAGACGGCATAATTTGAGCCGATTCTACTTGAATACCCTTTTCTATCGTATTCCCCTTTTCATCCAACTGAACTAGTAAACCTTCAACTATATCATTATCCTTATAGATATCTACATCTTCATTTTTACCATTACGACGGGTATAATTTTCAACTTCGGCATCAACCATTTTATCTGTTACCTCAATTGTATAGTAATTCACTCTATCCTCTTTAGTAACTGTGACATCAAAATCCGGAGCAAGAGCCAAATCAAAGGTAAATTCAAACTCCTCCATTGTATCAAAATCAATTTTTGATTGTTTTTCTTCATTGGAAAGTGGCTGACCGAGAACCTTTAATTTGTTTTCTTTAATATAGTCATATACCTTATCATTAAGGATCTTATCTACTTCTTCTGCAAGAATAGACTTTCCATACAACTTATTTATCATAGCTTTAGGGACCATACCCTTGCGAAAGCCTGGCATTTGAGCTTTTTGACGTGCTTTACGCAACGACTGTTCTACCTTTTCCTGATAGTCTATTTTCTCAATTTTAACAGTAAGCAATGCGCTTACTTTGTCAATGTTTTGTAATGAAACGTTCATTTTGACAATATCTATTTTAATTTATAATCTATATATATAAACAACGAGCCTGCAAAATTAGTGTTATTCTTTTAAATAACAAAATAACATTAGAAAATTATTTTTAAAAGAAGGTTTTTAATAAAAAAAGGCCGCATTTTTATTTTTTTTCAGGTATTAGCATAAATAATTCAAGAAAAAAGATAGAATATCAAATATTATGTGTTCCTTTGCATTGGATTGATGGAAAATTAGTTAATCGATTCGATTACGAGGTATTTACTTCCGTTTTAAAAACGAATCTGAAAACTCTCTATTATTACAATCTTTTTATTAGTAGCCATCAGCCAGAGAGTTTATTATATTTATTTATTTTTATTATTTCATTATGAACATTTACGTAGGAAATCTTAACTATCATGTTAAGGAAGCAGATCTGCAACAAGTTATGGAAGCATACGGTGCAGTAACCACTGTCAAAATTATTGACGATCGTGAAACCGGTAGATCTAAAGGATTCGGTTTTGTAGAAATGGATGACGATGCTGGAGCAGCAAAAGCCATCGCTGAACTTAACGGTTCAGATTACATGGGCAGAACCATGGTAGTTAAAGAAGCTAGGCCTAGATCCTAAACTTTTACAAAAAAAATTAAAGCTGTCCTTTTCGAAAAAAAGACAGCTTTTTTTATGCCCCAAAAAAGCTAATTACAGAGATTTTCCAACTCTTTATTTTATATTTTCACATTATTCTGTTGTATTTTCAATTTGAAAGGCCTTGCGTCGCAAAACAAAGCTGTTACTTAAATATTTTTCACGTACAATTTGATTCTCAGCCAATTCTTCAGGGGTCCCTTGAAAAAGTATTTTTCCTTCAAACAACAGATAGGCACGATCGGTAATACTCAATGTTTCCTGTACATTATGATCAGTAATCAAAATACCAATATTTTTATATTTTAATTTCCACACAATATGTTGGATGTCTTCTACAGCAATAGGATCGACGCCAGCAAAAGGTTCATCAAGCATAATAAATTTAGGATCTATAGCCAAACACCGTGCAATCTCAGTACGACGACGCTCACCGCCCGACAACTGATTACCTTTATTATGTCTTACCTTATCCAATCTAAGTTCGGAAATGAGTTCATTCAATTTTTCTTTCTGAAGATCCCTTGACTTATTAGACATCTCAAGTACAGAAGCGATATTATCTTCCACACTCATTGCTCGAAAAACAGAAGGTTCCTGAGCCAAATAGCTAATACCGATTTGAGCTCTTTTATACATCGGATACTTAGTAATATCTTTCTCATCTAAAAAAATATGACCATCGTTTGGAGTAATAAGTCCAACTGTCATATAAAAGGATGTCGTCTTACCAGCACCATTAGGGCCTAACAATCCGACAATTTCACCTTGCTTCACATCAAAGGAAACATGACTTACAACAGTCCTTTTACTATACTTCTTCACTAAATTCTCCGTACGAAGTACTATCCTATCCTCTTCCATATTCTCTTATTTTTGC
>Ga0172378_10004340_pt1 | contig 13307 bp, 14 predicted proteins | sample GrowelOW332metaG_FD_119755 | JGI IMG/M metagenome (GOLD analysis project Ga0172378, IMG submission 119755) | Groundwater microbial communities from an aquifer near a municipal landfill in Southern Ontario, Canada - Pumphouse #3_1 metaG | ecosystem: Environmental > Aquatic > Deep subsurface >...
TAAAATATATCCTAAACCTGAAGTATTACTCCATTTTATAACGAGAAAAGACGTTATCTTTATTTACAGGGAAAGGTTTTCGTTAAACCATTTCATAATTCTATTGAATAGTTGTTTGTTTGAATATACTTTTAATGAAATAAGATATAAAAATGACCACAAGAAATAATAAATTCCTTGTAGTCATTTTTTTTGTCTTTAGTATTATTTTAATTTGCTATTTTGCTTAAATGAAGTTTCAAAGGATGCAAAAATAGTGATTTATTCTTTCCATTATAAAAGGTAATGGTATCTTTTCCTTTTATATTTATAATAAGATTAATAACGCTATCATTCTTTGCGAAGGAAGTATATTTAATGGTTCCATCTTCATCTTTATTCCCAATTAATGAAAGCGTAGAATCATTAATATATAAATAATTTGGAGGCATAGAATCGAGCTGATTTGAGTCTAATGACAAATCAACTAATAAAAGCAACGGGTCTGTTGTTGCGTAAATATCTTTTTCAGTATATTTGTTTTCTTTGCTATCTATTTTATAAAGTCCGTTAATATTATGACTTTTTTGTTTAGTATTACAAGAAACAATGCATTGTAAAGCGATAATAATGCATAATATTTTAATTATATTTTTCATGATTCAAATTTATTTTCGAAATTCTATTTATTAATATTGTCTATCAAAATGGTTTTTTATAGAAAGAGAAAAATTACAAAATACTTTGTTCACTTATCCTGAAAACTTCGTTTTTATCCTCTATCTTATTCCATTTTATAACGAGAAAAGACGTTATCTTTACTGATAGGGAAAGGATTTTCATTAAACCAAACCATAAATCTATCAAATAAGGCCTTGTTTTGCGATATCCATATTCCAGCTTCATTGGTGTTACCATAACCAAATAGCCAATAATTATATGGCTCGAAGAAACCTAAATCGATTAGTTGTTTATGGTAATCGAATAATACGTTTTTAAATGTAGGACTTTCTCTTAAAAATATTTGTATAAACTTTTTGCGTATATCTATTAATGAGCTAAGGGTTATATTGTTTTTCCCGTAACAAGCTTTTAGCATTGCATTTTCGTAGTTTTCAGGGAAAAGATTAGGTCTTGTTTTACTATCAGAATAAACTATAGTAGGGTCGTTGAAATTTACCGATATCTGATTTACGTTAAATGTTATTTCGCTATGATAAGTGTCATATAGTTTCTTGCTGATTTCTTGTGATCTTACGGATCCTCTTTCTAAGTTCATAAATATTTCACCATACATAATTCCCCAAACCTCTTCTGAAGAGGAAAGGAAGATTTGTGATGCACGATAGTAATTTGATGCAAAACTTGGGTCTTGTTCTATTCCTTTTTCATAATAAAATAATGCTCCAATAAAATTGCTTCTTTTATATGCAATATTTCCTCTTTCCAAGAATAAACAACCAGCCTTAGGATGTTTATCAAATCCTTTGTCGTACGTTACTATTGCCATTGATTCATTTCCTGCTTCGTCGTAGGAGTTTCCTAAGAGTTGATAAACGTCAGCTGGACAATCGGATTGTTTGGTTAGGGGGTCAAGTATTTTTATTGCTTTTTGATATTCTTTCATTAAATAATATGTCCAAGCAAGTTCATATTTATATTTTAACTCTTTACTGGGACAGATTGCTAGTGCTTCTTTTAATAGTTCTTCCGCAACCCAATATTGATTATCCTCAATTTGAAGATGTGCTTGCTTAAGTTTTTCTTCTGCTTTTATGCAAACATCTGAGGGTTTTACAGCCGTTTTAATTTTTGTATCTTCTTTCTTAATTGGTTGTTTGCTCGTTGTTTTGGATTTTGCTTTGGATTTTGTTTGTGTTGAAGTCTTTGGGGTTTGAGCCAAGCAAACAAATGGAAATGTCAATACTACAATCAATATTAAAAGTCTTTTCATCTTTTTTATCTGTTTTTTTAGTTTCTTATCGGAATTTGCGGTAAAGTTAATAGTTTTATTTAAGTAGAGCTTTTGCCGTTTTTAGAATATTACTTTCAATATTAGCTACTTGTTTTTTTTGTGTTGAGGTCATCTTTGGCATTAAGCTATCTAGTTGTTTTTTATAGTCAACCGCTTTAGAAAAAATATCTCCTGCTTCCACAATTGCCTTAATGTTTCCTTTTTTTGCTTTATTTGCAACAGAAATATATTGTTTTGCCATCGAATCATAGTTTAATATCATATCACTAATACTATTTATAGACGACGCAACCTTGCTAGCAGACTTAAAAACGGAACATTGAGTGAAAATAATTGGGGAGGCTAGGAGCATAATTATAATGGTTAGAGTTGAAATTCTTTTATTAAACATAATCTTGTGTTTTAAATTTTATATTCTTTTTCAAGCTACAAATGTAAGTCTTTTTTATTTATTTTCTATCTTTGCCGAAATTAATATTGATTAAAAGAAAAATAGAAGTGGAAAGAGATAAAATTAAAACCTTATTGGAGCGTAGAACTATAAGAGAATATTCTGATAAAAAAATTAGCCCTGAAACCTTAAATAATTTGCTAGAGGCAGGAATAAGATCTTCAAACTGTGGGAATATGCAAATTTATTCAATTATTATAACTCAAGACCTAGAAAAGAAGAAAGAATTAAGGAAGTTTCATTTTGGACAAAAGATGATTGAAGAAGCACCTGTGGTTCTAACTATTTGTGCCGATCTGAATCGTTTTCATAAATGGTGTGTTCAAAGAGGAACTACAGTCGAATATGATAATTTCCTATGGCTCAATATTGGAACAATCGATGCCACAATTGTAACCCAATCAATTTCTATTGCTGCTGAGGAGTTAGGATTAGGAATTTGTTATATGGGAACGGTTAATTATATGGCAAAACAAATAGGGGAGTTCTTAAATCTTCCAAAATATGTTGTTCCAGTAACAACCATTACAATAGGTTACCCTGCTGAAGAACCTCCTCTAACCGAAAGGCTATCTCTTGAAGCAGTTGTTCATTACGAAACATATAAGGATTACAGTTCTGAAGACATTGATAGATTATATTTTCCTTTTGAAAGCTTAGAGCAATCAAAAAAATATTGCCAAGAAAGTAATAAGGAAAACCTTGCCAAAGTATTTACAGAATCTCGATATAAAGGAGAGGATAACCGTGCATTTTCAAGAGCCTATATAGATTTTATTTCTCAGCAAGGTTTTAATAGGAATGAATAAATAAGAACATGATGGGACATAATCATTTACATGGACATTCTCATAATCACTCTAGTGACGAGTCTTCAAAGAATATAATATTTGCATTTTTCTTAAATCTAGTATTTGCAATTATTGAACTTATTGGGGGCTTATTAACTAATAGCGTTGCTATACTTTCTGATTCGGTCCACGATTTTGGTGATTCCATTTCCCTTTTAATTGCATGGATGTTTCAAAAGAAATCAAAAAAAGGAAGAGATGCTAAATACTCCTATGGATACAAGAGGTTTTCATTGCTTGGCTCAGTCTTTCTTTCAGGAGTTCTCTTTGTAGGATCAATATTTATTTTTGTAGAAGCAGTACAAAGACTCTTTTCTCCACAAGAGGTAAATGCACAAGGAATGCTCTGGTTAGCAATTCTAGGAATTATAGTTAATGGAGGTGCAGCTCTAAGGGTAAAAAGAGGAAATACACTAAACGAAAGGGCCGTCTATATACATATCATAGAAGATGTCTTAGGCTGGGTAGGAGTCTTGGTTGTAAGTATAGTAATGCTATTTATAAATTTCCCAATCCTCGACCCAATCCTTTCGATTGCAATAACCATTTGGGTGTTATATAATGTATTTAACAACCTTAGGGATACTTTTAAGGTTCTCCTGCAAGCTGTTCCTGAGGATGTGGATGTAGAAAAACTGAAAAAGGATTTGGGAGAAATTGAAAACCTAATTTCAATTCACGATTTCCACTTATGGACTCAAGATGGTCTATCCCATGTTATGACTCTGCATGCAGTGGCTGACAAAGATGAGCTTGTAATTAAAGAAAAAATCAGAATGATTGCTCAAAACCACGAAATATCTCACGTAACTGTAGAGTTCGAGCCCTCTAATATTTCTTGCGAATATATAGAATGTAAGGACTAAAACTATTTTTAAAATCTATATTGAAGTCTTAGGGTGAATAAATTATCTTTTATATCTTGATTATAGCCATTATTTGAACTAGTTTCTTCTTTGGGATAAAAAAGCCATTTGATTTATGTGAATTATGATTATTTTCTATTGAAAACTAGTGTCTAAGTAGTTGTTCTTCCTCTAGTTTTTGTCGGAGTTTGTATTTGAGCATTTGCTTTAAGTTGGACAAAAAATAATGCTACTATTTAGTAATAATTATTTATTCTTCATTTTATTTCTTTTTTTTGAACAGGCAAATATTATGTTAAATAAGCAATAAATTAGTGTTTTATTCCTATTTATTATTGAATTAAATTTACAAATTAAAGAGATAAAGTCGTGAGTTTGGTATGTAAGAGAGGGAGGGAAGCGTGCCTTAGTTATCGGGATAAGGGTATCTAAGTAAGTAGGAAGGAAAGATTAATTTTTCTATATCGGCTATGTTTTCGGAAAATCTTTTGTAATTTTACATCCTCATTTACTAAAGTTTTATTTATATGAAATTTGAAGAATATTTCAATCCTATTGATATTGACGCTTTGGGCTTAGTGGTAAATCATCATCAAAGACGACTTAGCCTTACAATCCTTACTTACTGTGATAAGCAAAATTTCCCTGCTTTAGATAATATTGATATTGCAATTATTGGAGTTGGAGAAGAAAGAAACGCCTTCAATAATAGCGGTTGCTCATTAGCCCCAAACCAAATCAGAAAATATTTATATAATCTATTCCCTCACGCAAAGGAAGCTAAGATTGCTGACTGTGGGAATTTAATTATTGGAAATCAAATAGAAGACACCTATACTGCATTAGCTGATGTTGTAGCAGAGCTTCTTCATTTGCATATAATACCTATTATTTTGGGAGGTTCACAGGACATTACCCTTGCCAATTATAGGGGATATGAAAATATTGGACAGATAATTAATGCCTTTACAATAGATAGTTCGATCGATATTTCTGCTGACACTGAGGAGTTTAATTCAAAAGCGTATATTACTTCTATGTTTTGTCGTGAGCCAAATTATCTTTTCAACTACACACATGTAGGATACCAAGAATATTTTGTTGAAAGGGATATTCTAAGTCTAATGGACAAACTTTATTTTGAATGTTATAGGGTTGGGGCTATCCAAGAAAACTTAGACAATGTAGAACCTTTGGTTAGGAATGCGGATATGATTTCGGTTGATATTTCTGCTGTTCGTCAGAGTGATGCCCCTGCAAATGGGAATCCATCTCCCCATGGGCTTTATGGACACGAGCTTTGTAAGCTTGTTCGTTATGCTGGTATGAGTGATAAATGTAGTTCGATAGGGTTTTATGAAATGAATCCACTCTTTGACAATAATGGACAAACTGCCCATATGGTTGCTCATGCGATTTGGTATTTTATTGATGGTTTCCTTTGGCGTAAGAAAGACTTCCCTTATAAGGAGAAAGAAAGCTATAAGAAATTCTTTGTTTCAATAAACGATAATTCCCATACTATAATTTTTTATAAGAGTAAGAAAAGTGAGCGTTGGTGGATGGAAGTTCCTTGTACGAAAGACAAGATGATAAAATATGAAAGGCATTATCTAATCCCTTGTACATACGAAGACTACCAAACAGCTCTCAATAACGAGATGCCAGACCGGTGGTTAATGGCATATAATAAAATAATGATATGAGTAAGATTTTGGTTATTGACGATGAAAAGTCAATCCGCTCTTCCCTTAAAGATATTATAGAATACGAAGATCATATTGTGGAAGAGGCAGCTGATGGAATGGAGGCTCTTTCTATGATTGAGAAAAATGATTATGAGCTAATTTTCTGCGATATCAAGATGCCAAAGATGGATGGGGTGGAAGTGCTGGAAAAAGCTCTTAAATTAAAAGACCTAAATATTTGCATGATATCTGGACATGGTACAATTTCAACTGCTGTAGAGTGTTTGAAAAAAGGAGCTATTGATTATATTGAAAAACCTATCGATCTAAATAGGTTATTAAAGGTCTTAAGTGATAATCTTTCTTCTTCGGAGATTGAAAAATTAAAGACTAAATCAGAGAATCAAAAATCAAAAATCAATAAAATCAATCTCTTATTTTCCAAAACTTCAAATATGATTGGCAAAAGCCAAATTATGAAAGAGATGTATTCATTTATTGAAAAAGTTGGAGTAACCGATGCAAGGATACTAATAACTGGAGCCAATGGAACTGGTAAAGAATTAGTTGCGAAGGCAATTCATAATATTAGTCAAAGGGCAAAGAAGAGCTTTGTTGAGGTCAACTGTGCTGCTATCCCTTCAGAGCTTATTGAGAGTGAGTTGTTCGGTCATGAAAAGGGAGCTTTTACATCAGCAATTAAGCAACGAAAAGGAAATTTTGAGCTTGCAGATGGGGGAAGTCTTTTTTTAGATGAGATAGGTGATATGAGTCTATCGGCACAAGCAAAAGTGTTAAGGGCATTACAAGAGAATAAGATAACTAGAGTTGGAGGAGAGAAAGATATTGCGGTGGATGTTAGGGTTATTGCAGCAACTAATAAGAACTTAAAGGTAGAGATAGAAAAGGGAAACTTTAGGGAAGACCTATATCACCGTCTTTCGGTAATTGTGATTAAGGTTCCAGACCTAAGAGAGAGAATTGAGGATATTCCATTGCTTATAGATTATTTCTTAGATACTTATTCCTCCGAAATGAATATCGAAAAACCAAAGATAAACGCAAAGGCAATAAAAAAACTTCAATCAATGGCTTGGACAGGAAATGTTAGGGAGTTGAAGAATGTAACTGAACGTTTAGCAATTCTTTGTGAGGGAGAAATTACTGATAAGGATATTGAGAAATACACTTAATAAAACGCTTTCTATTAATAGAAAAAAAAAGAAGAATTAATAAATGATACATTACGATAAATTTACATTAGACAATGGATTAAGAGTTATTGTTCACAAAGACAAGAACACTCCATTAGTTGCAATAAATCTCTTATATGCTGTTGGCTCTAAGGACGAGAATGAAGAAAAGACAGGATTTGCTCACCTTTTTGAACATTTAATGTTTGGAGGGAGTAAGAATTATCCGGATTTTGATATGATAGTTGAAGAGAGAGGAGGCGAGTTAAATGCTTTTACCTGTAACGATTACACTAATTACTATATAAGTATGCCTCTTAGTGAGCTTGAAATAGGTTTAAAATTAGAGAGTGATAGGATGACAAATCTTATTATGTCTCAAAAGAGTTTGGATACACAAAAGAATGTTGTTATTGAGGAATACAAACAAAGATACCTTAATCAACCTTATGGAGATGTTTGGTTATTGCTTCGTGAACTTTCCTATACAACTCACCCTTATAAGTGGAACACTATAGGAAAAGATATTTCACATATTGAAGATGCAAATTTGGATGACGTAAAAGCTTTTTATAAGAAATTTTATGTTCCAAATAATGCAATTTTATGTATTGCTGGAAATGTGGAGCTTGAAAATATAAAATTTTTATGCGAAAAACATTTTTCATATATTGAAAAAGGAGAGGAAATTACTAGAAAGAATATCGTAGAACCAAAACAAAATAAGTCAAGAGAGCTAATGGTTGAGAGGGATGTTCCTCAAGATGTAATTTTTATTACTTATCCTATGAGTACTCGCCTTGAAAAAGGATATTATGCCTTTGATCTACTTTCAGATATCCTATCCAATGGGCGTTCTTCCCGACTTTATAATAATTTAGTTAAGGAAAAACAAATTTTTACGGAGGTTAATGCTTTTATTAGTGGAGATGCTGATAATGGATTATTTATTCTAACAGGTAAATATAGGGATGGTATTAGTATGAAAGAGGGTAGGGATGCTCTTTTGGAGGAATTGCGAAATATTAGTTATGAAGAAATCCTTGAAGATGAGTTTCAAAAGGTTAAGAATAAGTTTGAATCCACTATGACCTTCTCTCAAATTAAGACTTTAGAGAGAGCAATGAACCTATGTTATTTTGAGTTTTTGGGAGATATTGATCAGGTAAATAAGGAGGTTGATTCCTACCAAGCATTAACAGTTGACTATATTCAAAACCTTGCAAGGCAAACATTTATTGAAGAAAAATCTAATACATTATTTTATGAAGCAAAGAAAAAATAACCTTATACCGATGATTTCTATCACGGTGCTTTTCTTTATGTGGGGTTTTATAACATCGCTCAACGATATCCTTATTCCTTATTTCAAAGCTGCGTATAGCTTATCTCATTTCAAGGCAAATATTGTTCAATTGGCTTTCTTTATTGCTTATTTCTTTGGATCCTTAGGCTTTTTCTTCTTAGCCAAAAAAGGACTTGACCCCATTCATAAATATGGTTATAAATCTACTTTGGAGATAGGACTATATATTGCAGCTATTGCTTGTATCTTTTTCTCATTTGCTGCCAAATTAAATTTAGGTTTTGGCTTCTTCCTCTCAGCTCTTTTTTTATTAGGTATTGGACTTACATTTCTTCAAGTTGCTGCCAATCCTTTTGTTGCTATGCTTGGCAATCCTGATACTGCCTCTAGTAGATTAAATCTTTCTCAGGCATTCAACTCTCTAGGTACTACGCTTGGACCAGCTTTGGGCGGTTATTTTATTTTTACATTATTCATAGAGGATGCAAAAGGTGTTTTGGCGGTTCAAACACCTTATATGATATTAGGTATTTTACTTGGCTTACTAGCAATCTTTATTAGATTATCTAAGATAGAAGAACCTGTAAATAAAAAGAACTCTACCTCTTCAAAGGAATCAATATTTAAGTATCCATATGTTTGGTTAGGTGCTTTAGGAGTCTTTTTCTATGTTGGGGCTGAGGTTTCGGTAGGTAGTAATTTAGTTTCTTACTTAACTGAGGTTTCAATTGGTAAAATCTCAGCAAATACTGCTAGTAGCTATCTTTCTTATTATTGGGGAGGGGCTATGATTGGTCGTTTCTTGGGTGCTGTTTCTTTAAGTAAGATAAAATCTCATTTAAAGGTTATATATATGTTGTTATTAGCAGTAATAAGTTTTGGAATTATCTTTATTGTTAATTTTTCTCTACATTCCCTAACCATAAATGAGGTTTGGTATTTCCTAGCTTTTATGCTTCTTAATTTCTTTTTCTTCTACCTTGGCAAATCTAAACCAGCACGTTCACTAGCTATATTTGCAATTGTGAATAGTGTATTATTACTGATTGGAATGAATATATTTGGCAATTTTGGTTATTGGTCTATATGGGCACTTCTAGCAATAGGTCTTTTCAATTCCATAATGTGGTCCAATGTATTTACTCTTGCAATCGATAAATTAGGAGATAAGACTGCTGAGGCTTCATCAATACTTATTATGATGATATTAGGTGGTGCTATTCTTCCTCCTCTACAAGGTTTGCTTGCAGATAACACTTCAATTGAGCTTTCATTTATTGTTCCACTTTTTGGATATTTATATCTAATATTTTATGGTATAAAGGGATATTCAATTGGTAAAAAATCTATTTAATAAGAGAATAGAACTTATGGAATACCTAATTCTTAAGAAGGAAATAAAAACGCCACTAGGAGATATGCTCTGCCTTGCATCTGATAAAGGAATAATGTTTTTGGAGTTTCTGGATAAGAAAAACTATAAGGAGCTTGATTATAAGGAAAAAACTATTGAAAATAATATGGACTCAAAAGCATACAGTTTTATTGAGAGATTAGAAATTCAATTAGGAGAGTATTTTTCTGGAACGAGAAGAGAGTTTAGCCTTCCATTAGTAATGACAGGTACTAATTTTCAAAAAAATGTTTGGGAGGAATTATTGAAAATCTCTTATGGTAAAACAATTTCATATAAGGATGAAGCGTATAACCTTGGGAATAATAAGGCTTATAGGGCTGTTGCTAATGCTAATGGACGAAATCACATTGCAATATTAATCCCTTGTCATAGGGTTATTGCAAGTGATGGTTCATTGGGTGGATATTCAGGAGGATTAGAGAAAAAAGAATTTCTTTTAGCCTTAGAAAAGAAGTGATTACACATTTTCAAGAGGTATTATTACTCTATTAGTTTGATATTTGAAAAAAACATCTAATTTTGCATTTATAATAAGAACTAAATTTTTTAATTATTAAATGTAAGGTTTTGAAAAAAGCAATGTCTTAATAAACACACAATAAATAATTAGTTATTAAACAAACACAAAAAAGTATGAAAAAATTAATTTTATTAGTCTTTGCATTTGCAATTGTTTCTCTTGGTTCAGTTCAAGCACAAACTCCTGTTAAAAAAGCTGTTAAGCACGAATGTAGTGAAACTAAGAAAGACAAAGATCACAAAAAAGATGCAGGTTGTTGTTCCGGTAAAGATGGTAAGCAAGTTGCTAAAAAAGATCACGAATGTTGCCAAGATAAGGCTGCAAAAGATGGTAAAAAGCATGATTGTTGCCAAGATAAAGTTGCAACAGATAAATCTGTAAAACCTGTAAAACAAGCTGTAAAGAAATAATAACCTTAAGTTATATATAATTTGCAAAACTAATAAAGCAGGGTTTGAAACATAGTCCTGCTTTATCTTTAACTATTTATGAACGACATAGAAATTGCGAAAGAAATAGCCTTAGGTAATCAAATAGTATTTGAAGACTTTTTTAATCAACATAAATTGAAGGTTATGAACTTATGCTATGGTATGACTCATAATAGTGATTGTGCTGAGGATTTGGTACAAGATATTTTTATAGAGATTTATTCTTCTGCAAAAAACTTTCAAGGCAAATCAAAACTTTCAACTTGGCTCTATAGAATTGCTTTTAATAAAACGGTAAACTATCTTAGAAAAGAAAAGATCAAGAAATTATTTGTAAATTTTGAAACCTCAAAACATAACCTCCAATCAGATAATAGAGCAGATTTTTCACTTGAAGAAAAAGAAAAAATAGAAACCTTGCATAAGGTTATTGACAAATTACCGTCTAAACAAAAACAAGCAATAATTCTATTTGTCTATGATGAACTTCCTCAAAAAGAGATTGCAGAAATAATGAATTGCTCATTGGCTTCAGTTGAGGTTTTAATTCACAGAGCCAAGAAATTAATAAAAAACAAAACAGATATAATATATGGAAACGCTATTGAAAAAGGATAGAATTGAAGAAGTTAATCCTTTTCTATTCCAAAAAATTCAAACAAAAGTTAATGACGATCAATGCGTAAGGTTTATTCCTTCTTGGGGATTGAATGCATTAAGATTAAGTATAATTACATTAGCCTTACTAACGGGGTTCAATATCTATTCAACATATAATACTAAGTCTAATGTGTCTCCAATTGTAGAGAGTAATTCTTATAAGCAATTTGTTGAAGATTATCATTTTGAAGCCTTGTCAAGTCTTTATCCTGTTGAACTTTTAACTAAAGAATAGATTATGAAGAAAAAATATTTTATAACATTAATAACAATAGTTATTGTTCTCTTGGTAGTTAATATTTTCTTTTTAGTTAATAATAGAGGATGTTCTTGCAATCAAAACACAAAGCAAGAAACAGAAAACGATAAATGTGATTGCTATGTATCTCAAAAACTTGAATTAGATAAAGAGCAATCGGCAAAATATGAAATAATAAAGAAAACTCATCAAATAATTGCATTAAGAGCTGTAGATAGTCTGCATATTAGCCAAGAAAAATTAATGGATTATCTTGCTTCAAATAGTGATTCTTCTAAGATAGCTGAATTGGAAAACAAGATAACACAAGCTCAGAAGATACTTCTTCGTCAGCATATTGAACAATATCAAGACTTAAAGGCAATTCTTAAACCAGATCAAGTTTGGCCAATGAATAAATTATTTAAAGATCTATTTGTATGTAAGCCAAGTTGTGAACATAATCATGAGGGTTGTTCATCTGTTACAAAATAATGCTCTTTAATTTTTGAAGCTATATAGTTTAAACCTTGGATTTATTTTAAGATATAGTCCAAAAGAAAAGTCTGCATAGTCATTACTAATTATTTTTCCATAATCCGTTCTAAATCCTGTGAAAGGGAAATAATATATACAGTCAAATTCAATTCCTAACGAGTAGTTAGGCTTTTTCTTGTAGGTATATTCCAAATGAGAATATATATTTCGAATTCTATTGAAAACCATATTCTCGGTTGATGTTGATGCGTTTATGAAGTGAGGTGATCCGAAAATTGACATAAAGTCTTCACCAATCCAATAAGAAATATTAAATCGAAGATCTTTCACCCCTATTCCAAGCTTTGAATAAATTCCATATCCCTTTTTGTAAGGACTATTTGAACCAGCATTTTCCTTAAATCCAGCATATGAGAATTCCAAATTCATATAGTCAATTATCTTATCTGCCTTATAATTAAAGCCAATTCCTCCTGCATAATTTATCCATGTTTGTTGTGAATAAGGGGAAATGTTTTCTAATTCTCCTCCCTTATGTTGTGCAATAAATTGAATAGGGGAATATACTTGAAACTTATTATCTGGGTTTATTTTAGTAGAAGTTGAGTAACCAAATGTAAAAACTTCTACATGGGAATCACTTCTAAAAATAAAACTTTGCCAATTAATCCAAAGGTCAGAATTGAAATACTTAGAATCAAATAAGACTTGAACTCCTGTTTCTGGGTCGGAACTAAGAAATAATTCAGGATTATATAATGGGAGAATTAGATTGTGGGAATTATTAATATACAGGTTGCCAAAAACAAAATTGAGATTTTCTTTTATCATAATTTGAGCTCTAAAATAAGGCAAAAGATGAAATCCTTTCTGATAATCATTAGCTTCCCAAATAGGTATATCTAAATAAGAATAGCACGGATAGTTATTTGCCCCCCAGTATCGAAGCAAACTTAAACCGCCCTCAATTAGTATGTTATTATCTAATACTAAGGAGAGCTTTGGTGTTAATTTAAAACCTGGGAGAGTATAACCACTAATTTTTTCGGATGAAAACTCATTATCTTTAAAAAAGTTTAAGTTTTCAATTTCAAGATAGAGCTTTTTATTACCAAGAGAATCAATGTTAGGATTCTTATATACCATATTATTTACTTGACCAAAGCTTAAAAAAGATATAAAGAGAATGGAAGTAAAAATCAAATATCTAATTTTCTTTCTCATATAGATTAAA
>Ga0172378_10004343_pt1 | contig 13301 bp, 12 predicted proteins | sample GrowelOW332metaG_FD_119755 | JGI IMG/M metagenome (GOLD analysis project Ga0172378, IMG submission 119755) | Groundwater microbial communities from an aquifer near a municipal landfill in Southern Ontario, Canada - Pumphouse #3_1 metaG | ecosystem: Environmental > Aquatic > Deep subsurface >...
ATGGCTTCATATCTATACATTGATGAGAGACAAGCTGAGCTGCATCCACATGAATTTTAGCTCCGTACCTATGAGCCAGCTCTGCAAGCTTATATATTGGATTAATATATCCGGTTACATTAGAAGCAGCAGTAACCGTGATCAGGGAAACCTTACCGCTCCATTTAACAAGCTTTTCCTCCAGGTCCTCTATTAATAATCGGCCTGACTTATCAATTTCAATATAATCCACAATAAACTTATCCCTCCAGGGCAGGTCATTTGCGGCATGTTCCATCCAGGTCGATATAACCATATTTTTTTCACTTTTTTTCTGAGCAAGCACATGAGCCAGGATATTTATTGAATCAGTTGTATTTTTTGTATAAATAACTATATCTCTTTCTTTATCAGCGTTTACAAAGCTTTTAATAATGTTTTTACCATGCTCATATATGTTTGTAGACAGTACTGATTTATAACCAGCTCCCCTGTGGACAGAGGAATACCAGAAAGCAAATCTATTAATCTCTTCAATAACCGACGCAAAGGGGGGAGTGGTAGCTGCATTATCAAAATTAATAATTCTTCTATATAATCCGTTTAGAAGCGGAATTTTAGTATCTGCTCCCACTACCAATTTTCTATAAGGATTAAAACTGCTTATAGTTTGCATTTTATAACTCCTATATAATCTATATTATATTTATATTCATTTTTATTATATTTGGTATCAAATGCTTTTTAAGTTTAGCCCTGTCCCCAACCTTAAATAAAATAAAAAAAGACTTAATATGCAAATACTAAGTCTTTTAAAATAATGCCGCTATAAACTTTCCATAGCATTTTTTGCCTAATTTGAATCTTTAAGTATTGCCCGGGCAACTCCGATTAAATCTGCTTTGTCATCTGATAAAATTTCTTCTGCAGCTTGAACCTCTGTTATTCCTCCTGCAACTATAACAGGGATTGATACAGCTTCCTTTATTGCTTTAGACAGAGGTGTAAAACTATGGCCGGCAAGAGAGTATCTGCAAAATCCTCCTGAAATATCAAGCATATCAAGGCCAGCCTTTTTAAATTCTGCTGCAGCTAAAATACTATCTTTTATAGTGATGCCGCCCTCCATATAATCTGAAGCACCAAAGCGAAGAAGTATTGGGTAGTCCCGGCCTACGCTGCTTCTGACTTCCTTAATAATATCCAAATGAAGTTTAATTCTCCCAAGTAAATTACCGCCGTATTCATCAGATCCTTTATTGGTAATAGGTGACATAAATTGATTTAAAATATATCCGTGAGCTCCGTGGATCTCAACTCCATCAAAACCTGCAGCCTTAACCTTTAGAGCTGCATTTTTAAACTGGTTTATTATATCTTTAATTTCCTCTAAGCTGAGCTCTTTTGGAACAGTATCGCTTTTAAATGGGTTGGGTACTGCAGATGGACTCACTACATATAAACCAGTTATTGCTTTGCCGGCTGCGCTGCCCGCATGATTAATCTGCATAACAGCTTTTGAACCATTTTTATGAATTATATTTGCTAAATCCTATAATTTTCCTATATTATTTATGTTATACCTATTTATAGTGAAAATAAATAGGCATCATAATGGAACAGAAATATTAGCATGCTTTGACATAATTTAAGAAAAACATTAAAATTAATATGAACTGTAAAAGTTAGGATTTAACGATGACCTTCATGTTAACTTAAATATTTAACTATGAACTTCTTTAAAAAAATATTTGTTAACGAAATAATAAAGGAGGCAAATAAATGAAAGCATTAGGAATTTCATTTAGCTCAAGACAAAACGGTAATTGTGCCAATTGTGCCAAGTATTGTTTAGAAGGATTCAAAAATGAAAGCTATGAAACTGAAGCAATAAATATCTATAGTTATAACATAAGCCCGTGCAGTGACTGTGATTACATTTGTTTCCGCAATAAATGTCCAAAACAGGATGACATGGACATAATAATAAACAGATGTATTGAATCAGATATTATTATACTGGCTTTGCCCACATATAGAGGACATTTGCCATCATCATATTTTACTTTTTCTGAAAGGCTGCAGGGATATTTCAAAACTGATAAAAGCTATGAGGATGATTTCTTAAAGAAAATAAATATAATATTAATAGGCAATCTTTCTTCAGGTGGAGATATGGCACTTCATGAAGCACTTTATGGGTTTTTAAACAGAGAATTCTATCCTGAAACGATTCTGCTTTCTTCAAGAGATTATGACAGAAAATCAATAAATGGAGACCTTATCGATGATGATTTAGTAAAAGGAAGGCTGGATAAATTCATTCAAAAAATCATCAAAAGGGCAGAATAGAGAGATAAACATAGTTTTTTTAATATTTTTGGCATATGATTATACCATAGTGAAATCAATGCTAAAATATGTATATATATAGAAGAAAGGAATAGAATTTATGATATCAAGAAGTAAAATTACAGTAAGATATGCAGAAACAGACAAGATGGGAATCGCTCATCATGCAAATTATCCTATCTGGTATGAGGTGGCTCGGACAGATCTAATTAAGAAGATCGGTATGACTTATACTGAAATGGAAAATATGGGAGTTGGAGTTCCTCTTGTAGAGCTGCAGTGCAGATATATGGGCGCAGCTTACTATGAGGATGAGTTAACCGTAGAGGCTAAGGTTTCAAAGGTTACACCTGTAAAACTGGAATTTGAATATGAAATATATAAAAATGGAAATGAGAAACCGATAAATACCGGACGAACGCTTCATGCTTTGGTAAATAAGGACTTAAGGCCGGTAAATGTGAAAAAGAATTACCCTGATTTATATCAAAAGCTGGAAGCAGCTTTGGAAGAACCTACTAAAGAATAAAAGTGTGTACCCAATAGTTGCCTGTAACAGGCGATTTTTCTTGAATTATATACATAGACAGTATAATATTGTAAGTAGGATTGCTAGTTAATTAAGGGGGAGATTAGGATGGGAACTCACAAAAGAAGATTTGGCGACAGAAATGACGGCAGACTTATCAGAACATTAGATCCTTTTTTTAAAATAATACCATACATTATGAGGACAAGAATTGATGCACAAACCTATTATGATGATAAAATAGAATTTGATAATATTGAAGAATACATAAGAGCAAAAAGAAACGCAGGTATTAAGAATATTGGTTTTCTTCATGTAATAATAGCGGTGCTTGTAAGAACACTATCGCAAAAGCCTGGGCTCAACAGATTTATAGCAGGCCAGAGGATTTATGCCAGAAATGAAATTTTAATTTCATTAGCTGTAAAGAAGAAGCTGCATCCGGACAGCCCTGAGACTACTATAAAATTAAAATTTAACCCGGAGGATACGATCTTTGATGTGGTTGAAAAGCTTAATGCTGCAATAGCTGAGAATAAAAAAATTGATAATTCTAATGATACGGACAAGATTGCTAAGCTTATTATGTACTGCCCCGGATTTATAGTTAAATTTCTTATATGGACAATAAGGGTACTTGATTATCACAGATTAATGCCAATGGCTCTTAATGAGTTAAGTCCTTTTCATACCAGCGCATTTGTCACTGATTTAGGATCAATTGGTATACAGCCTGTATTTCACCATTTGTATGAGTTTGGAACTACCTCCATATTTGTAGCTTTTGGTGCAAAAGTAAAGCAAAGGGTTATAGATAAGGAAAATAATATAGTTGAGAGAAAATATATTAACATCAAGGCTGTAACTGATGAGCGAATAGTAGACGGGTATTACTTTGCAAGTTCCTTTAAGCTTCTCAGAAATTTGATGCAGCATCCTGAAAGTCTTGAATTGCCTCCGGAAAAGGTATATGAGGACATAATGTAAATTTATTTCACTGCTAGAAAAATAAAAGCCATGTTGTGGCTTTTATTTTTTATTTGTTATACTGTATATTATACTAGTAAAGTGCAATAATCTTAATATCAGGAAATTTACCGATATAAATTATTGACTAAATTTGGAGGCAAAATTATGGAAACATCTATTCAGGTTCTTAAAAAATATTTTGGATATGACTCCTTCAGAGCGGGCCAACAGAAAATAATAGACAGCATTCTAGGAGGATCAGATACCTTTGCGGTTATGCCCACAGGTGCCGGAAAGTCAATCTGCTATCAGGTTCCTGCCATGCTTTTCTCAGGAATTACTATTGTTATTTCTCCTCTGATTTCACTTATGAAAGATCAGGTAGATACCCTTTCTAGCATCGGGATTCCGGCCTCATTTATAAATAGTTCATTAAGTAATATGGAAGTTCAAAACAGGATTGAAAGAGCAGCCAGAGGGGATTATAAATTAATATATGTAGCTCCTGAAAGGTTTGAAGCAGGCAGCTTTTTAGAACTGACAAGAAGCCTCTGCATATCATTTATTGCCATAGACGAAGCTCACTGCGTCTCACAATGGGGGCACGATTTCAGACCGGGGTACAGAAACATACCTGGCTTTATAGAAAGTATAAAATCAAACCCTGTTGTAGGAGCATTTACAGCTACGGCAACTGAAAATGTAAGGATTGACGTAATAAACCTGTTGAAACTTAAAAATCCAAATGTATTTGTAACCGGATTTAACAGGGAGAATCTGACTTTTTCCGTAATCAGAGATGAAAATAAAACAGATTTTCTGCTGAAGTATATAAATAATAATAAAGGGAAATCCGGGATAATATATGCTGCCACAAGGAAAGAAGTGGATAATCTGCATTCTATTCTTACGAAAAAGGGATTTCTGGTTGGAAAATATCATGCTGGGATGAATGAGAAGGACAGGATAGAAAATCAGGATGATTTCATATACGATAATAAACATATAATAATTGCTACAAATGCATTTGGAATGGGGATAGACAAATCAAATGTAAGGTATGTAATTCATTATAATATGCCTAGAAATATAGAAAGCTATTACCAGGAGGCGGGACGTGCGGGAAGAGACGGCGAGGCCTCAGAGTGCATTCTACTTTTCTCTGCCCAGGACGTATTCATTCAGAAATTTCTTTTAGAACAGACGCTCTTAAATCCTGACAGAAAAAATAACGAATACAAAAAGCTGCAGAACATGGTTGATTACTGCCATACTGACAGATGTTTAAGGCAGTACATTCTGAAGTATTTTGGTGAAGAAAACGTGCCTGATAACTGTGGAAATTGCAGCAGCTGCAATAACGATATAGATTTGGCGGACGTTACACAAGAAGCCAAGATGGTATTTTCCTGTATACTTAGAATGAAGCAAAGGTTTGGTATCGGGTTGGTAGGAGAAGTACTTAAGGGTTCTAAAAATAAAAAAGTATTAGAACTTGGATTTAATAGCCTATCTACCTATGGCCTTTTAAAAACTTATAATTTAAAACAGATAAAGGATTTAATAAATGTTTTCATAGCAGAAAATTATCTTTCTCTTACAGAAGGAGAATTCCCTGTGGTCAGGTTAACAGAGAAGGGTATTTCTGTTTTGAAATTAGAAGAGAAGGTATTTCAAAGAATTACAAAGCATAATGTAAAAGTGAATACTGATAATGGACTTTTTGAAGTATTAAGATCTCTCAGAAAAGAAATAGCTGAAAAAGAAAAGGTACCTCCATATATAATATTTGCTGATTCTGCTATTAATGAAATGTGTAAGTATCTCCCAAAGGATGAAGAACAATTAAGTAAAATTAAAGGAGTAGGGGAGATAAAACTAAAAAAGTATGGAGAAGTATTTATAAATGCAATAAAAGACTATGCAGGCAGCAGTGCCTCTGAGCCTGCAATACCAGCAGAAACTGAGGAAATAAAGAGCCATATAGAAACATATAATATGCTCCAAAATGGTATGCCTCTGGAGCAGATTTCAAAGGAAAGAAACCTTAAAATGCTTACAGTTCAGGATCATATAATAAGGTGTGCCGCAGAAGGCTATAAGGTGGACTGGAGTTTGTTTATAAAACCTGGACATGAGGAAATTATACTAAATGCAGTTAATGATATAGGCTCCTCTAAGTTAAAACCTATAAAAGAAGCCCTTCCCCCTCAAATTGACTATATGGAAATAAAATCTGTTATATGCAAGCATAAACTTTAATATAAAACAGGCGGCTCATCGGCCGCCTTAATTTTTGATAACATCCCAGATTTCATCCGGACTTTTAATACATATTTTGCATCAGTAATACCATTAGATGATTTAGCTCCCCATAAAGCTAAAGCGAAATCAATTCCGGCACTATTGGCACACTTCATATCATATATGGTGTCTCCTATATATAATGTAGAGGAGGGAGAAACTTTGCTTATTTCAAGAAACTCAAGAAGGGGCTCCGGTTCCGGCTTGTGCTTTTCTGTATCATCAGCAGAAGTTATTGCCCTCATATATTTTTGAAGACCGAAAGGGAAAAAATCGTTCTCCAGTTCCACCAGCGTTCTTGAAGTAACAATACCGGTATAAATTCCTGCACCCTTAAGTCTAATCAGATTTCTCTCTATTCCATCATAAACTTTAACAAGATGGGAGTAGTCCTCTCCATATTTAATCCAGTTCTTATTAGCTTTAGCTATATTTTTTATTCCCAGCTTACTGAGTGCTGCTGCACCTGTGATGCCAAGAGCAAATCTAAGCTTATCTAAATCAATATACTGTTTTAATTCCTCTTTTACCACTCTTTGCAGAGAAGCTAATATTCCTTCTTCCGTATCAATAAGAGTTCCATCAACATCAAATATTACGCATTCATACATAAAATAACCCCTCTAATATATTAATATAAAAATTGCAGCTAAATTTCTTTAGCTACAATTTAAATTATAGAAAGTCTTAAGTAACGCCAGCTTAAGCTATAACGCCTTAAGAGCTTACATAACATTAAGTATTAATAAGCTTAATATTTGAATTAATAAGCTTAATTGTTAAATATGCCATTCCAGTGAGAAAATCTTTTCTTGAATCTTTAGATAAGATAATCTCCGGGATGATATTGTCAGCCATATATTTATTGCTGCACTTTTTTATATCGTCCGTCAGATTATTCCTGAATTTTTCTCCGCCAATTACAATGAATTTTGGATTTATAACACAATTTATAATTGCCAAAACCTGGGATACTAAATCAATGTAAGTTATGTCATCTATGTCATCATTTAATATGCGCTCAAGATGTCCTTTATGTCCAATGGGAATAAAGCCGATTTCACCGGCAAAATTACTTTCTCCGTGAATAAGATTCCCATCTGTAATTATTCCGGCTCCTATACCATTTTTAGAAAAACGTATATAAATCATATTTAAATCGTTTTTGCTGCTTATATTCATTTCTTTGCTGTAATTCAAACTAAAGCCTAAGGCAGCAGCATTTAAATCATTTTCAAGTATAACAGGAATATTGTATTTTTTTTCTATATATTCTCCGATATTGTATTTTTCCCAGCCGCTAAGCTCCCTGCCTGCAAAATAGCTTCCGTTTTCAACTACGCCGGGAACACCGATGCCAATTGCCTTTATAGGATATTTACTAAGGATAGTATCTATAAAATCTTCAAAAATTACCTGAAAATCATCTTCTATGATTGGAGTAGTGCTGTCCTTTATTACATTTTCCAAAGGATCGACTACCAGATAGTTTAAATTATTACCTCTGAGATAAAAAGACAAAGCTAAATTATCGTTTAAATTAAGGGCGTATATTTCTGCTCTTCTGCCGCCGCTGGACTCATCAAAGCCCAGGCTTACTATTTCAGAGTTTTTAAACAGCTGATTTAAAAGAGTTCTGACGGTGGTAGCGCTGATGCCGGTACTTTCAGATATTTCAGCCTTTGTAGCTGACCCTTTTTCCTTTAATATCTGTTTTATTAGTCCACTGTTTACTTTTTTCATAACCTGAGGCTTACCTGATAGATTATCCATATACTCACACCCTTTGAAACTTATATCGGAAACTTATAAAAGTATCTGATATAAGCATATCATCTTTTTATTACAAATGCAATAAAAAAGAGGACCTACCAAAAAATGATAGGTCCTGGGATTTAATTTTTAAGCTGAAAGCTTTTGTGAAGTTTCTTCTTTTGTTAGCAGCTTCTTGAAACAGGATATGGTAACAAGAATGCCGAGAGTTACAAGAAGAATTGCAAATATCAGCTGCAGGCCATCTGTCATTATAACAAAATTATGAGTTACAAACAGCTTTGTCAGTATTTTAATAAGAGCCTGAGTCAGTGCAGTAAATGTAACTGTCAGCATTATGCACATAGGTACCCAAAGCATGAAGCCGGACCTTCCTGTGGTTTTAAGGAAAACCGAAAGTGCAATAAGTACTAATGCTGAAAGCAGCTGGTTAGCTGAACCAAACAGCGGCCATACATTATTATAGCCTCCCTTTGAAAGGAGATATCCTACTACAAGAGTTAGAACAGTTGAAAAATACTTATTTGTCATCAGCTTTTTAATAGGAGAAAGCTTGCTTCTGTCTAATGACCCATCAAGGAAAAATTCCTCAAAGGACATACGGCCAATACGTGCAACAGAATCAAGTGATGTTAAAGCCAGAGCTGAAACGCACATGGTCATAATACAGACTGCAACGTATTTAGGAATTCCAAGCAGTGATAGGAATCCTGCTATTGCTGAGGCAAACAGTGAAAAAGGTGTCCCTGCTGGTATTTTTCCGCCTACTGCAAGAGAACCTACAGCAACTAAAGCTATTACTGCAAGAAGTGATTCAATAAGCATAGCTCCAAAACCAATTCCCAGCATGTCTTTCTCATTTTGAACCTGCTTTGAGGAGGTACCGGAAGAAACAAGGCTGTGAAAACCGGATACAGCTCCGCAGGCAATTGTTACAAATAGTGTTGGGAAAAGAGCTTTGCCTCCCACATTGAAACCATTAAAGGCAGCCAGGTTCATTGTAGGTCTGGCAACTATTACTCCTAAAACAGCTCCAACAATCATACCGATAAGCAGGAAGGAACTTAAATAATCTCTTGGCTGCATTAAAAGCCACATAGGTGTAATGGAAGCAAGAAATAAATAAATAAAAACAATTATAATCCAGGTTGGTTTGCTGAAATAAAGGGGAAAACTAATCCCAACTGTCAGCATTAATAATAAAAGAATAATTCCGATAATGGCTTCCAGCTTCTGACTTGGCTTTTTATATCTGATAAACAGACCAAATAGTACTGCCACTACAATATAAAGCATTGATATGGAAGCTGCTGCTGCGTTAGGTGAGCTTTGAGCACCATTTAACTTATAACCATTAAATGTAGTAGCTACAATGTCTGCAAAGGCAGCAATAACGAGTAATGAAAATATCCATGCAAATAGCAAAAATAGTTTCCTGCCTGTTTTGCCTATGTACTGCTCAATAATAAATCCAATAGATTTTCCTTCATTCTTAACGGATGCATAAAGTGCACCGAAATCATGAACAGCACCAAAGAAAATACCACCGATAAGAATCCATAGAAGTACCGGTAACCAGCCGAACATTGCGGCGATAATTGGACCTGTTACCGGACCTGCACCGGCAATTGACGAGAACTGATGTGAAAATACTACAGCTTTTGGAGTAGGAATATAATCTTCTCCATCCTCCCTGGAATAAGCAGGCGTTTTTGCTTTTGGATCTATGCCCCATTTATTGGCAAGCCATCTGCCATAAATAAGGTAAGCTCCCCCTAGAACTGCAATTGCAATTCCTATAATTAGTAACCCACTCATTTTAAAACCCCCTTTATGAATTTTTTGTGATTTCTCAACATCATATCTTAAACTATAATCTTTGTCAACACCTAATGTAATCGATATTTTTCGTGTAAACGTTAAGATAATATGAAATACATAAATATTAAAAATTCATGTTTTGGAAAACTTAAAAAAATGAATTTGGGGTTCTGTATAAACTAAGGTGTTTTGCTTTTCCTGCTTGAGTAATATCTGACAGCTGTAATTAACACTCCAAAGATACATAAAAATGCTGCAGATATATAAACAAATTTCATCCCGTAAATAAATATATCATCTCTTCCTTTTACGTAATCTATTACCCTGTATCCGGCTTTCTCGCTCATCTTATTATAAAGCAGCATGGTGGCCAGAGAAGTTCCTATAACCATTCCTAAATTTCTGATAAGTGCATTTACGCTTCCTGCAATGCCTAGTTTATCCTTTGTAACTGTAGACATAACCAGTGAATTATTAGGAGACTGGAACATTCCATTTCCTGCAGACATAACGGCAATAAATGCTATTATCAGAAAAACTGTGGAGGTTTCATTTAAAGACGAAATAAGAAATAAGCCTAATCCGGTAAGTGCAAGACCTATCAGTGTGAGGACTTCCGATCCTATTTTATCTGAAAGATAACCGCTGTATGGTGCTGCAACGGATAAAACAATAGGTGAGACCATCATGAAGAACCCCGCTGCAGCAGGTGTAAGCTTTAAAGTATCCTGAAAATAAAAGGGCAGTATTATATTTGATGCGCTGATAACAATAAATGAAATAAAGCCGCATAGAATGCTTATGGTAAATAAGCTGTTTGAGAATATCTTTAAGTAAAGCAGAGGCTGCGGAGTTTTTGTTTCAGTCCAAATAAATAATGCGAAGGTAATAATTGAAAGGGCAAAAGAGGCTATCATATACGGATTATCATATCCAATACTTTGACCTTCAACCAATGCACCAAATGAAAGTATTGTAGCAGCTGCAAACAAAACAGCGCCTAGACCATCAAACTTCTCTCCTGTGGCAATAGTTGATTTTGGAAATATTTTAACGGAAGATGCAAAAACAAATATTCCTATAGGTACGTTTACTAAAAATATGTATTCCCAGCCAAAAGCAGATACTATAATGCCGCCAAGAGGAGGACCTGCCATAGCTCCAAGTGCTACAAAGGTTCCTAAAATTCCAAGTGCTTTTCCTCTTTCATTTACCGGGAAAGCCTGAGTAATAATTCCCTGATTTGTACCCATAGTGGCTGCGGCACCGATTCCCTGTATAACTCTTGCTAATACAAGCATGGAAAGAGAGTTTGTTAACCCGCATAGAAGTGAGCCTAAGGTAAAAATAGTTACGCCAAATTTGAAGATTTTAGTTTTTCCTTTTATATCACCAAGCCTTCCAAATATTAAAATTGCAGCCGATATGGTTATCAGAAAGCTGGTGACGACCCATTCGATGCCGGCCATACTTACATTTAGTTTATCTGACATATTGGGCAGCGCTACATTTACAATGCTTCCGTCCAGGGTAGACATAAAGGTAGCTGAAACTACAGTAAACAGAATCATCCATCTTTTCTTATTTTCTTTAATTTCTACATTATTCAATACAGTTCATCCTTTCGCAATATCCTTCTTATGTATTTTAGCATTTTTCAATACTTTTTCTAAAAATCCTATCGAAATCCTTATTAAGAAAATTGCATAATAACCTTTTAGCTGATTTTTCAGCTTGAAAATAACGAATCTACAGCGTTTCTTAAGCTGGGAAAGTTAGTTTGTAAATTGTACAATTTTCTCATTTCATATTCTTCGTATCTTTTACTAAAATATCAGTTCAATCATTAATTATTTGCTGAGTAGGTCTATAAATATTGTTAGCGTAAGAAAAAGCACTCATCTGTTAATGATTAGTGCTTTTTAAGTGTTCACAGAGTTAGGCCCATAATTACAGTATTATAATAGACACCATTTATATAGTTATCCATTGTTAATAAGCCTTCTTCAATAAATCCAATCTTTTTATATAAATCCCGTGCTTTTTTATTATTTTCGTTGGTCAGCAGTGTTATTTTTTTAGTAATATTATTTGATTTCGCCCAATTAATCAGAAGGTTCATCAATTTTCTCCCTAAACCTAATCCCCAGTATCTTTTTTCAATAACTATTCCTAATACTCCGACATGCCTGGTTCTTGTCTTTTGATTTGAATTAATTGTGGCTATTCCAATTATTTTACCTTCTGCTTTTGCCAGCAGTATTATAGAATTATTCTCCTTTTTTATATTTTCAATGTAATTTTCATATTCTGCCGGATCTTTTTTGAAGTCATCTTTCCCAAAGGACAGGAAATCTGTTTCTCCTCCAACAAAATTATAAAAATTTATCATCTGCTCAGCGTCCTTTTCTGCAGCTTCTCTGATAATTATTTCTTTTCCATTTTTTAATTGTATTTTATCTATTTAAATCAGCTCCTTAAGTTTTGTTTATAATATATGTTTATTTACTTGAAAGCTCATTTACGGATAAAGTATTAACATCTCTTTTAGCTAAAAATAAAATTATTCTATTGAAATCATCGATAATTTCCATTAGATTTCCTCCGAACATATACTCAGCTTTCTATAAATTTTATAATTTTTTCATAAGAATTATTTGTATCTTCATATCCAATTTGAAATAGCTCGTCCAGTTTCTTTGGATTTCTCTCTAACCGGCCAACATTCAAAGGCTTTTCATGTCTTATTACAAGGGCCTTTCCTTCAGCTTCGAGCTTGTCTATATAATCTAGAGTTTCATTATAATTTTTGTATCTGTTAAGTAGTGTATTTACAAGCTGGGGATATTTTCTGTACTTATATTTTATTATATCAGCATACTTTATTGGGCTTTTTCTATAGGATTTATCCCTTGTTAAAATTATTATGTTTTTTTCATTACCATCTTTTATTGACTTAACAATCGGAATTGAATCGGAAATTCCTCCATCTAAAAGTTTATGCCCTTTAAAATCCACCATGGGAGTAATAAGAGGCAGTGAGGATGTGGCTCTAAGTGCTTCAAAGCCGTCTTTTACATCCTCCTTATTTATATATAAAGGCTTCCCGGTATCACAGTCAGTAACTCCTACTATGAACTTACACTTTGCTTTATAAAAAGCATCAAAATCAAATTTGACATGTTTTTTAGGAATTTCATCAAAAATAAAGTCCATTCCTATAAAAGATTTTTTAAATAAAAGATTTCTGATACTCATATATCTCCAGTTACTGCAGTAATTAACAATAACATCTCTATTCCTGCCTTTTTGCCCTGATATGTATGAAACGGCATTACAAGCACCAGCGGATACTCCTATGATATAGTTAAAATATATATCCTTATCCATAAAGAACTCTAATGCTCCGCAGGTGTATATTCCTCTCATGCCTCCGCCTTCAAGGATCAGACCTATGTTTTCCATAATTACCTCCGTTAGTATTTTTCATATAAATAATATTATACCAATAATATTTAGCCGGTGTTAAGTTTTTTTGTTTTATAAAGCAAAAAAGGTATCACTAACCATAGAA